>JAEEGL012520463.1_pt1 | contig 17123 bp, 10 predicted proteins | sample 9134231 | NCBI WGS metagenome assembly JAEEGL01 (sample SAMN16246548, study PRJNA631951) | gut metagenome | biome: gut microbiome; feature: rumen; material: fiber-attached | host: Bos | place: Iran: Karaj | collected 2018-10
AAAACTCTGCATTTGACCGGGGCGGGTGGATTTGGTATAATATTTAGCAAAATGTGAAAAACCCTTTGTCAAACCGGAGGACTTTGCGGTGACGAAAAGAGCAGTGGAACTGATGGGCGCGGCGGTCTTCGCGGCGGCGGCTTCCTTTTCCCTGATGGCTGAGCCCGGCGTGCGCTCATACGTGCAGGACGGGCTGATCGCGCAGTGGGACGCGATAGCGAACGAGGGCGTCGACGCGGAAGGGCGCGCCATCCACAACGGCGACCCGGACACTGCCACATGGGTAGAGATCGTGAACGGCATAGCGATGGCGAAGCGCGGTTCGAACGACATCAACTACGGGCCGAACTCCGTGCAGTTCATGGGCGGAGTCTCGCTCACGAACTCTATTCCCGGAGTCAAGGAGGCGCTTGCGGCGAAGTCGATGACGGTCGAGATATTCTTCCACCCGTCAACCGTCCGCCAGCCCTACGCCGGCATCTTCAGCATCGGCGGCAGCGACAGCTGCCGCGAGCTGACGCTGGAGCAGGACGACACCAACAACACCCTGAACAACGGGGCGACGGCCGCTTCCCACGCAGGCGCATTCGGCAGGATGCAGTACGCCGCGAATAAGTGGGCGGGTACGCACAAGGACTGGATTCTCCTCGACTACAACACGAAGCAGTATTTCGACAAGGACGTTCTCGTGACGATCGAGGTCGACGCGGAGGGCGCACACCTTTCGATAGACAATTCCGAGACGCTCCTCACAAACCCTGGCGAGGGGGTGGCTCCGAAAAACGGCATTGTCGAACTGGGCGGATACTGCGGCAACGGCATGGCCGCAGGCTCGTACATCTACGCCGTGAGAATCTACGACAGGAAGCTCGACGCGACGGAGCGCGCGTACAATGCCGCGCTCGACCAGATGCGCTTTCTTGGCAAGGCGACCGACGGGCTTTCGATGACCATCGCCGAGTCCGTCGGCAACGCCTTCTCCGGCGCGCCTGACCCCGGTTACGGCGGCTTCGTCGCGACGAACGGCATGGAATGCGCCTTCACGAACGCTTTGTCTGCCATCGTGACGCCGACGAGCTTCTGCTCGGTCACGGGCTACACGCACTTCGCGGCGAACGGCTCCGTGCTGGCCGCTGGCGCAGGAAACTCGCGCACGTTCACGTTCGATTCGGCGACGATGGGCGGCTCGACTTTTGTCTGGGGGCTCGTGGCGTCGAACAGGCTCGCCGCCGCTGTGAACGACGCGAACCTCGGGAGCGTCGAGGGGGTTCCGCAGGAGACGCTGCTCGACTCCGGCGAGACGTTGGCGCTTCAGGCCGTCCCCGCAGCGGGGGCGGGCTTCATCCGCTGGTCCGGCGACCTGCCCGACGGCGCGGTCGACACCGACGCGAGGCTTGTGCTGCCGATGGACCGCCCGCGCTCGGTCACGGCGCATTTCTACGACGCCTCGCAGCGCCCGCACTACACCGAGCTCGACTGGATCGAATCGACCGGCCAGGAGTGGATCGACACGGGGCTCAAGGTCTCCGGAACGATGGACGTCGAGACGTACATGCTTTCCCTCGCATGCGGCATCTGCCAGCCGTCGAAGACGGTCGACAACGCGACGGCGTACTCTCTTTGGGGCGGCGGCGACGAGACATTCACGAACGTCATGATGGCCGTTTCGGCGTGCATCTACGGCACGAACGCGTTCGTTAGGTCGTACTACCACGGCGACGGGGCGCTTCTCTCCGGCACTGTCGAGGAGACGCACAAGAACCAGTCGAGCAGGTTCTACGGGCGCAAGGTGGACGCGATCGAGGAAGGCCTGCCGACTTCGCCCTGCCTATACAGGAGCGTCCACAGGGCAGGCAGGGTGAGGATGATCGTGGGCGACGTGGAGCTCCCCGCGAGGCACACTGCCTCCAACTTCGTCTCCACGAACAACTTCCTCATCTGCAAGGCGAACACGACGGGCTACGAATCGCGCCCGGGGCAGATGAAGATATGGTACTTCAAGATCGCCGACTCCTCCACCGGCGCCTTGCTGAGGGACTTCGTGCCTGCGAAGCGCGACGACACCGGCGAGGCGGGGCTTCTCGACCGGCTGACCGACACGTTCTACCCGAACGTCTCGGGCGCGGGCGCGTTTATCGCGGGCCCCGTTGTCGAGAAGCAGTGGCGCGCGACGGACGACGGCGCCTTCAACTACGGCGTCGAGTGGACCGTCTCCGGCTATTTCGGCTCGACGGACCTCAGGAACGTGCCGGTCCTTCTGAGGATATCGGAGGAGTCGATTACGGGCTTCCTCTATTCCGACTGCCTCGCGAACGGCGTCGACCTCGCGTTCAGCTCGAAAAGCGACTTCTCCGACCGCCTGCCCTGCGAGGTCGACGAGTGGAACGCGGGCGGCACGTCGCTCGTCTGGGTGAAGGTGCCTGCGCTTTCCGGGACGGGCACGAAGATCTACATGAGATGGGGGCGCGAGACTGCCGCCGGCAACCTGCCGTCAACTGAAGTCTGGGCCGACTACATAGGCGCGTGGCACTTCAGCTCGATCGACCCCGAGATCGGCGCGAAGGACTCCGGGCCGAGGCGGCTCCACGCGGCGAGCATCAGCTCCGGCGGCAATCCTTCGGTTGTCGATGGCATGCTCGGCAAGGCGGTCACGTCGCCGACTTCGCATTACTTTGCGGTCCCGTCGCACGACCACTTCGTCGATACGTACGACAACATGCCCGTCAACTTCACGGCGGAGATCTGGTTCAAGGGCTCGAGGACTACCACGGCCGCGAGCGGAAGCAGATACACCGACATAATGGTCAGGAACTCCAACGTCACGCTCTACGGCGTCGCGGTACGCTACGGCACGGTCTGGCAATACGGCAGCGAAAAATACACCTCGGCCCCGTTCTACTACGGCAAGAGCGGGAAGAACCCCGCCAACCTGCACTCGCTTCCGGGCACTACGCCCGACATTTCGGCGAACTGGGTGCACTTTACGGCCCAGAGCGACGGGCTCAGGATATCGCGCTACGAGAACGCGAAACAGTCCGCGTCAATCGAGTACGGCACGTACATCGGCGGGAACGACCGCACGCTTGCGCTAGACAACAGCGCCCGCCTCGACTACATCGACGAGACGCGCCTTACGCGCGAAGTGCTGAGCCCCGACCGCCTCGCCGCGGACTACGCGATGATGACGAACGACTCGTTCGCGGTCGCAGGCTCCGTATCGCAGCTCCACGGCTACTCCCTCTCCATCGCCGCGACGCCTTCGGAATACGCGGCGGAGGCGATTTCGCACGGCTACGGCGCGGTCGACGGCGTCGGAAGGGACGACGTGGTCGCGTGCGGCGCGCCCGAGTTCGTCTACCTGAATGCGGGCGAGGACTACCGCGCGCTCTGCACCGGCTGGTCGCTCTACATGGTAGACGGCGGGAACGAGACGCTCGTGCGCACTTCCGGCAGCACAACCGTCCCCGGCGAAAGCGCCACGAACGCGATTGTCGCCGTCGAGGGGGCGATGAGGCTTGTCTGGCACTGGCAGGAGCAGTACCTTGTGGACGTCGCGGCGGCGGAGGGCGGCTCGACGACGGGCGGCGGATGGCGCGAAGCCGGCTCGACGGTCTTCCTCGCGGCGGTTCCGGCAGACGGGCGCGAATTCCTGTGCTGGGGCAGCGGGGTGCCGGCCGCAGACATGCTGTCGCCTTCGATTTCGATTCCTTCGCTTGACTCGGCCCGCAGCATAGCGCCGGTCTTCGTTGCGGAGGGGTGCGAGCCGCCGGACTGGCTCTATGTGCCTAGCATTGGCGCCCTCGCCGACATGAACGCGACGAACTGGATTTTCGTCGGCGTGTCGCGTTCCGGGACGCGTCTTTCGATTCCCTCTTCGCTGGACCACGTCATACCCGCCGCCCCCACCGACCTCGACTTCAATGGGTCGATAGAGGACCCGCAGGGCCAGTCGTACAGTCTCTGGAGGTTCACGACGTCTCTCTGGTCGAACAACCTCTTCGGGCAGACCGAGAGTGCGGAGCGCAGCCAGGTGGCGCAGAACCTCTATTTGCCGGAAAGCTTCACGGCCCTTGCCAGCACGTCGCTCGGGCATTTCACGCTGTGCGAGAACTTCGAGTTCAAGGGCGACTTGTCGTTCATCAACATGCGCTCGTTCTGGAAGGCCGCCCGCTGCAGGACGATACGCTTCCACGGATTCCCGCCGGACGTGGACTCCGACTCGGCGTACACATTCGTCGACTGCGGGGCCGGCAACTACAGGTTCCGCATGGAATACCCCGACTATCTCGAAAACGCCTGGCTGCACGCCACGAACGGGCACATCTCCGCCGTAAGCGGCGTGCCGACTGGTGCGCGCTACGACTACAAGGACCGGATGTCGGCGAAATCGAAAACGAACGCCTACTCGGATTACAAGGGCGCGTTCGGCTCTGCCGCCGCCGAGCCGCCGGGATACGCGAGCCTGAACTTCAAGGCGGGCGAGGGGAGCCCGAAGCGCGTCGGCGCGCTCGTGCCGTATGTCGAGGCCGTGAAGCCGGGCACGGTGCGGCTTGGCGTGATGGGCCTCCCGTTCCGCCTTTCGCAGACGGAGGCGCTTTCCCCTGCGTACGGGCGCCACGAGTATGCGGTAGGCGACGAGATTTCCGTTGCCGCGCCGCCGCAGTTCACGGTGGCCGACGGGAAGAACTACCTCTGCAAGGGGTACGTGCTGACCGACAATCCTTCCGTCACGAACCGGTACCGCGCCTCGTTCACGCTTCCAAGCGACACTGCGCGGAACGTCGGCCTTACGTGGATCTGGAAGGAATACAGCGGATTCAAGGGGCTGGTGATCTCGGTTAAGTGACGCGGTGCTGTCTGGAGCGCGAACGGAGACAGTGGTCAGGGGCCAGAGGCCAGGGGTCAGTCGGCAGGGCGGCGCGTCCCGCGCCGCCGGATGTAGCAAGGCCGCCCCCGGCCTTGAATAGCGGTCAGGGGTCAGTGGTTGAGAGAAAGGACATAAAACATTATAATGACGAAGAAACTGGTGATAGCGGCTGGGGCATTTGCCGCGCTTGCGCTTGGTGCCTCGGCCGAGGCGCTTGACTTCCGGAGGCCCGAGATTGTCCCGCAGCCGATGGAGCTTTCCTACGAGGCTGCGACTGCCGTGAGAATCGACGGGCAGACGGAGTTTGCCGTTGCTTGCCCGGAGCCCGGCGCGGCGGAATGGGTGAAGGACAGGGTTAAGGCGTGGTTCGGCGTCGCGGGCGCGAAGGTTTCGTCAGTCTCGGCAGAGGGCTACGGCGGCGGCGCAGGCGGTGTTTGGAGTCCAGGGCGGTGAAGGCAGTCTCCCTGCCTGCGCAAAATTATGATATAATACGCACACAGGGAAACGGAGGTGAAAGATGGTTGATTTCGAAAAGGAGTTTTCAAATCCAGGGTTCAATGTCGCGGTGGACGAGCGCACGGCGGTCGCGTCGGTGTTCAAGTCGGTCTATGGCTGGATGTGCGCAGGTCTTGCGATTTCCGGCGGCATCGCGTGGTACACATTCACGAGCGGCCTTTGGCAGAGGATATTCGAGGGCGGGATATTCATGGGCCTCCTCATCGCGGAGCTGGTGCTTGTCATGGTGCTCTCGGCGGCGATAAGGAAGATCTCCGCAGGCGTGGCGCTCCTGATGTTCCTTGCGTATGCGGCGCTGAACGGGCTTACGCTCTCCGTCGTGTTCATCGCCTACAAGCTTGCGCTTGTGCAGCGCGTCTTCTTCATAACCGCGGCGATGTTCGGCGGCCTCGCCGTCTGGGGGTCCGTCACGAGGAGCGACCTTTCGAGCGTCGGCTCCGTCTGCGGGATGGCGCTCTGGGGGCTTATCGTCGCCTCCATCGCAAACCTCTTCTTCGGGGGCTCGCGGCTCGACTGGATCTGCTCGTTCGCGGGCATACTCATCTTCAGCGGCCTTACGATGTACGACGCGCAGAAGATCCGCGCCCTCGTCTCGTCCGGCCATGCGCTTGACGAGAGGGAGCTGCGCAAGGTCGCGGTCGTGGGGGCGCTGGAGCTCTACCTCGACTTCATCAACCTCTTCCTCCACATCCTGCGCTTCTTCGGCCGCAGGCGCTAGGGCCGGCGGCATGAAAGCGAAACATCTGCTGTTGGTCATAAACCCGGGCTCGACTTCGACGAAGACGAGCCTGTTCGAGGACGAAAGGAAGGTTTTCGAGAAGAACCTCTTCCACGATTCGTCGGTGCTTCTCAAGTTCCCGCACGTGAACGACCAGATGCCGTTCAGGAGCGACGTCATCCTCGCCGCGCTGAAGGAGGAGGGCATAGCGCCAGAGTCGATCGACGCGTTCGTCGGGCGCGGCGGGAGCGCCTGCACGCAGCCGGGCGGGCTCATGCGCATCGACAGGCGGCTCTTCGACGACACCGTCGCGGGCGTGGGCGGCTCCGAGCACCCCGCGCGGCTCGGCGTGATGCTCGCATGGACGTTCGCGGAGAAGTTCGGCAAGCCAGCCTTCACCCTGAACGCGACGAACGTCGACGAGTTCGGCGACCTTGCGCGCCTTACCGGCATAAAGGGCGTCTACCGCGTTTCGCATTCGCACGTCCTCAACCAGAAGGCCGTCGCGGAATACCATTCAGCTAAGAACGGCCGCCGCTACGAGGACTGCAACTACATCGTCGCGCACATCGACGGCGGCATAACCGTCGCGGCGCACGACCACGGGCGGATGGTCGACGGCAACATGGGTGCGGACGGCGAGGGCGCGTTCACGCCGACGCGCATAGGCTCGGTGCCTGTCTTGCAGCTTCTCGACTACATCGACGCGCATTCCGTCGAGGACGTGCGGCTCAGGTGCTCGCGCGCGGGGGGCTTTACCGACCTCTTCGGCACGTCCAATTCCGACACGATCCATGCGCTTGTCGACAAGGGAGACCGGAAGGCGACGCTCGTCTGGAACACGATGGTCTACCAGATATGCAAGATGATAGGCGAGATGTCGGCCGTCCTCTGCGGCAAGGTCGACGCGATCCTCCTCACGGGCGGGCTTCTGCGCTTTCCCGACGTCGAGGAGACGATACGCGCCCGCTGCGGCTTCATCGCGCCCATTGCGGTCTATCCCGGCGAGATGGAGCAGGAGGCGATGGCGCTTCCGGCCCTGAAGGCGCTGCGCGGCGAGCTCGAACCCCGCGCCTACACTGGCAAGAACGTCTGGCAGGGCTTCGGCGACATAGGGCTATAGCGGTGCAGCGCGCCTTCGCAGTTGCCGCGCTTGCGCTTGTGGCCGGGGCCTTCGCCCATGCCGCGCAGTACGTCACGGACGAAGAGTATCTCGACATCGTCGAGGCGGCGGTGCGGGCGTATCCCGAGGAGCGCCTTTTTCAGCATGTAGCGGAGGCAGAGGAGCGCGGCGTCGAGGAGCACGGCTTCCCGCGTCTTGCGGCCAGTCTCGGCGTGCTTCTTTCCGAAGGGCGCATGGTCGGGCGCAAGGAGCTTTTCAGGCGGATGATGGACGTCTGCTGCCGCGAGGCAAAGAGGGGGCAGATGAAGCTCGAGGGCAACGAGTTCTCCGTGAAGGAGCTTGTCGCCGCGCTTCTCGCCGTGGAGCGCGCCGGCCTCTACCCGAAGGAGGCGACGGACGCCTGGCGGCGCGACCTTGCCGCGGTCGATCCCCGGCGGTGCTACAAGGTGAGGCCCAAGGCCGGCGACACTTCGCGGTCGTACAACTGGTGCGTCTTCGGCGCGGCGAGCGAACAGGCGCGCATTTTCGCGCATCTCGGCGGCGACGCCGGCTTTGTCGAGAAATACGTGGCCGACCAGATTCGCTGGTTCGACTCCATGGGCATGTGGCGCGACCCGCACGAGCCGGCCGTGTACGACATCGTCACGCGCCTGCAGTTCGCGTTGATCCTGTCGAACGGCTACAACGGGCAGTCGCGTGCGGAGCTCGAAAGGCGGCTTGACTGCGGGGCCGAGGCCACCCTTGCGATACTTTCCGCAGCGGGCGAGATTCCGTACGGCGGGCGCAGCAACCAGTTCCTGCACAACGACACCGCCTATGCCGCGCTCTGCGAATGGTATGCGGCGAGGGCCATGAAGCGCGGCGACGTCGAAAGCGCCGCGCGCTTCCGCCTCGCGGCGAAGAAGGCCGTGGATTCGCTCCGGCGCTGGCTTGCCGTCTCCCCTGTCCGTCACGTGAAGAACCGCTATCCGTGCGGCAACGGCGGGCGCGGCACCGGCATCGGGTGCGAAGACTACGCCTACTTCGACAAGTACATGGTCACGATGGGCTCATGGGCCGTGCTTGCGCGTTCGTTTGCCGACCATTCCGTGCCGGAGCTTGCGCCGCGCCCGGCAGCGCCAAGCGCGTTCGCGACGTCGCCGCACTTCCATTTCGTCTTTCTCGAGGCAGGCGAGTATTCCGCGCAGTTCAACTACATCGGAAAGGAAGACCGCTACGACTGCAGCGGGCTTGGCCGGATTCACCGCCGCGGCGCCCCGCCCGCAATCTGCCTTTCCACGCCGTGCGTCACGAAGCCGGCGTACCTTGTGGAACTTCCAAATGGCGGCCCTCTCGCAATTGCGCCCGTCGCCGAAGGGCCGCTCGTTTCAGCGGGGACCGGGAGCGACGACGCGCGGGCATGGGCTAGCTGGACGCTTGGCGATCTCGAATGGAAGTGCGAACTTTCCGCAGAAGGGCTTTGCTCGACCTTGAAGGGCCCGGGGGCGGTTGCCATGCGCCTTCCGGCGTTTGAGTTCGACGGCGAAGAACACGCGAAGATAGATTGTGACGGCAAGGCTCTCTCTGTCGTGTACGGCGGGTGGACGTGCGTCTTCGAGACGGACGGCGCACTTGCCGCAACCGGCGAGGTGCGCTGCAACCGCAACGGCCGCTACAGGGTCTACGAGGCGCGCGGCGAGAAGTCGCTTGCCGTCAAGGTGGCGATACGGCGGAATGGGAATCTATGAAAGGCAAAAGGAGGCGCTTATGAAGGACGGCTGGGTTGACTTGCAGGTAAACGGGAGGTTCGGGATATCGTTCAATTCCGACGCTCTCACGGCTGACGAGGTTGTTGGGCTTTCGCGGCGGATTGTGGCAGAGGGCACGGCCGGGTTTCTCGCCACGATGACGACGCCCGTCTTCCCCGACGTCGGGCTGCGCAACGCAGGCGTGCTGGCGGCTGCTCGCAAGGCCGACCCCGCCTGCGCCGGTGCGCTTCTTGGCATCCACATCGAGGGGCCGTTCATATCGAGCGAGCCCGGGTTTGTCGGGGCGCACAGGCCGGAGAAGGTGCGTCCATGCGACGTCTCGCTCATTGACGAAATGCAGAAGGCTTCGGGCGGGCTTGTGCGCCTCGTGACAATCGCCGCGGAGGCCGAGGGCGCGGAGGACTTCATCGAGGCAATGAACTCGCGCGGCATAACCGTGTCGATTGGCCATTCCGCCGAATGGCGCCCCGATGCGATTGGCCGCCTTGCCGAGAAGGGCGCGAAGGCGTTTACCCACCTCGGCAACGGAATCCCGGGGCTCCTGCCGCGCCACGACAACATCATCTGGACGGCGCTTGCGGAAGACAGGATGAGCGTCATGTTCATCCCAGACGGCTTCCACCTGCCAGACCCCGTCCTCAAGGTCTATCTCAGGGCGGTGCCGGTCGAGCGCCTCATTGCCGTCTCCGACTGCACGTTCCCGGGCGGAATGCCCCCCGGGGAATATTCGCTTGACGGCGACATGTACATCCTCGAGCCGAACGGCTTCGTGAGGTCGGCGGTGGGCACGCTGAACGGCTCGTCATGCTGCCTTGCCGACGCTGTGCGCGTTCTGCGCAGGCTGGGGCTTTCGGAGACCGGGTGCCGCGCCGTCGCGCGCGACAATCCGCTCAGGCTGATAGGGATGGAGGGCTGAAATGCGAGGTCTCGTCGTCAGACAGGCGGCGGCCGCGCTCTGCACGATCCTTGGAATGGCGACCGCGCAAGGCGCTGACGTCCTCTTTGAGGACATGGTTTTTTCGCCGCCGTCGTGGAGGCGCGGGCTCGACGAAAAGCCCGGCCTGCGCCTTGATTCGCCAATCGCCGACTGGTCGGCCTACGACAGGCTCGTGGTCGATGTCTCGAACCTCGGCTCCGCCGTGCGCATGAAGGTTGCGGCGGGCGAGGAAGAGGGCAAGGCCATGCGCGGCGTTTCGTCTGCCGAGATCGCCGTTCCCGCGCACGGCTTCACGCGCTTTGCAGTTCCCCTTGAAAAGTGGCCGAAGAAGTCGTCGCCTTCAAACGTGAAAAAGCTCGACATCTTCCTGCGCCGCCCGGTCGGGGCAGACTTGCGCTTCGAGAGGATCTTCCTCCTGAAGCCGGGAGAGGCCGAGCCTGAAATCCCGAAGGAGCTTTTGCGAGGGGCGAACGACTATGATTCGCACCAGCGGCTTTTGCGCGATGCCGCGGCAAAGTCCGCCGAGCAGCGCCACGCTGCCGCGATGCGCCGCTTCAAGGCGGCCTGCGTGTCGGCAGGGCAGAGAGGGGACGTCTTCGTCGGCAAGGCGACGTCGATGGAGAAGATTCGCCCCCGCGGCGTCGACGTGCCGAAGCCCGCAGACAGGATTTCGGTGAGCCTTGCGCGCGGCGAATGCGAGTCGGCGCAGGTTTTCGCATTTTCCGACGTGCGCGACCTGCACGGCGTGCGCGTCGCCGTTTCAGACCTGAAAGCAGAAGACGGCGCGGTCTTCTCTGCTACGAACGCCAAGATGAGCGTTCTCGGATACGTGGAGACGAAGCGCGTCATGCCGTACTACGCGACTGCGCGCCCCGTGCCGTGCGCGACCAATTCGGTCGGGAGCGTATGCGAGCTCTTCGACGAAGATCCTGGCTGGTGGCCGGACCCGATACTCGAGCATCTCGACAAGGTCGATGTGCAGAAGGGCGACCTGCAGGGCTTCTGGCTGCGCTTTCGCGCCCCGCGCGACGCAAGGCCCGGCGTATATCGCGGGGAGGTTTCCGTTGCGGAGGAGGGACGCGTTCTGCGGCGCATCCCCATCGACGTGAGGGTGTACGGCTTTGAGATCCCCGTGGCGCCCCCGATTCCGATGCTGATCACCTTCTACCCGGAAAGGCACGTGAAATGCGAGGCGCCGGAACAGTGCCCCGACACCGTCTGGAAGCGCCACGAAGGCGAATGGTACAGGTTTCTCGCCGACTACTTCATCACGATCGACGACCTTTACCACAGGGGCGAGCCGGAGTTCCCTCATTTCGGGACGCTGAAGCGGCTTGCGGGCGAGGGGCGGCTAAGGGTGTTCAATCTCGGCTGCTGGGATCCCCCAAAGTCTCTTTCGGACGAGGACAAGGCGGCGTGGCGCGGCACCGTCCTTGCAAGGCTCAGGAAGTCGTGGGAAAGGGCAAAGGCGGCCGGGCTGGAGAAGTACGCCTGCATCTACGGCTGCGACGAGCTGGCTGAAAAGGACTTTCCCCTTGTCGCCTGGTCGGCGGCGGAGCTCAAGAGGGAGATGCCCGGAGTGCCGCTTCTTACGACGGCCTTCGACTCTTCGTTTGGCGTAGGGAGCGCGCTAAGGGGCATTGACTGGTTTACGCCGTCAACTTCTGTCTTCGACGTCGACAAGGCGGCGAAGTCGCGCGCGGAAGGCCACAAGGTCTGGTGGTACATCTGCTGCCTGCCGCCGCCCCCGTACGCGAACATGTTCATCGAGTGCGCCGCCATCGAAGGGCGCGTGCTCATGGGCGCGCAGACGGCGAAGTTCAGGCCCGACGGGTTTCTCTACTACCAGACGGCGATATGGAATTCGCTGCGCCCGATTTCCGGCCAGTCGGCGTTTACCGACTGGGAGCCGATCAGCTGGCCGGACTACCACGGAGACGGCAGCTGGACGTGCTGCGGCCCCGACGGGATTCCGCTTCCGACGGTGCGGCTCGAGAACTTCCGCGACGGGCTTGAGGACCTTGCCTACGTGAAGGCGCTTGAGGCGAAGCTCGCCCGCAGCCCGGATGCCCAATGGGCGGCAGAGGCGAAGAGGCTCGTAGCCGTGCCGCCAGAGGTCGTCGAGGACGCCGCTGCGTTTACGCGCGACCCCGCGAGAGTCTACGCATGGCGCAACCGCATGGCCGAGATCGTCGAACTGGAAAGCTGTGCATCTGCGGCGGGATTTTGATATAATATGCGCCATGGGAAGTCTTTGCCGTAGCTTGCTGGCCGTAGTGGTCTCGTTCGCCGTCCTTTCTGGGCTGGCGGACGGGAAGGGCTATACCTGTTCCATGCGCGTTGACAATTCGACGACGAAGCAGCATGCGACGGAAGGCGGCGGGAAATCGAGCAAGAAAGGCACCAGCACGAAGTCGAAGACCGTGACGAGCATCGTCACGTGGCCGGTCAAGGTGTCGATACGCGGGGAGAAGCTCCCCGGCGAGGGCGCCATCAAGCTCAGGTGCTACTTCATAGGCGTGACCGACGGCAAGCCCAACCTCATTTCCGAGAAGAGCGTGCCAGTGGCGCTGGACGAGAAAAACAACTTCGAGACCGACATCACGTCGCCCCCGGTGAAGCTCGTGCACACGACTACCACCACCAGGCATGGCGGTAACAGCAGCCGCTACCGCAGCTCCCGCAGGGGGAACGTCTCGACGAGCGTCAAGACGTCGACTTCCGGCACGCGGGTTACGGGGTGCATCATACAGCTTGTCGTCAACGGCAAGACAGAGAAGTCCTTTGCGTCCAATCCCGGGTGGAGCAAGTTCGCGAAGGCCGACGCCCTGTCCATTGACGAGGTGCTGAAGATACGGTAGCCGCCGCGCCTTTTCCCCTTGAAACCCGCCGACAGACGCCGCGTCGCATTCCTTGTGGAAAAACCCTCCTTTGCGTCCCTTTGGTGATTGGAGGTGACAATGGCCGAAGAATCGATTTCAAGGTTGGACCGCTACGCCGGCGACGAGGCGTGGCAGGAGTGGTTTGACATCTGCTCAGTGGGCGGATGCTCCGCCGAACACGCCGCCGCGCTGCGGCGCCAGGTGGAGTCTGCGATGTACGCGAATCTCGCCAAGCGCGGCGTTTCGCGCGAGGACGCGGGGGCGGACGACCCCGTAGCCGTCTTCGACGCCTACTTCACCCTGAAGGGCGCACGAGACAAAAAGAAGCCGCTAAAGTCCTACTTTGCCTATCGCATCAAGGCCGAGGGGCTGCGGCTCGCCGACTTCGTCTGCGGCACTCTTTTCGGCTCCGGCGCAGGGCGCGTCCACGACATCGTCCTCGACTGGATTGCCTCCATCAAGGGATGGCGCCCGCGCAAGGTGAAGGGCGCGGACGGCCGCCGCCGCATCGAGTGGGAAAGCGCGGGCCCCGCCGAAATCGCCGCGCTCGAGCCCTCCGTCGAGAGCGACCCCGCGGCATTTCTCGACCTTGAGCCGATGCGCCGCGACATAGACGCTCTCCTCGAAAGAATCTCCCTCAGGACAAGAGTGGAAAAATCGTCCGTCGCGGCCCTTTTGTATGCGACGGCCCAGGACATGTCGCTGACGGATGCGGCGCTCCTCGAGGGCCTAGGCGTAGGAAAGTCGCGGGCGTACGCGATGAGGGAGAAGACGATGGCCGAGTTCAGGAAAGAGGCGAGGGCGATGGAGGGCGCGGACAGCCCGCTATTCGGTCGCCTGCTCCTTGAAATCTGCGAGTCATTGGCGCCCAAGTCGCTGCGCGAGCGAATTGGAGGTGCGCAATGAACAAGACGTTCGAGCAGGAATGGAATCTCTACAAGGCGGGCGGGAAGCGTCCGCAGTTCGCGGGCGAAGCGCCGCGCGGCGAGGCGGAATTTGACTCGCCGGTCAAGGTCGGCGAAATAAGGATATTCGCAGACATGCAGCGCCCGTTTGTCGCGCTCGTCGCGGAAGATCGCGGAGCTGCAGGATATCTCGTCATCCCCGTTTCGCCGTTCACCGTTCCCGCGTCGCCGCGCGAGACGCTGGAAGGGGGGCGCGTCTACCAGCTCTGGAACGCCTGCACGGCGGCGCGGCGCTTTGTCGAGCGCAGCTGGCTCGTCGAAGCGGTTGACGCCGACACGCTTGAGGCGGTTTGCGGCAAATGCGCCGCGCACGTCGGCCTTGTCACGGACGGCATTGTCGCTGAATACGAGCGCGAGTTTATTGTATCGGGCGGAGACTTTATTCCGCTAGTCAACAAGGAGATTCCGCGCATCGTGCATCTCTCGTGGCGCAGGGTCTGCGGACTTGCCGCGTGCTTTGTCGTCTTGCTTGGACTTGGTGTCGTCATGCTCACGTCTGATCTGTCTGTCTGCTCTCCAGTGGAGATGAAGGCATTGACAGTCATGCCGCCTGTTGCGCCGCCCGTTCAACAGATCGCTTCAGTCGAGAAGAAAGAATGCGCAGAAAGGCTCGGAGTTACACGAAGATCTGGCCGTATGACTGATGGAGTAACGGTTGTAAAATCCGGCATTAAAATGAAATCAATAGCTGGTTGCAGTGGCGTCTTTATGGAGTCATTGCCCCGCCTTCCCGCTGGCTCCGAGCGCTATGCGGAAATCAAGGAGAACGAATACCGCGATCCAAAGAGCGAGCCGCTGTCGACATTCGGACTCGACGTCGACACCTCGAGCTACACGACGATGCGCCGCTACCTTGCGGAGATGAGGCGCCTGCCGCCGAAGGATTCGGTGCGGCTTGAGGAGTATGTCAACTACTTCAAGTACCGCTATCCGCAGCCGGTGGGCGACGAGCCGATTGCAGTTGCCTGCGAGATGGGCGCCTGCCCGTGGGCGCCGACGCACAAGCTTCTCAGGGTTGGCGTGCAGGCGCGTCCAGTCTCGGCCGAGAAGCTGCCGCCGTGCAACCTGACGTTCCTTATCGACGTCTCTGGCTCGATGGGCTGCAACGGCGGCTTCGAGATGATGAAGTCGGGGCTTAGGATGCTCGTCGGCAAGCTTCGCCCCGAAGACCGCGTCGCGATCGTCACCTATGCGGACGGAACCCACGTGCGCCTTGCCGCGACGCCTGGAAGCGAGAAGGCGAAGATACTTTCCGCAGTCGACGGCCTCAGGTGCGGCGGCTGCACATACGGCGAGGGCGGCATACAGCTCGCCTACGAGGAGGCGAAGAAGAACTTCGACAGGAAGGCGAACAACCGCGTCATCCTGGTCACTGACGGCGACTTCAACGTGGGCATCTCCAATCCGAAGTCGCTTGAGGAGTTCATCTCCTCGAAGCGCGAGAGCGGAGTCTTCCTCACTGTGCTTGGCGTCGGCCGCGGCAACTACCAGGACGCGAACATGAAGAGGCTCGCGAACGCCGGGAACGGCAACTACGCCTACCTCGACTCGGTGCTGGAGGCGAAGAAGGTGATGATGAACGAGTTCGGCGGCACGCTCTTCACGGTTGCGAAGGACGTGAAGCTACAGCTTGAGTTCAACCCTGCGGAAGTGAAGGGCTACCGCCTCCTCGGCTACGAAAGCCGCCGCCTTGCGGCAAAGGACTTCAACGACGACAGGAAGGACGCGGGCGAGATCGGCTCCGGCCACACGATGACGGCGTTCTACGAGATCGTCCCCGCAGGCGCGGAGGAGAAAGTCGCCGACGTAGATCCCCTCAAGTACCAGAAGCGCACGGAGTCGGGGCGTGGCGAAGTCTGCACCGTGAAGCTCCGCTGGAAGAAGCCTGACGGCGACAAGAGCGAGCTCAAGGAGATCCCTGTCGCGGAGAGCGCAATCACGCTGGCGACGCCGTCTGAAGACTTCAGGTTTGCGTCCGCAGTGGCCGAAGCCGCGCTTATCCTATCCGAGTCGAAATTCAAGGGCTCGGCGTCGCTTGGCTCGGTGCTGGAGCGCGCGCGTGGCGCAAAGGGCGAGGACGCCGAGGGCTACCGCGCCGAGTTCATCCGCCTTGTTGAGACGGCCGAGCTGCTCACGCCCGCTTCCAAGCCGACTTCCGCGGATGGCGCTCCGGTTGGAGATGACTTCTGACGAACTGCGCTGGGAACAGGCTCATGAGGTCGATTTAATCTATGTTCTTTTGGACCGGGATCATTTATGACATAGAGGCAGCATGAGGAGGGTTTGCCCGTCCCGTCTGCATGCGTGAGCTACTTTCCGGCTGTTGACTTTTAGACGGCTATTGTGATACAATTTCACTAAATAACAAAATGTCCAGGGAGGTCGTAGTTATGTGCAAGCCCAGAATAGCCGTCCGCCATAGCGAGGAAACTGCCATGCGCTCATGCGCACTTGCATGCCTTCTTGCAGCTCTAGCCTTGCCGCTACTTGCCGACACATACACCTGGACGCATCAAGGCGGCGGCAGTTTTTCCGAGCTCTCCAACTGGACGCTTTCCTCGACGGGTGAGGCGCCAGCCGCAGCCCCAGGCTCTGGCGACGCCGTCGTCCTGCCCAACGCCTCCTCTCCATACACAGTCACCAACTCCTCCGCGTTCTCGATCGGCAGCCTGACTGTCGGCGGCGGCGCGCTTTCGGGCGCGCCAACGCTCGACTTCCACAACGGCCTCTCCACGAACGTGGTCGCAGGCGCGGTAGTGGTCAAAGACGGTGCCATGCTTACGCACAGGGTAAACAACGTGAGGAACGTCTACTACAAGCTCTGCCTAAAGTGCGCCAGCCTGACAGTCGAGGAAGGCGGCGCCATCTCGGCGGACAAAAAGGGGTATACATCCAGTTTTGGCGTCAGGACCGGTACGTATGGCGGCGTAGGTGGAAACTCCACCAACCCCACCGTTAGACATTGCTACGGCTCGATACGCTATCCGATGGACATAGGAGCAACAGGTGCTGTCAACGTCAACAGCGTGTCCGGCGGCGTAGTCTATCTCGAAGTCTCCGGGGCCGTTGTCTGCGACGGAACGATTTCCGCCGTGAGCGCCGACAACGACACGTACATCGGCACGGGCGGCAGCGTGCTTATCCTCGCCGCCACCCTTACCGGATCAGGCACGATATCCGCCGCCACCGGCAACAGCAATTCAAAGAACTACGGCGGCGGCGGCGGGCGCGTGGCCGTGCACCTCTCCGAGGCTACTTCGTTCGACGGCTTTACCGGCGACATAACGGCCGACGCCGGCAAGTCCGCCGCCATTGAGAACGGCACCCGCTCCGGCGCTGGAACCGTATATCTCGAACACGCTGGCGA
>JAEEGL016345810.1_pt1 | contig 17123 bp, 11 predicted proteins | sample 9134231 | NCBI WGS metagenome assembly JAEEGL01 (sample SAMN16246548, study PRJNA631951) | gut metagenome | biome: gut microbiome; feature: rumen; material: fiber-attached | host: Bos | place: Iran: Karaj | collected 2018-10
CGACTCCCGAACGCTTTAAAACGGTCGAGGTAAAGTCCGCTCTCCCTCTTTGGTTCGCCGGATGCGTCTGGATCCTTTTTCTGCTTTTCGGCAGCCTATTTTCGGTCTGGAACATCCTGTTCTGCGCGCTCTGTTCCCTGGCGGTCTGGTGGATCCTTTCCAAGCTGATCCCCAAAAAGAAGGTCACGATAGAGGTCCCTCTCGCCACGGGAAACGAAGTTTTGGACTCCGCCGTAAAGCAAATGAACGGCTCGATCGCCAAACTGACCGAACACGCGACAACGATCAGGGTCATTTTTCCCGACGTGGCAGACTCCGTCCTTTCCGCCGCCGATAAGATCGGAAAGATCCGGGACGAGGTGATCTCCTCTCCCGAGGACCTGCCGAAGATCCGCCGCTTCCTGTCGTATTACCTGCCGACCGCCGAGAAAATGACTGAACGCGTTTCGGCTCTTTCGTCCGAGCAGGGGGTGAGCGGAAATCTGCAAACGGCACTTTATTCCGCCAAAACGGCCATCGTTTCGTTCGACGAGGCGTGCAGCAGGCAGTACGACGCGCTTTTCGCCGACGACGCGCTCGATCTGTCCTCCGATCTGAAAGTCCTCAACAATCTGATGGAAAACGACAATCTTTCCCCGAACCCCATCGCGCGGGATCAAAACCCGAATGATCAATCCAATTCTCAAAAGGAGTGAATCGACATGTCTTCACCGGCAAACGAAATCAGACTGACTCTGGATCCTTTCGGCGAAAAAACCGTTGAAAAAGCCAATCAGGTCCTCGCCGAGTGCGAGAGCGAAGAAAAAGCGATCGCCGCTCTCGCCGAGTTGACTTCCTCCGGTTTGACCGAGGAAGAAAAAAAGGCCGTCAGCGAGTTCGCCAAAACCATAGACATCACCGACACCACCGCTATTCTGCAATACGGCGCCGGCGCGCAGCAGAAAGTCGCCGATTTTTCAGACAACGCGCTCAAATCGGTCCGCACGCAGGAACTGGGCGAATCGGGGGATATGATCTCCAAACTGGTCGGCGAGTTGAAGTCTTTTAACGGCGACATCAACAAAAAGGAGATCTCGCTCTTCCGCCGCGCCGAAAAGAAACTGACCACCCTGAAAGCCAAATACGACAAGGTCGAAACGAGTGTGGCGAGCATCGTCACTTCTTTAGAGGATCATCAGGTGACGCTTCTTAAAGATATCGCCGTTCTCGATACCCTTTACGACCGGAACCTGGAGTATTTCAAAGAACTCTCCATGTATATCCTCGCCGGCAAGCAGAAACTCGGGGAAGAAAGAAAGACCACGCTGATCGAACTGCAAAAAAAGGCGAAGGAGTCGGGCTTACCCGAAGATGCGCAAAAAGCGAGCGATTTTTCGGCGATGTGCGACCGGTTTGAAAAGAAGATCTACGACCTCGAACTGACCCGTATGGTCTCCATCCAGATGGCGCCGCAGATCCGCCTCGTCCAGAGCAACGACACGCAGATGAGCGAAAAGATCCACTCCACCGTCGTCAACACCATCCCGCTCTGGAAGAGCCAGATGCTCCTCACGTTGGGGCTCAGCCATTCGGAGGCCGCGTTGCGCGCCGAAAGGGAAGTGACCGACATGACCAACGATCTGCTGAAAAAGAACGCCGAAAAACTCCGCCAGTCGACCGTCGAGATCGCCAAAGAGAACGAGAGAGGCATCATCGACATCGAAACGCTGACCGAGACCAACAGCAAACTGATCGAGACCCTCAACGAGGTCCAGCGCATCAAGTCCGAAGGAAGCGAAAAGCGCAGAACGGCAGAAGCCGAACTCGGGCGGATCGAAGAGGAGATCAAAGCCAAACTCCTCGAACTCAGCAAGCCGCAGGAATAACGCCTTTCACCGTATTATTTGAAAGGAGGGAGCTCCTTGGCCGGAAAGAAAAAAGGTTTTTTCGCCAAACTGGGAGAAAACAGGAAGGGCGGCGTCATTTTTCTCGTCGTCTGCGTCGTTGTCTGTATTCCCCTCGGTATGTGGAAAAACGTTTCGGGACTTGAAAGATCGGTAAAAAAAGCGTATACCGAAAACAGTTTCTTTTACGGGGACGCGGAAGAATACGCTTCCAAGCTCGCCGGCTACGCGGCGAAACTGCTCGAAGTCTGCAAGGCCGGCGACGTTTCCTGCGCGGAACTCGAGTCCTCTCTCGCCGGGTTCAAAGAGAAGATGTCTTCCCCCATCGGGCTGGACAAAAGTTTTCACGACTTGTATTCCGCTTCTTCCATCGCTTATGAGACGGGCATCCTTTCCGACAAGTTGGACGACTCGCAAAAAAGCGCGGCTATTTTATACTGGCAGGAGATCGATTCCGCCTGTAAGCGTCTGAAAAACAATCTCTTCTACGCCGAAGCGGCCAAAGCGTATAACGAAGCCATCGAAACCTTTCCTTCCTCGCTGTTGTTCGGCAGGCGGGAAAAGGCGGTCAGATTCGACTGACCGAAAGGTCCTTTGAAAGGGGGCGCGCGAAAGATGGGCTCTTTGTCCCGGAAAAAAACGGGGATCATGCTGTTGGTCCTCTGCTTTTTCTGCCTTTCGTTCTTCTCCTGCCAAAGAAGCGTTCCGCTTTCCGTTCCCGGCCGATCCTCCCGGGATCGTTTCGTGCTGGACGAAGCGGATATGCTCTCCGGTGAGACCGAGGAATATCTGACAGAAAAAGACGGCTCGCTCCGCAAGGCCTGCGGCGCGGAGATCGTCGTCGTTTGTCTTCCGGATCTCGGAGGCGTGCCGATCTCCGATTACGCCGGCGCGCTCTTCGATAAATGGGAGGCCGGAGGCGCCGAAGAACAAAAAGGCGTTCTTCTCCTTCTCGCGAAAGAAGAGGACGATTACTGGGTCTATCAAGGAAAAGGTCTCGAAACGCTTTTGACGGATCCCATTTTGAAAGTGATGCTCGCGGAGCGACTGGAGCCCTTCTTCGCGCAAAAGGCGTACGACGAGGGAGTGACCTCCGTCTTCGACGCGATCGTTTCGCATCTTGAGGCCGCTTACGCCGTTTCCATCGCTGAATACGGCGCTCAGGTCCCCCCGCTTCCCGCCGAGACTCTCCCTCTTATCGAATTGCCGGTCGCGGGCGACGCTCCCGTTTCCTCGCAGGGCGGAGACATTATGTTCTCGCTTTTCAAAAACGCCGTTATCTTCATCGCCGTCCTGCTTGTCGTCCTGATCCTGATCGCCGCCGTCGTCGCTGTATTTCTCGTCCGTAAATGGAAACAAAGGGAAGCGGTCAAAGGGAACCGGCCGCCCCCGCCGAGGCAGAACAACAGGAATCCCTATTCTTCGACTTATACCGCGAACAGGCCGCCTCAAAGACCGCCTGCGGGAAACGGCGGCGCCCCGTATCAAAACGTAAGAAATAGAGACGTTCCCCTTTCCGGCGGGCAATACGGTCAAACGAACTTCGCCCGGTCTTCCCGCCCCGCTTCGCCTCCTCCTCAAAGAAGAGAAGGGAACTTTTACCCCGAAAACCGGACTTCCGCGCCTGCGCGAAGGAACGGGAACGGAATCGTTCCCCCGGGCGGATACGGGAGAAGATGATCTTCCGATCTTCACGGGATCCCGTTTGAATGAGACGCAAAAAATCCCCGCGGTCTTCTCCGCGGGGATTTTTTTGCGCTTGCGCCGGTCGGGGCTTTTTTTATTTATTAGCGAAAAGAATGATGAGGATCAGAACGATGATCCCGATCCCGATCAGACCGAAAACGCAACCGTGAGACCGGTGGGGTTTACGGGCCGCCCCCGGCTTGGAAGAAACGGTGCGCGCGCGTTCGGCCGCCTTTCGCGCCTCTTTCTCAAGAAACGTTGACCCGTCGCGGTCGGCTTTTCTGACGTTTCTGAGTTCCGACAACGGGTCTTTGCCTTCGAGGATGCGTTCGTGAAAATCGATCACGTAGTCCAGATCGCTTTGCCGGCTGAGAGGGGTCGGCCCGGGGTCCCGCGCGATCTTGCTCCCGAGAGAGCGGATATGTTTCAGCGTCTTGTGGTCCGACTCCCAGGTCGGGACGCGCGCTTTCCCCGTCCGGTCCTCGTACAGCATTTGCGAGAGATATTCTCCCACGCCGTTTTTGCCGGAATACATATCGGAGCAGAGTTTTTCAAGTTTTTTGTATTCTTCCAAAAAGGCGGCGTCCATCCGGTGCAGGTCGATCCCCCCTTTTCATTTTTTCCTTATGTTTCCATTATATCGAAAAAATCATTTTTCGCAAGCCGTTCACCGAAAAAAGTCGAAAAGGCGGATCTTGAGCGCTCGTGAAAATTCGGGATCGAAGAACAGGGAAACAGGGCGGGAAGCGAAGGGCGGCTTTTACTTTTTCCCAAGCAGGGCGACCAGTCTTTCGGCCGCCTCGATCGTGTCGGGACGGTTCCCGAAGGTAGAGAACCGGAAATATCCTTCGCCGCACGCGCCGAATCCCTCGCCCGGCGTTCCGACGATCTGCGTTTCATTCAGCAGATAGTCGAAGAACTCCCAGCTTCCCATTCCTCCGGGGCACCGGAACCAGATGTAAGGGGCGTTTTTTCCGCCGCAGTACCAGGTCCCGATCTTGTCGAGAGCCCCCGTCAGGATCTTTGCGTTATCTTTGTAAAAACGGATGTTCTCTTTGATCTGTTTTTGCCCCTCGTCGGTAAAGACCGCCGCGCCTCCTTTTTGAAGAATGTAGGAAACGCCGTTCGTCTTCGTGGTCCGGTTACGGATCCACATTTCGTTAAAACGCGCTCCTCCCCGGACGAGGAGTTTCGGGATCACGGTATACCCGAGCCTTGTCCCCGTGAATCCCGCGGTCTTTGAAAGCGAGCAGATCTCTATGGCGCAGGTCTTCGCGCCCTCTATCTCGAAAATACTGCGCGGCAGGGAATCATCGCTGATAAACGCTTCATAGGCGGCGTCAAAGAGGATGATCGAGCCGTTTTCATTCGCGAAGTCGACCCACTTTTTGAGTTTTTCTTTGGTGAAGACGGCGCCGGTCGGATTGTTGGGGGAACAGATGTACAGCAGCCCCGCTTTCGCCTTTTCGTCCGGGTTGGGCAAAAAGCCGTTTTCTTTTCCCGAAGGGAGATGAACGATCTCTCTTCCCGCCATGACGTTCGCGTCGACGTAGGCCGGATAGGCGGGCTCGATGACCAGGGCGCTGCTCTTTTGATCGAACATGTCAAGGATATCCCCGAGCTCGTCGCTCGCCCCGCTTGAGACGAAGACCTCGTCGTCGGAGAGGTCGATCCCGCGCTTTCTGTAATGACCGGCGATCGCTGCCCTTAAAAACGGCGCCCCGCATTCCGGCATGTATCCGTGAAACCGCTCGCCGTCCGCCTGATCGTCCACCGCCTCGTGCAGAGCCCGGATCACCTCGCCGCAAAGCGGCAGAGAAACGTCCCCGATCCCCATTCTGTACAAGCGTTTTCCCGGATGATCGTTTAAATACGCTTTGGTCTTTTGCGCGATATGATAAAACAGATAAGAGTCTTTCAGGTCCGCGTAATGCTTGTTCGGCGTTATCATACGCTCGTTTCCCCCTCGTAAACGCTTTCCGCGGGACCGCTCATACTGATCTTCCCGCTCTCATCGACCGATATCGCCAGCACCCCGCCGTCCAGAATGACGGAAACAAGGGAACCGGGACTGAAAAAACCCTTTTTCACGGCGGCCGCGGCGCTGGCGCACGCCCCTGTCCCGCAGGCCATCGTCACGCCGCTCCCGCGTTCCCAGACGCGCATGCGCATCCTGTCTTCGCCGAGGATCTGCGCGAACTCGACGTTGACGCCCCCGGGAAAAGCCGGGTGTTTTTCGATCTGCGGTCCCAGAGAATTCAGGGGCGACGTTTCGACGTCGCGGACGAATATGACGAAGTGCGGATTTCCGACCGAGACGGGCGTCCCGTTCACGGTGTCGTTCCCGACCGCCAGGGCGACGTCCTCCCCGACCTCGGCGGTCCCCATATCCACGGTCACGCTTTTTACCGATCCTGCCGCCGTCTGCATCTGCAGGGTCTTAATGCCCGAAAGCGTTTCGATTTTCAGAACGGTCTTGTCGGTATATCCCTTGTCGTAAACGTATTTTCCCACGCAGCGGATCCCGTTCCCGCACATTTTCGCCTCGCTTCCGTCCGCGTTGAAGATCCGCATCCTGAAGTCCGCCGTCCGCGACGGCGAGATATAGATCATCCCGTCCGCGCCCGCGCCGAAATGACGATCGGAAAGCTTTCTCGAAAGCGCCTCGATGTTCGGCGGGACCTCCCCGAACACATATAGATAATCGTTGCCCAATCCGTGCATCTTCGTAAAATGCATGACCGTTTCCTCCTTCATTTCGCGTTGATTGCCGAAACGCCCAGCGTGACTTCTTCCAAAACGTCCAGGACCATACGCACCGTATCCAGAGAAGTCAGCATCGTGATGTTGTTCTGCGCGGCGCAGCGGCGGATCGCGACGCCGTCCCCGTAATGGATCCCCGAAAGGATGGCTCTCGTGTTGATGACGTAGCTGACGTAGCCCGCGCGGATCGAGTCGAGGACTTCGCTGCTCCCCTCGCTGGGCTTGTGACGGATCCGCGTGCGGATGCCGTGTTCTTTCAAGACCTCTCCCGTCAGGGTCGTCGCTTCGATGTTGAATCCCATATCGTAGAATCGCCGTATCAGCGGCACGACTTCTTCCTTGTCCTCGTCGGCGACGCTGACCAGAACGGTGCCGTAATTGCGAAGCGTCAGGCCTGAGGCGATCATCGCCTTGTACGCCGCCCTGTGCAGTTGATCGTCATAACCGATCGCCTCGCCCGTGGATTTCATCTCTGGCGAGAGGTAGGCGTCCATGCCGCGCAGCTTGGAAAATGAAAAAGCGGGCACTTTTACGAACGAGCGCTTTTTTTCTTCGGGATAACGGACGTTCAATCCCTGCTCGCGGAGCGAGACGCCCAGAATGGCCAGCGTCCCGATGTCCGCCAGACTGTATCCGGTCGCTTTTGAAAGGAAGGGGACCGTTCTCGACGAACGGGGGTTGACCTCGATGACGTAGACGTTTTCCTTTCCGTCGACGATGAACTGGATGTTGAAAAGCCCGACGATCCCGATGCCGATTCCGAGTTTTTCGGTATAGTCCAAAAGCGTTTCTTTCACTTTCGATGACAAACTGTACGAGGGGTAGACGCTGATGGAATCGCCCGAATGAACGCCGGTCCGTTCAACGAGCTCCATGATCCCGGGGACAAAAACGTTTTCCCCGTCGCAGACCGCGTCCACTTCCACTTCCTTGCCGCGGATGTATTTATCCACCAGCACGGGCTTGTCTTCGTCGATCTCAACGGCGGTCTTCAGATAGTCCCACATCGTCTCCTCTTTCGCCACGATCTGCATCGCCCGCCCTCCGAGCACGAAACTCGGCCGTACGAGCACGGGATAGCCGATCTCCTTCGCCGCTTTGATCCCCTCCTCCATACTGGTGACCGCGCGTCCTTCGGGCTGGGGGATACGCAGGGCGAGCAGCAGTTTTTCAAAAGAGTCGCGGTTTTCGGCTCTGTCGATGGCGTCGCAGTCCGTGCCGAGTATCCGCACCCCGCGGTCTCTCAGGGGTTCCGCGAGGTTGATGGCCGTCTGACCGCCCAGCGTCGCGATCACGCCCTCCGGTTTTTCCAAATAAAGGATGTTCATCACGTCTTCCGCGCAGAGAGGCTCAAAATACAGTTTATCGGAACAGGTGTAATCGGTCGAAACGGTCTCGGGGTTGTTGTTGATGATGATCGCCTCAAAGCCCGCCTTCCGTATGGTCTGCACCGCGTGGACGGTCGAATAGTCGAACTCGACCCCCTGCCCGATGCGGATCGGCCCCGAGCCCAGGACGACGATCTTTCGCTTCGGAGAAACGATCGATTCGTTTTCCTCCCCGTAGGTCGAATAGAAATAAGGGATGTAACTCTCAAATTCAGAGGAGCAGGTGTCGATCATTTTGTAAACGGGGAAGATACCGCTCTTTACGCGCAGATCGAATATCTCGATCTCGCTCTTTCCCCAGAGCCGCGCGATCTCTTTGTCCGAAAATCCAGTTTTTTTCGCCGTATACAATACCCCGAGGTCATCGGGGGCGGAAGCGACTTTTTTTTCTAACGAAACGATGTTGCGGATCTTGCGGATAAAAAACCGGTCTATGCCGGTCGCGCCGGCGATCCTGTCGATGGCGCACCCGCCCCGCAGCAGCGCGGCGACGGCGTAAAGACGGTCGTCCGTCCCGTTCCCGATATAGCGGAGCAGTTCCTCCTCTTTCATTCCGTCGAATTTCTTGTGCCGGATATGGAAGACGCCGGTCTCCAGAGACCGGATCCCCTTCAGAAGACTTTCCTCGAAAGTCCTGCCCACGCTCATCACTTCGCCGGTCGCTTTCATTTGCGTGGAGAGGGTATTGTTCGCGTCCGCGAACTTGTCGAAAGGGAAACGCGGCAGTTTTGTCACGACGTAGTCCAGCGCCGGTTCAAAGGAGGCGGGCGTGTTCGCGATCCGAATCTCGTCCAGCGTCATGCCGATCCCGATCTTCGCGGAGACTCTGGCGATGGGGTAGCCGCTCGCTTTCGAGGCGAGCGCCGAGGAACGGGAAACGCGCGGGTTCACCTCTATGAGATAATATTGGAACGAATCCGGGTCCAGCGCGAACTGAACGTTGCACCCGCCCTCGATCTTCAGGGCGCGGATGATCTTTAAAGCGCTGTCGCGCAGCATCTGATACTCTTTGTTGGAGAGGGTCTGCGAGGGGCAGACGACCACCGAGTCGCCTGTGTGGATCCCGACGGGGTCGACGTTCTCCATGTTGCAGACCGTGATGGCGGTATCGTTCGCGTCGCGTATCACCTCGTATTCGATCTCCTTGAACCCTTTGACGCTCTTTTCGACAAGGACCTGGCCGACGGGCGACAGTTCGAGCGCGTTTTTCATCATGGGTCCGAAATCCTCTTCGCGCTCGACGAAACCGCCCCCCGTGCCGCCCAGCGTAAAAGCGGGGCGAAGGACTACGGGGAAACCGATCGAGCGGGCGATCTTCAAGCCCTCCCCGACCGTGGAGGCGGTAGAAGAGGGAAGCGTCGGTTCGCCCAGCGACTCGCACAGTTTCTTGAACAATTCGCGGTCTTCCGCCTGTTCGATCGACTCGCTTTTCGTTCCAAGCAACTCGACCCCGCATTCCTTCAGAACGCCCTTCTTTTCCAATTGGATGGCAAGGTTCAGCCCCGTTTGTCCGCCGATCCCGGGCATAATGGCGTCCGGTCGCTCGTAACGGATGATCTTCGCGATGAATTCCAGCGTCAGGGGTTCCATATAGATCTTATCCGCGACGGTGGTATCCGTCATGATGGTCGCCGGGTTGGAATTGCAGAGGATGACCTCGTACCCCTCTTCTCTCAGGGCGAGGCAGGCCTGCGTTCCGGCGTAGTCAAATTCCGCGGCCTGACCGATCACGATAGGCCCCGATCCGATCACAAGGATCTTGTGGATATCAGTTCTTTTCGCCATGGCGTCGATCATCCTCCATCATTTGAACAAAACGGTCGAACAGGTGCATACTGTCGCGCGGTCCCGGGGCGCTCTCCGGATGGTACTGCACGCTGAAGACACGATCCCGTCCGCACTTCATTCCTTCCACGGTCCCGTCGAGCAGATTGATATGCGTCACGGTGAGCGGCGTTTGCGAAAGACTGTCTTTGTCCACGGCGTAGGAGTGATTTTGAGACGTGATGTCGATCCTCCGGGTCTCCAGGTCTTTGACCGGATGGTTCCCGCCGCGGTGGCCGAATTTCAATTTGTAGGTCTTCGCGCCGTACGCGAGAGAAATGATCTGATGGCCGAGGCAGATGCCGAAGATCGGATATTGCCCGATCAGCGACCGGATGGTCCCGATCGTTTGGGGAACGTCCGTCGGGTCGCCCGGCCCGTTGGAGATTAAAACGCCGTCCGGGCGGAGAGAGCGGATCTTTTCCGCGTCCGTGTCCCACGGAACGACCGTCACGCGGCATCCTTTTCCGATCAGGGAACGCAGGATGTTGCGTTTCATCCCGCAATCGATCGCCGCGACGTGATATTTCGCGCCCTCGTCTCCGAAAGAACGGATCTCCCCGCAACTGACTCTGGAGACGGCGTCTTTCGGCAGTTCCGTTTCCCGTAACTTTTTCAGCCCTTCTTCCGCGGGCGTATCGTCGGCCGTCAGAAGCGCTTTCTGGCTTCCGTGATCGCGTATGACGCGGTTCAGTTTTCTCGTGTCCACGCCGGAAATACCGGAAATGCCGTATCTCTCCATCACGCTTCCCAGCGTCTCGACAGAGCGGAAATTGGAGGGCTCGTCGTTATATTCGTGAACGACGAGCGCCCCGATCGTCGGCGTCCCGGTCTCGTAATCGTCGTCCGCCATGCCGTAGTTTCCGATCAACGGATAGGTCATGACGACCGCCTGATCCGTATAGGACGGGTCGGACAGGATTTCCTGATACCCGACCATCGAGGTGTTGAAAACGATCTCCAGGACTTTCTCTTGTTTTGCGCCGAACGCGAACCCGTAAAACTCCTGACCGTTCTCCAGAATGATCTTTCTGTCGGGCTTGTTGTTCATATCGCTTCGCCTCTTCTGTTTTGTTCGGATAACCGTTGCTCAAAACGGTTCTTTTCCGCTTCCCGCGGGATAGACGTCGGGTAGAGCCCGTCAAAGCACGCGCTGCAATAGTCCCCGTTTCCCGGAAGAAGGCGGAGTTTTTCCACCGGAAGGAATCCCAGCGTATCGGCGCCGATGATCTTCGCGATCTGCTCTACCGTGTGATGAGAGGAGATCAGGTTCTTTTGCGAATCGATGTCCGTCCCGTAAAAACACGGATAGAGAAACGGGGGAGAAGAAACGCGCATATGGATCTCTTTCGCGCCGGACTCTCTGAGCAGGGAAACGATCCTTTCGCTCGTCGTCCCGCGGACGATGGAGTCGTCGATCATGACGATCCTTTTGCCTTTCACGACCTCCTCGATCGCCGACAGTTTGATCCGTACGCGGTCAGACCTGTCCGAGGGGGCGATAAAGGTCCTTCCGACGTATTTGTTTTTGATCAGCCCGATCCCGTAGGGGATGCCGGACTCCAGACTGTATCCGATCGCCGCGTCGAGTCCCGAATCCGGGACGCCGATCACGATATCGGCGTCGACGGGGCTCGTCTGCGCGAGGATCCTTCCCGCCGTGACGCGGGCGGCGTGAACGGATCTCCCGTCGATCACCGAATCGGGCCGCGCAAAATAGATGTATTCGAAAACACAGAGTTTTTTCTTTTCTTTTCCGCAGTGTTCCCGGCGTGAAACTACGCCCTCTTTTCCGAAGATAAGGATCTCGCCGGGCTCAACGTCGCGGATAAAAGCCGCGCCGACCGCCGCGAGCGCGCAGCTTTCCGAGGCGACCACGTAAGCCCCGTCCTCCGTTTTTCCGTAGCAGAGCGGACGGAATCCGTGCGGATCGCGCGCGCAGATCAACTTTTGCGGCGACATCAGTACCAATGAATAGGCGCCTTCCAGCGCGTTCATCGCGCGCGAGAGCGCGTCTTCGATCGACGGGGAGGCGATCCTCTCTTTCGTCACGATATAGGCGATGATCTCCGTGTCGCTCGTGGTGTGAAAGATCGCTCCCGAAAGTTCCAGTTCCGAACGGAGTTTCGACGCGTTGGAGAGATTTCCGTTGTGCGCAAGGGCCATTCTCCCCTTGTGGTGGTTGACTTCGATCGGCTGGCAGTTGTTGCGGTCGTTCCCGCCCGTCGTTCCGTATCGCGTGTGCGCCACCGCCATATTTCCGGAAGGAAAGGTCGAAAGTTCTTCTTTCGTGAAGACCTCGCTCACCAGGCCGAGGTCTTTGTGGGAAACGAATAGGCCCTCGTCGTTCACGACGATCCCGCAGCTTTCCTGCCCCCTGTGCTGAAGAGCGTACAGGCCGTAATAACACAACTCCGCCACGTTTCGGGCCTTCCCAGCGAAAACGCCGAACACGCCGCATTCCTCGTGGATACTCATTCTTTATTCCCCTTGGCGTTCTTCACCGCCGCGCCGATAAAACCCAAAAAGAGAGGATGGGGTTTGTTGGGCCGGCTTTTGAATTCGGGATGGAACTGTACTCCCACAAAAAAAGGATGGTCTTTCAATTCCACGGTCTCGACAAGTTTGCCGTCGGGCGAAAACCCGCTCAGCGTCAGACCGCGTTTTTGCAGCAGGTCGCGGTAGGAATTGTTGAACTCATAGCGGTGCCTGTGTCTCTCGGTGATCGAGCGGACGCCGTAACAGCGCTCCATCATCGTACCCGGTATGATCTCGCAGGGATACGCGCCGAGGCGCAGGGTCCCGCCTTTGTCGATCTCGTCGCTCTGACCGGGCATGAAGGCGATCACTTTGTTTTCGCACTTTTCGTTAAATTCGCCTGAATCGGCGTCCGCGACGTTCGCGACGTTTCTCGCGAACTCGATCACGGCGATCTGCATGCCGAGACAGATCCCGAAATAGGGGATCCAGTTTTTTCGCGCGTATTCCGCGGCCGTGATCATACCCTCGATGCCCCTGTTCCCGAATCCGCCGGGCACGATGATCCCGTCAAGCCCGGAGAGCGCTGCCCCGACGTTGTCGGGTCGGATCTCCTCCGAATCGATCCAGTGGATATTGATACGCGCGTCGTAAGAAAATCCGGCGTGACGGAGCGCCTCCGCCACCGAAAGATAAGCGTCGTGAAGCCCGACGTATTTGCCGACCAGGCCGATCTCGACTTTGCCTTCTCGCGCGTTATTGACGCGCTCGACCATTTCCGTCCAGTCCCTCAGGTCCGGCTGCCGTTCTTCGAGACCGAGCTCACGGCAAACCACTTCTGAAAAACGGGATCTTTCGAGCATCAGCGGCGCTTCGTACAGGTTGGGGACGGTGACGTTCTCGATCACGCAATCCTGCTTGACGTTACAAAAGAGGGCGATCTTCTGGAAAATGGACTCCTCCAGCGGTTTGTCGCATCGCAGGACGATGATGTTCGGATGGATTCCCAGCCCCTGCAGCTCCTTGACGGAATGCTGCGTCGGCTTGGATTTGTGTTCCTCCGACCCGGCGAGATAAGGGACCAGCGTCACGTGGATAAACAGGCTGTTTTCTCTGCCTACTTCCAGAGAGACCTGACGCACCGCTTCGATAAAAGGCTGCGATTCGATATCGCCGATCGTCCCGCCGATCTCGGTGATGACCACGTCGGCGGAAGTCTTTTTCCCGACGCTGTAAACGAATTCTTTTATTTCGTTCGTGATATGCGGGATCACCTGTACGGTCGAGCCGAGGTATTCGCCCCTGCGCTCCTTGTTCAAAACGTTCCAGTAGACTTTTCCCGTCGTCAGGTTCGAGTACTTGTTCAGATCCTCGTCGATGAAACGCTCATAGTGACCGAGGTCGAGGTCCGTTTCCGCCCCGTCCTCCGTGACGAAGACCTCCCCGTGCTGATACGGACTCATGGTGCCGGGGTCCACGTTGATATAGGGGTCGAGCTTCTGCGCCGCGACCTTCAGCCCGCGCGCTTTTAAAAGCCGTCCGAGAGAAGCGGCTGTGATCCCTTTCCCGAGACCCGAAACGACGCCGCCCGTCACAAAAATATATTTCGTCATATGCTTTCTCCTTTACTCCCACTCTACCGTCGCGGGGGGTTTGGATGAAATATCGTACACGACCCTGGAAATACCGTTGACCTCGTTGGTGATACGGTCGCTCGCTCTCTCAAGGACTTCATACGGCAGGCGCGACCATTCCGCGGTCATAAAATCGTCCGTCGATACAGCCCTCAGCGCGGCCGTATAACCGTAAGTTCTGGCGTCGCCCTTCACTCCGACGCTCTTCGTATCGGTCAAAACGGCGAAATACTGGTCGGGCCTGCTCTCTTTCTCCGTTTTGTCGATCTCCTCGCGGAAGATCGCGTCGGCTTCCTGAAGCGCCTTGATCTTTTCCTCCGTGATCTCTCCCACGATGCGGACCGCCAGTCCCGGACCGGGGAAGGGTTGTCTGTGGATCAGTTCTTCCGGAAGACCGAGCATTTTGCCGATCTCCCTGACCTCGTCCTTGAAAAAGTCGCGCAGAGGCTCGACCAGTTTCTCAAATGAGATCACGTCCGGAAGCCCGCCGACGTTGTGATGGCTCTTGATGACGGCGGAGGCCCCTTTTCCGCTTTCGATAACGTCGGGGTAGATCGTTCCCTGAGCGAGGACGCTCACCGGGCCGATCTTTTTCGCTTCCTCCTCGAAAACGCGGATGAACTCCTCTCCGATGATCTTCCGTTTCTTTTCCGGTTCCCGCACGCCGGCGAGTTTTCCGAGAAAGCGTTCTTTCGCGTCCACGCGGATCAGATTGACCCCAAAGGTTTTGCGGAAGGTCTTTTCCACGAAGTCCCCTTCGTTTTTACGGAGAAGGCCGTGATCGACAAAAACGCAGGTCAGACCGGTCCCGATCGCTTTGTGGAGCAGAAGCGCCGCCACGGAGGAATCCACCCCGCCCGAAAGCGCCAGAACGACTTTTTTTCCGGTAAGTTCCTTTTTGTATTTTTCGATCAACTCGCCGGCCCTGTCCTTGACGCTCCAGTCTCCTTTGCAGCCGCAGACCGAAAAAAGGAAGTTTTTTAATATACGCTCTCCGAATACGGTATGCGTGACCTCGGGGTGGAATTGAACGCCGAAAAGTTTCCTCGTGTCGTCGCACATAGCGGCGCACGGGCATTTCGACGTGGTCGCGATGATCCCGAATCCCGCGGGGACGGTTTTGATAAAGTCCGTGTGGCTCATCCAGCAGACGCTTTTTTCGGGAACGTCGCGGAAGAGGATGTGTTTGCTCACCGTAAGGTCCGTCTTTCCGTACTCGCTCGAATTATCCGCTTCTCCGACCTCCCCGCCGGCAAGATACGCGAGAAGCTGCGCTCCGTAGCAGATCCCCAAGATCGGGACGCCGAGATCGAGAACGCCCGGATCGAACCGGGGCGCGCCCGGCGCGTATACGCTGTTGGGGCCGCCGGTTAAAATGATCCCTTTATAGCCGGCCTCTCCGATCGAGGACAGCGTGACCGCGTCAAACGGTTTGATCTCCGCGTAAACGCGCTGCTCACGCACTCTTCTGGCGATCAGTTGATTATACTGACCGCCGAAATCCAGAACAAGGATCTTGTCCATCTGTATTCACCCCTCAAAATGAGCGTCGTCCGATGCCTTTCCGGCGCGGCGTCCCGCCCGGGAAATGATGACCGTCTTTTGCCGGTTTTACTTTACGCCGAACAGAAGATCCGAATACGTCGGGAAGGGCCAGCGGTCTTTCGCCGTCAACGTTTCGGCTTTGTCGCAGGGGACGCGCAATTCGCTCATGGCGGGGATCAGAATATCGCGGATCAGCGCCGATTCCGCGACGATGTCGTCTTCCCCGCGGACTTTGTCGATCGCTTTTTCCAGTTTTCCGGTCTTGTTCGAGATCTCATCCAGAAGGCCGGAGAGTTTTTGGACCAGATCGGTCTCATAGGCGCACTTGAATTTTGGAGAGAGAGCTTTTTTCGCGGCGGCCGCGCCGGCGATATCGGCGCAATAGGATTCCACGGCGGGCGCGATCTCTTTTTTCGCCATCATCACCATGGTGTTGGCCTCGATCAGCACGCTCTTGCAGTAGTTTTCCAGCATGATATCTCTTCTTGACCGCAGTTCCTCTTCCGTGAAAACGCCCAGAGAAGTGAGCATATCGACGTTCTTTTTGTCGAGCAGATGCGGCATGCAGTCCGCAGTCGTGCGGTAATTCAGCAGTCCGCGCCTTTCGGTCGCTTCTTTGATCCAGGCTTCATCGTATCCGTTGCCGTTGAAGATGATGCGTTTGTGCTTTTTGACCGTCTTTTTGATCAGATCGTGCAGGGCAGGCTCAAAATCCTTCGCTTTTTCCAGTCGGTCGGCGAAAATGCGCAGCGTGTCCGCGACCGCGCTGTTGAGCATGATGTTGGCGCAGGCGATCGAGTTGGACGAACCGAGCATACGGAACTCGAACTTGTTCCCCGTGAAGGCAAACGGCGACGTCCTGTTCCTGTCCGTGGTGTCCCGGTTGAATTTGGGCAGCACGTCCGCCCCGAGTTTCATCTGCGTTTTCTTTGTCCCTTTGTAAGGCTTGTCGTTCTCTATCGCTTCCAGTACGGCGCTCAACTCGTCGCCGAGGAACATGGAAATGACGGCGGGCGGCGCCTCGTTCGCGCCAAGACGGTGATCGTTCCCGGCCGTGGCGACGGAAATGCGGAGCAGGTCCTGATAATCGTCCACCGCCTTGATCACCGCGCAGAGGAAGAGCAGAAACTGCGCGTTCTCATAAGGCGTTTCACCGTAGGAGAACAGGTTCTGTCCGCTGTCCGTGGAGATCGACCAGTTGTTATGCTTCCCGCTCCCGTTCACTCCGGCGAACGGTTTTTCCTGAAGCAGGCAGACCAGCCCGTGCCTTGCCGCCACTTTCTGCATGACTTCCATGGTCAGCTGGTTCTGGTCGGTCGCGAGGTTGGTCGTGGTATAGATCGGGGCGAGTTCGTGCTGTGAAGGCGCCACCTCGTTGTGCTCGGTCTTCGCGAGGATGCCGAGTTTCCACAATTCGACGTTCAGCTCTTCCATAAAGGCCTCTACGCCCGGTTTGATCGTGCCGAAATAATGATCGTCCATCTCCTGGCCTTTCGGCGGATTCGCGCCGAAAAGCGTGCGCCCCGTGAAGCGCAGGTCGGGGCGTTTGTCGTACATTTCCCGGGGGATCAGGAAGTACTCCTGCTCGGGGCCGACCGAGGCGACCACTCTTTTCGCCGTGTCATTTCCGAACAGGCGAAGAACGCGGAGGGCCTGTTTGCTCAAGGCATCCATGGAGCGGAGCAGCGGAGTCTTCTTGTCCAAAGCGTGCCCGCCGTAGGAGCAAAACGCCGTGGGGATGCAGAGAGTCTTACCCTTGATGAAGGCGTAAGAGGTCGGGTCCCACGCGGTGTACCCTCTGGCTTCGAATGTGGCGCGCAGCCCACCGGAAGGGAAGGAGGAAGCGTCCGGCTCTCCTTTGATCAGTTCCTTGCCGGAAAACTCCATGATGACGCTCCCGTCGGGAGTCGGGGTGATAAAAC
>JAEEGL010018395.1_pt1 | contig 17122 bp, 15 predicted proteins | sample 9134231 | NCBI WGS metagenome assembly JAEEGL01 (sample SAMN16246548, study PRJNA631951) | gut metagenome | biome: gut microbiome; feature: rumen; material: fiber-attached | host: Bos | place: Iran: Karaj | collected 2018-10
AAAAAAAAAATATAAAAACCTAATATAATTTTTAAATAAAATTCTTAAGACTATCCAAAGGATTAACCTCTAAATTCTTTTTAATCAACTCAGCAGTTTTTTTAGGTTCTTCAGTTTGAGGAAAATGACTAATTCCATTCATAAAAATAACTTTTCCTTTTTTAACATTAGGTTGATTATTTTCACTATCAGGTAAAAAGAAAGGATCTTTATCACCATTAATAAGTAAAACTTCACATTGAATATTAGGATAATATTTCATACAATCTTTATTTAAAATCATACAATCAGCATTATAAGATAAAAATTCAGGATTCCATTTACAAGCTTCTTCAGCAATTTCTAATTTTAAACCTAAATTTTTATAAAAATTAGCTCTTTGAGAAGGTAATTCTAAAGCTTTTTTAAAATCATTTTGATTTTTCAAATCAGAATTACCAACTTTAACAAAACCAGCAATTAAACCTGCAAGATTAATAATTCTCTTTGTTAATTGAGGATATTTTGAAGCAAAACAACTTATAATAAAACAACCAGCTGAATGACTTATTAAATAAATTGGTTCATTTATTTGTAAATGATCTAATAAATTTTTTATATCATCTGCATGTCTTTCTATTGAATAATTTTTTTTACCTTCTGGGCAACTTGAACGACCGAATCCTCTATTATCATGGAGAATACATTTATAGTCTTTTTGTAATATTTCTATTAAGTCTTCCCATGCTTGAGTTACTCCCATAAAACCTGATTGGAATAATACTATTGGACCTTTTTCTTTTCCACATACTTCATAGTATATTTCTTGGTTGTCGTCGGTTTTTGCGAAGTTTAGAACAAAGTCTTTTTTTTTGCCTTTTGACATTTTTTTTTATATGATTTTTATTTTATTTTTTGGGTTTTAGATCATTAAGTGTATTTTTTAATTTATTTTTTATGTACTGTTTTTATTATTTTTATGTATTCTTTTTATGAAATTATTTTTTTTTTTCATTTATTATATTATAATTGGTTAATAAATATTATTTGATTTTTTTTTATTTTTGTTAAGAATTAATTCATGTTCATTTTAAATATAAATATAAATATTTTTTATAATATTTTTAATTTTTATTTTCATATTTATTTATTACGCCATTAATATTAATTTGAATTTTTATAATAAGAAAAATATAAAATAATTTTCTTAAATCTTTTTGATTTGAATTTTATTTGAAAAAATCTCAAAATTAGAAAATAAATATTTAAACATACCATTTAGAATTATCTATTATTAAATAGAAAATTCCAATCATTCAATCATATTTAAATATTAAATAAAAATACTTTTAAAAGTAAATTTAATCAAAAATAATTTTAATTATTTTTTATAAAACCAATAAATGGGTTGTTGTGGAACAAGTAATGTATATCCTGAAATTGATCAAGCCGAATCAATTGAAGAATTATTTAATAATTTAAATTCAAAATCAAAAGAATGTGAAGAAGAAATTCAACAAATAACAAATTATCTTAAAGATAGAAGTAGAATTCCAACAAAATTTGATGTTTCAGTAATTAATTAATAATTTTTATATATAGAATCAATCAGAACAAACTTTAAAAAATAGAATTGGATTTCTTCAAGATTACATTAATTCTTTACAAAGAGCTTCATCTATTTTAGGAGAATCACCAAATGTAATTTTTTTATTTTTTTTAATATTATTTAGATGGATTTAAAACAAACAATTGCTCAATGTCATTCATTATATGATTGTTATTATTTACAAGAAGATAAAAATAATGTTTTAGGAGAAATAATTAATAATTTAAATACTCTTTCTAGTTATTCCAAATAGAGTAATTTTATTTTTTTTATTTAAAAATTTAATAATATTTTTTAATATTTAAAATAAATTTTTGAATTTATCTTAATTGCCATTTTATAAATAATATTAAATATAAAATATTAATTTATTAATATCTTAAATAAATGTTAGTTCTATTTGAGACTCCTGCAGGTTATAGTCTTTTTCAAATAAATAATAAAAAAAAATTACAAAAAGTAGAAAATATAATAGAAATGTTTAATGATACAAATACTCTTTCAGAAAATATTCAATTAGAAGCTTTTAGGAAATTTAAAGATACTGAACATGCTGTTAATTCATTAACTAAATTAAATGAAGGAGAATTACCTTCTGATTTAAAAAAATTTTTACAAAATAATATTGTTTCAAAAAATCTTCAAGAAACACTTCTTTGTATTTATTATTTATTTAATTTTTTAAATATTTTAATTTTATTTAGGTTACTATCCGAAAATTGCTACTTGTATTAAAAATACTCTTGGAATTGATACTATTTCTGAATCAAAGTATTTAGAAGTTTTTAGAGGTATTAGAAATCAATTAACAAACTTAATCAGTGGTAAATATTTATTCCAATATAATATTTTTGTTATTATTTTTTGGATTTTTCTGATAGTATAAAAATAAAAAAATAAAATTTTTATACTAAAAGATGATAAACAATTTAAAAATAAAAGAATAAATTTAAATAATTTATTCTCAATTCCATTATAAAACATCCAAAAAATGAAAAACAAATGATTTAAAAAAATAAAATAAAAAAAACCCAAAAAACAAAAAAAAAAAACAAAAAATATTATATAAAAAATTTTTAAATTAACATATATATAACATTTAATAGGTTTATCAGATAAAGACATAAGATCAAGTTCAGTAGGTTTAAGTCACAATTTTTATCGTCACAAATTAAAATTTTCAATAGATAAAGTTGATGTAATGGTAATTCAAGCAGTAGGTCTCCTTGATGATTTAGATAAAGAATTAAACAATTACACAATGCGTTTACGTGAATGGTACGGATGGCATTTTCCAGAAATAGGAAAAATAATATCAGACAATTTAACCTATGCAAAAGTAGTACAAAAAATAGGAATGAGAACAAATACAAAAAAAACAGATTTATCAGAAATATTAACACCAGAAGATGAAAAATCAATAAAAGACTCAGCGGAAATTTCAATGGGTTCAGAAATAAGTAATGAAGATGAATTAAATATAAAAGAATTATGTTCTCAAATAATATTTTTAAGTGAATATCGTCAATCTCTAACAGAATATTTAAGAAATAGAATGATGACAATAGCTCCAAATTTAACAATAATGGTAGGTGAATTAGTAGCAGCTCGTTTAATATCACATGCAGGATCCTTAGTTTCACTTGCAAAAATGCCTGCTTCAACAATTCAAATTTTTGGTGCTGAAAAAGCACTTTTTCGTGCTTTGAGAACTAAACATGAAACACCAAAATATGGTTTAATTTATCATGCTAGTTTAGTTGGTAGTGCTAATCCTAAATTAAAAGGAAAAATTTCTAGAAGTTTAGCTAGTAAATGTGCTTTGTGTGTTAGAGTTGATGCTCTTGGAGAAAATTCTAATGGTGATATTGGGAAGAAATGTAAGAAAATTTTAGAAGGGAGAATTTCTGTTTTAGAAAGTGGGAGTGGGAATGTTAAAAAAGGTAGTAAAGTTAGTAAATATAGTAGTGAGGAGAAAAATAAAGGAGTTTATAGTCAAAGTCATGATGTTGTTTTGAAAAAAAAAACTATGAGAAGTGAGAGTGATGAAGATGAAAAGGAAGAAAAGGCTAAAAAGAAAAAAAAAATTGAAAAAGATGATGATGATAGTGAAGAGGAGATTCCTGCTAAGAAAAGTAAGAAGAAAAAAAAACAAGATGAAGATGATGATGATTAATATGTTATTTAATTGATATTAAAATAAATTAATGTTTTTATTTTAAAAATATTTTTTTTAAATTTATATTTTTTTTATTTTATTTTTTTCTATTTATTAAAAAATGGAAATTTCAGAAAAAAATAATAATGATAAAAACAAAGAAATTAACACAGAAACAAATTTACCAGAAATTGATCTTAAAATAAGATTATATATGTGGTTATATACAATTCCATTTTTTGTAAAATTTATTTTATTAATAACATTAATATTTTATTTTATAAATCTCTTTTTTCCATTTATTACATTTTATTTAGCAAATGCACCTTTATATACAATATTTCAATTTCAATTATGGAGATTATTTACAAATGTATTTTTAACTACTTCATCTCTTGATATTTTATTTGCTTTATTCAGTTGGGTTACTGATGCTTCTAATTTAGAAAAATCAATGGGAAGTTTTAAATATATGATTATTTTTTTTATTAATTCTTTTTTAACTCAAATTATTTTGTCTTTTATTTTAATTATTTATTCTTTTATTTTAGATGATAATGAAATTTTAAAACAAAAAGTTGATTTAGATTATGTTGAAAATAAAGGTTTGTGTCCTATAGTTATGACTGATTTAACTGATATTTGTTTAACTCATCCTGAAAGTTTAGTTAGTATTATTTTTATTCCTTGTAAAATTAAAGCAAGATATTATCCAATTATATTATTTTTTATTTATATTTTATATAGAAGAATGAAAGTTTTTTTTTCTGTTTCAAGTGGAATTATATATGGGTTTATTTATCATTATTATCTTAAGAATAAATTTCAAATTTTTGATGATTTTATTTTCAAATTAGAAAATTTTATTGGAATAAAATGGATGTTAAAAATAAATGGTTTTATTTCAATAAATAATATTACTGTATTTGATATAAATAATGGTAATAATGATAATAATAATGATAATGATAATAATAATAATAATAATGATAATAATAATAAAGTTAATATTGAAGATTCTGTTAATAGTGACGATTCAAGTACACAACTTCCTATATTTAATAATGAAAAAGGGAAACTAAATGAAAAAGAAAAAGATAATTGTAAAAATAATACTAATCAAAATAATTAATTATAAATTAATTTTGTATTTATTTAATATTAGATTTTCCTTTTTACTTATTATTCAAAAATTATAATTTTTTTAATTAAATAACCTTCTTATATTACTTAAAAATAGATAAATTTCCTATTTTAAAAATTTGGAAAAAAATAAATTATATGTTTAAAATATTATAAATTTTTCCCAATTAAAATTATAAATTTTATAATATCACATTCCTAAAAAAAAGAAAATAAAAAAAACATAAAAATACAATTCTCCCATAAACATAAAAATTTATAATATTTAAAAAAAAATTTAAAAAAAAAAATGGAAAGGTTAAGTGAAATAGGTGAAAATTCCACGGAAAACAATACTTCATTTACAACACAAACTTTAAAAAGAGGATTTTCAAAAAAAAATCGAAAAATAGTTTTTTACTTAATTCTCACAATTCATTTTTTCAATCACTTAGACCATGGATCAATAGATGCATGTAACACATATTTAATGTCAGAATTAAATTTAGATCATTCAGATTTAGGTTCAGTTGGTTCATTAGTATTTTTAGGATTAACATTTGGTGCTTCAATCGCAGGTTATATTTTTAATTATTTTACTCCAAAATGTATTATTAGTTGTAGTGTTATTTTAACATGTCTTTCATTATATTTTTTAACACAATCTAAAACTTTATTTTATTTATGTCTTTCTAGATTTTTTTGTGGTTTTTTTCAAATTTTTCCTTTAATATATTTTCCTGTTTGGGTTGATCAATTTGGAATTTTTGAAATTAGAACTATTTGGTTATCTTATTTACAATTGAGTTCTACTCTAGGAACTATGATTGGTTATGTTATTGAAGCTATTTGTATTAAAAAATTTAATAATTGGAGATATGGTTTTTATTTACAATGTTTTTTATTATTATTTTCTACTGTTATTTTTTTATTAATTCCTGATAAAGTTTTAAGTAGAAATTATAAAAGAACAAATTTAACAAGAGAATTAATAAAAAATAATATAAAAATAACTCCAGAATTTTTAAAAAAAAATAATATAATAAATTATGATAAATATACAAATATAAATGAAATATCAATTTATCAAATAGAAGAAGAAAATGAAACAATAAAAAAATTTAATTACATAGAAACAATAAAAACATTATTTAAAAACAAAATATATCGTAGTTCCCTAATATCAATATGTTCACTATTATTTATAATAACAGGAATAGAATTTTGGATAACAGATTACATGAGAAAAATATTAAAAAAAGAAGACTCGAAAATTTTTATATCATTTTCAATAATTTGTTTAACATCACCAACATGTGGAGTTTTAATAGGAGGATATTTAATAGAAAAATTAGGAGGATATACAAATAATATTAAAACACTTCAAATATTATTAAAATCAAGTATAATTTCATTTTGTTGTGGAATTTTATTACCTTTAATAAATAATTTCTGGTTATTTTTAATTTTAATATGGTTTACTATTTTTTTTGGTGCTTCACTTATGCCAGGATTAACTGGAGTTTTATTAAATTCTATGGATGATAATATGAAAGAAGAAGGTAATTCAATTACTTTATTTTGTTATAATTTATTAGGTTATTTTCCTTCTCCTTTTTTATATGGAATTATTTGTGATTTTACTGGAGGAAATAATAGTAGATGGGGTTTAGCATTTTTAATGAGTTTTTCTATTGTTGGTATGTATTCACTTAAAAAAGGAAGAGATTATCAAGATGATATTGATTTTGATTTGAGAAAAAGTAATTTTTTAAATGGAAGTTTTAATATTCAAAAAGCTAAAAGTAAAAATTGGTTGATTGGGAGTTTATATGGGAGAAGTCAAAATTTTGGGATTGAAGAATAAATTTTTTTTTTTTGGTTTTTTTTTTTTGTTTTTTTTTATTTATTTAATTGTTTATATTTTTTTTGTATTTATTATAAATTTTTTTTGGTTTATTATTGTATTTAATTCTTTTTTTTTTAATTTAAATGTGTTAGGTTTATTAATTTAAATTTTAATATTTAAAAAATTAATTATAGTTAATTTTATTATTTAATTGTATAATTTATATTTTTCCCAAAAATATCGAAAAAAAAACGTTATTTTTATTCACATAAATTATTTATATAAATTTTCATATTTTTTATTGTTTATATGAATTATCTTTTAAATAATTTGACAATTGAACTTCATAAGTAGGAACTTGATTTATTTTTGAATATAAAGTATCTTTAATAGTTCTATTTTCATATTCATTTTTCATATTATAAGTTGGAAATAATCTAGCAGAATTTGAATGATTTAATCTAAAAACATTTTTTGTTTCTTGAATATTATTTTTTAAATTTTTAATATAATTTTTATCATTATTTTTTAAAGAAGGAAATAATGCCATATTTTTTTTCATCATATTATCTAATCTATTATCAGGATTCTTTGAAGAAAATTTTAAATTTTCATTATGAATTCTTTCATAATTAGGATTTGGTTTTTTAAAATCATCAGGATTAAAAATAGGTTTTTGATAATTATCTCGATTATAATTTAATAAAAGTGAATTATATATATCATTATTTTTTTTATTTTCCCCTTTATAAAAAATATTATTACAACTTTGAGAAACCATTTTATCTTTATCAAATTCATATCTTTTATTTTCTTTAAATTCAAAATTACCTTTATTTTCCTTATTAATAATATTTCTATTTCCTAAAATAATCCCTTCATTTTCTTTACTAATTTCAAATTTATAATTTTTATTTTTTCTACCATAACAATCTAAATTTTCTTTAAAACCTAAATATTGATATTTAGGATTTAAAGGATTAGTACATCTTTTAGTAACAATACCATATTTTTTACTATCAGCATAAGCACCATCAATATCATTAACATTATAAATATAATTTCTATTAATATTAAAATAATTATATTTATTTTTACTTCCAGGTAAACTTCCTTTAATATCATCATTTGACATATATAAATTACCTCTATTTTTAATATGATAACTTGGAATATAAGGATGACTTTTTTCAATATCACCTCCATAATTAATTCCATAATCTGGATCTAATGGATTTGTATTTCTAAATTTTTTATTATTTTCATATACATCATTATAATTCATATTGTCATAAAAATATTGTTTTTCTTTTATTCTTTTATATGGAGATTCTTTTTCAAAATTATTTATTTGATTATTCATTTTTATATAATTACGATATAGTGATTTTGGCTTTGTTCCTTCTATGTCATTTATTTCTATTTGATTTCGAATAAATTTTTTCATTGGATAATTTTCTTCTTCTATTTTATTTAATTCTATTTGTGGATTGTTTATTATTTTTTTTTTTTCAGATAAATTTATATTTCTTGAAGGAAAAGCTTTTTCAATATCTCTTGTGTTTAATATAAAATCAGGATATTTTAATATTTTTTTCTTTAAAGGTTGAGCATTGTCAATATCATCTGTTCTATTTATGAAATCTATTTTATTTAAGTATTTAGAATATTTTTTTGGAGTTGATTTTTCAATGTCTAAATTAAATAAATTTAATGACCAAGTTCTTTTTGTGTTTAGTTGATTTATTTTTTTTTTTGGAAAATCTCTAATATCTATTGAACTTAAATACATTAAATCTTCTCTTTTTAATGTTGGATATGAATAATCATTTGAATAATTGCAATGATTTTGTAAATTATTGTTAATATTATTTTCTTCCTTCATTTTATTTTATTTACAATTTATATTTGTTATATATTTTAATTTATTTATTTATCAATTTATCATTTAAAATAAAAAAGTTATTTATATAATTATTAACATATTTTAATAATAAAATAAATGGAAAATATGATTTGTTGATATGAGAAGTAAAAAAAATCATAAAATGAATTAAATATATAAATTAAAGAATATTTGGAATTTAATAAATTGTTTCTATTAAAATAAAAAAATGTTAAAAAATATTTATTATTATCAGATATTAAATTAAAGAAATAAAAAAAAAAATTAAAATATAAAATATAATAAAAAATATTTTGTTTTAATTATTTTTATATTATTATCTTTTATAAATAAAAAATCAAAAATTGTTAATATTAATTAATTGAAAGTTATATTATTTATTTTATTTATGATATATTTTTATAATAATGATAACTTAATTTAAAAATGAATGATAATGAATTAAAATTAAAATTAGTTCAAGATTACATAAAAGAAAAAGAAAATAAATTTTCAGAAAATACATCATTACTCCTTAATACAATATCATGTATTTTAGGAGGATTTATGCAATTTGATTTTAAATATATAAAAGTTTTTCATTCAGAAGATTATTCAACAAATACATTATGTTTTTATCGATATATTTTTTCATTATTATTTAATTATATAATAATATATTATACAGAATCATATAAAAAACAAAAAAAATTAATTGAATTAATAAAATATAAATGGATTTGGATAAGAGGAATAGCACAATTTTTAGTTTTTCAAACATTTTTATTTATGCTTGAATATTTTAGAACTTCTACTTGTTCTTGTTGGACAAGTATGGCTCCAATTTCTATTTTAATTTTAAGTACTTTTATTTTACAAGAAAAATTTTATATGAGATATTTATATGGGATTTTAATTTGTTTTTTTGGTGTTTTTTTAATGATTAAAAATGAAGATAATAATAATACAAAAGACAATAATGATAATAATGAAATGATTAAAATATTAAAAGGTACTTTTTGGGGTTTTTTTCAATTAATTACTATTGGATTTCAAAGAGTTTCTAATAAACAATTATTAAAACAAAATATTTTACAAGATGATCAATTAATTTTTAGTTCTATTTTAAATATTATTTTAGCTTTCATTTGTTCTAAAATAAGAAATGAATTTTTTTCATTTAATTTAATATATATTTTTAATTGTTCAATTAATGGATTATTATGGTTAAGTTTTAATAGACTTTATATAATTTCTCTTAAAAATATTGCATTAAGTAAAACAATATCAATTGGTTATATATCAATGGTTACTGTTTTTATTCTTGGTGTTCTTTTTTTAAATGAAAAAGTTTTTATTAGTGATATTATAGGAAGTTTATTAATTTTAGGTTTTAATCTTTATAATTCTTTATATCCTATTAAAGATAATCAAAGTTAAATTATAATTTTTAATTTGATAAAATTTTAATATAAATTAAATAAAAAAAATAAATTATTATGTCTTTTTTAATTCCAAAAATACAATTTCGTCAATTGAATATGATTGAAGCTCATGAAAAAATAATAAGATCAATGGCAATTTTTCCTTCAAATAATATAATAACTGTATCAGGAGATCAAAAAATAAAAATTTGGGAAAATAAAGAAATAAACTTTACAATATTACAAATAATAGATAATGCACATAAAGATGAAATAATATCAGTAAGTATAAAGAATGAAAATAATTTTGTAACAGGTTCAAAAGATAAAAGTATAAAAACATGGATAAAAGAAAATAATAAATATAAAGAAAATATTATAATAAAAAATGCACATAATGATTGGATTAATAAAGTAATTTTTTATGAAAATGATAATATAATATCAAGTTCAGATGATAAAACAATAAAAATATGGGAAAAAATTCCATATAAAAAATTATATCAAATATTATTAATAATTTCAAATTATAATACAATTTCAACTTTATCATTAATTAAAGAAAAAAATTTATTTATTGCATTTGGTTATGAAGGAACCAAAATATATGATATGAATAATTTTCAATTAATTTTTCATATTAAAGATGCAAAATGTTATAATACAAATGGATTTTGTAGAATTGATGAAGATAGAATTATTGTAGGTTGTGATGATGAAAATAATATTAAAATTATTTCTTTATTATTAAAAAAAACTATTTTTAATATTAAATTTCAAATTATGTGTTGTGGAATTTGTTGTTTAAAGAATAAAGGAGTTTTTTTAATTGCTGGATTTAGTAAAAATATTAATGTTTATAGAAATGATAATTATGAATGTGTGTTTAATTTTAGTGGAAAGGAAAATTTAACTAATTTTGGTCTTTTTAATTTTAATGAAAAAATTATCATTTCTTTATCTTATAGATATTTTTTTTTATATTCTTTGGATGATGATTAAATATTAAATAAAAATTTTATTGATATTAAGAAAGAATCATATATATAATCAATATTTTAAATAATATAAGAATATTTTTCTTTATGAATAATTAATTATTCTAAAATAATAATAATCAAAATAAAATAATATTTATCTAAATAAAATTAATATAATTAATTTAAATAAAAAAATAAAACCACTTATTATAATCAAATAAAAAGATTAAAATATATAACATTCAAAATAAAACCTTCAAAAAAAATTAAAAACTTTAACACAAAAATAATAAAAATATCACATCTCACCAATATAAAATCAATATAATCTTTTAAATAAAAAAACTAAATGAGAATTAGTACAATATGTGATAAAATAGAAGTATGTAACGAAAATTTACTAACCCTAGATAACATAGTAGAAAATTTAGACATATTTTTTTTAGGTTTATTAATCTGTCATTTAAAACTAAACGAAATAAAAGAAAAAATAAAAAATATAATATTTTCATCTAAAGTATTTGATATAAATAAATGGAAAGAATTTATAGAAGAAGAAATATTAAAATTCATAATCAATAAAAACATCAAAAAAAGTTGTAGAAAAATTATTATAATTAATTTTTTAGCAGATTCAGATTTAAAAACATTCATAGAAACATTTAAATATATAAATTTATCAACAAATACAATTGAGATAATTGATGATGTAAAAGATGTAGTTTCATCTATTAAATCAGAAAGTTTAATTTCTAGATTTAAAACTTGAATTAATTTAGTTAACAAAACTTCTGAAGTTTTAAAAGAAACTTTTAATCTTAATTTAATTAAAAGAGATGATTTAAAACATTTAATTTCATATTATATTAATTTATTACTTTATTACCTGTTAATATTATTGATCAAATTGAAGAATTAGGTCAAGTTTTTGAAAATGTTACTAAAATATTAAATGGTGCTTTTAATATTGAATTTCAAAAAAATCTTTGAAGAAAAAACCTTTTTTAAATATAATAAATTTGATAAAATTAATATTAATGATTTTTTTAATGATAATTATGATATTTTAAGAAAAGATAATATTATTAGAAGGAAATTTGTTGAAAGTTATATTAAGGGTTTATCTAGGCAAATGCTTAGGAAAATTTAATTTTATTTTTTTTTCTTTTTTTTATTTATTTAATTTTGAAATTTTTTTTTGTGAATTTTTTGAATATTATTTATTAATAAATTTTTATTATTAATTCTTTTCTTTTTTTATTTTGTTTTGATAAATATTTTACTTTTAAATAAAAATTTCTTTTTTTCCCAAAATATATTTTAATTTTTTTACTAAATTTTTCCTTAATTTTTATTATGTCTAAATAATTAATTTTAATTTAGCTTTTTTTTTCATATTAATGAAAAATAATATTATAATTAATATATTTAAAAATAGTTTACAAAATGGAAGAAAATTTAAATTCACAACTCGAAGAGTTAATAAATTCTAAATACATAGAATTCAAAGAGAATCTATTAAATGATTTGTCAGAAAAAAAATTAGAAAAAGAAAGAGAATTCTTTAAAAAGAATAAAGAAGAAAAATCAAGTATACATAAAAATATAATATGTACAAATTGTTTTAAAAAAAATTTCTCAGGAAAAAGATATATTTGTTGTGAATGTGATAATTTTAATTTATGTGGAGATTGTGAAGAATTACATACCAAGAATTTAATAGAACATAACTTAAATCACATATTTATCAAAATAAATAAACCAATAAATATAGATATTAATAAATATGATACTGTAATTAAAGGAAAAAATCAAAATTTAACTATAAAAAATAATCAAGCAATCGCAAATATTACAATTTTTAATACTGGTGAAGAATCCTTAAAAGATTGTTTTTTAAGTCCAATTGTTTTCGGAGGTAGAACATTATATGGACCAAAAATTAAAATAAAAGAAGATGTGAAAAAAAATCATAAAATAGATACTACAATTATTATAGATGCAAATTTAGAAAATCTTAATAAAGAACAAACTATTGGTGATACTAAAGAATATATTACAGCTTGGAGAATGTTTACTAAAGAAGGAATTCCTTTCGGAGATATAATTTCATTATATATTTCTGGTTTATCAACAAAATAAATAAAATTATTAAACATATTTAAATGAAAAAAAATTAATAAAAATTTTTTTTTTTTTTTAAAAAATTATATTGTAAATTTTTAAAATACAATATATAAGATAAACAAAAAAATTACTATTTTATATAATAATTGTTATATTAAAAATGAATTAAAAATATCCATTATAAAATAAATTTAATATTTACTGTCAATCCACATTTCTAATTCTTGTGTATTATTAATAACAGTAGTAGGAATAATTTTTAATATACATCTTGATACAGAAAGTAAATGAATTAACTTAGCAATAAAAAAAAATCCAATATAAATACAACAACAAATAACAAGAATACAAAATATAATAATAAGAGCAATAACAATATTTCTTTTTTCATTTAAATAATCTAATAAACATTTAATACAAATACTACTAAAATTATTAGCAACAGGTGCAATATATTTATAAAATACATATTCTAAAGTATTAAAAGAAGTAGAACTAAATAAAAAATAATTTTTATATTCAGTTTTACTTCCATTAGTTAATGTATAATAAGTTCCTTGTTTAAATTCTTGATCTTGATAAATATTATCAATAGTTTCTGATATTAATTTTAATAAACTTTCAGTATTATTTGCACTTTGAATTAATTCATCAGTAATACATTCATCATATTCACTTGTATTATATGAATAAATTGCACCACAGGCATCTAAAAGAAATTTTTCATTATAAAAAGTATCCATTTCTTTAAATATTGATATTCCTTGTACAATATCTTGTATATTTTCTTTAGATATTAATTCATTAAATATTAAATCATTATAAATTTTACATTCTGACATAAAACATTTTACTTTTACTGTTGATGAACTTACTACTAAAATTTTACCAAAAATAAATTCTGCTACATTTATTATTTTATTTGTTGAATTAACCATTTGATTTGTTATTAAAAAAATTGGCATTAAAAATCCAGCTACTATTAAAAATAAAGCAACAGTTTGAAAATATGACCAATTTAATATTGTTAATGGAATATATTTTTTAGCATCAATATTAAATCCATTATTCATTGAATTTGCATTATTTGGATTATTTGTATTGATTGTTGTTGGATTTACTGTTGTTCCTTCTTGATTTTTATCATCTTTTTTTTCACCATTTTTTTTTTCTTCTTTTTCTCTAAATTTTTTTAAAGCAACATTAAATCCTTGAATTTTTTTAATTGTATCTTCAATCTTTTCTAATTTTATTTTTGAAACTTTTTCAAATCCTTCTCCCATATTTTCATTTGTTATATGTAATATAATTGCATATAAAATACATAAAATTACCATTAAAATTGAATAACATAATAAAATTATAATTAAAGTTGAATTCGATTTTGAATTATAATCTTTTAAAATTTGAGGTATTGTACGTAATTTTTCATATTGATTTGGAAGTAAATTATCATATGTATTTTCAATTGCCATAAATATAATATAATGAATATATTTTTTTGAATTATCAGATAATTTATCTTGAGATATATTCAAATTAAAATAATCATTTTTTAAAACTGAATTTATATTACTTAAACTTTGAGCAACTGATAGTGGAAATGATTCTGTATCATTTACTTTTTTATAATTATATGTTATATTTTCATTATTCCAAAAATATTTTTTTAAATCTGAATCTGAAATAAAATTTGATATTTTATCTTCAACTTTACCAAATTTTTCAGTTATATTATCATACCAAGTAAAACAATATTCTTTCATATTATCAAAATATTCATAATTGTTTGTAATGAAAGAATTAAATGTATAATTATATTGATTAAGTATATCATGATATAATGCACAAATTGAAATTAAAGTTCCAATTAAATTATTCATCCAAAGTGTACTTTGAAATAAATTAATATTTAATTCACTAATAACTTTTAAATCATTATAAATTTTTAAAAATAAAACCACATAAATAATACAATAAACTAAAGAAAAAATTGTAACTAAAAAAACAACCCCTTTAATATATTTTAAAGTAAAAAAATTTGAAATATTATTTAATAAATTTGCTCTTATTTCTTCAATTCTATTTTTTTTAACCAAATCAGCATTAAATCCAGCATGATTATTTTGAGAAGCATTTTCATCAATCATATCAATAGTTTTCTTATGTCCATGTACACTACTCATTTTATTAATATCATCTTTACACATATTAATTAATTGTTGAAAATTTTGATTATTTTCAACTAAATCTAAAATTTTACTTTGTTGTTCAATTAAAATTTCTCTTTCTTTATAAAGAATTTCAAATAAAGGTTTAATTGATTCTGCTTTTTCTTTTAAATTTTTAATTAATTTTTCATCTCTTTCATCAATTGAATAATTATCAGAATTCATTCCTTCATTTTTCGTATCAATACATCTTACAATATAACTCATATTTTTAGTACCAAATTTATATTTATCAAAAGTAAAATTAAATTTATATTCTTTACTATTTGAATCTCTATTACAATCATCAATTAATTCTTCTAAAATATCAAATTGACTTTTTAAAAATAATTCTTTATATTTTTTAATTTTATTAACAAAATCTTTTTCTTGATCAGATTTTTTATTAAAATCTAAACCAGCATTTTGTTGATTAATTTTAGAAGAATCAGTATTATTAACATTTAAATCACTTCTTAATAAACCATTAGGAGTATTCCCAGGAGTTGGAGTAAATCCAGGAGTAGGTGTTTCAACTTTATCAATTTTAATAAGTGGAGTTTCTTTTTTTGTATTTGAAGATATTAAATAACTATTAACATTATCAGTATTTACATTAGATTTTGAATTAGAAGCTTTTTTTGATATTTTTGATACTTCATTTTTATCTTCAATTCTACTTGTTGATGTACCTTCTTCTTTTAAATTTTTCCTATCATTATCATCAACTAATAAATCACTTTCTCCAAATTCATCAATTGAACTATTATTTGAATTATTGTCTCCTTCTTCTTCATTTACTAAATTTGCTACTTCTGCATTAATTGTCCCATTTGCAATTGCTTTATTTTGTTCTATTAATCTTAATAATCTTTTATTTGTTGAATCTGCAAAATCTATTACAAATTGAGGTATTCTTATTTCATATTCTAATTCTATATTTTCATTTATTTCTATATTGTCATGAATATGTTTCTCTTGAGTTATGTTATTTTTTGTATTTTTTAATGTATTGTTTTTATTATTTTGAGAATCTTCTTCATCATTTGATGATACTTCTTCTAATATTAATGATGAAGAATTTTTATTTTTTTTTTCTGAAATATCTTGTTTTTTCCCTTGGAGAAATATTTTATAAAAATTTACAAATTTTTTGCAAATGACATAAAATGGTATTTCATTATCTTGAAATAAAACTTTATTATCACAATTTAATATTTTTAATAATTTTGAACTCATACCTTGAATATTAAAATGTTGATCTAAAAATATAAGATCATCTATATTTTCTTTTATTATTAAACCAACGAAATAAACACTATCATTTAACATTGGAAATAATTTAATTCCTATTTTTATCATTATTATTGCATTATCTTTATCTTTACCAAATGTTTTCATATCTTTTTTATCTATTATTCTTTTTTCTCCATATGTATAATATTTTTCTATAAAACTTCTATGAATTTTTGCAAAAATTTTTGGCATTAAAGAAGTAACATTCATTCCTTTTAATTCATCTGGTTTATATTTAAAAATATTTTCTATTTCATTATTTGTTCTTTCAATTAAACCTTCTTTTCCTTTATCTCCATTTGCAATTATAATTCCTGTTTCTTTACTAAATAATAGTGCATAAAAATTTTGTGCAATATGATCTGATAAATTATCATTTTTTCTTCTTAAACTTTCTAATTCTCTTTTTTTAAACTCATCATCATTTATTTGTTCAATATAATTAAAATATAAATAAAATAATTCATTTACTCCATTATATAA
>JAEEGL014372394.1_pt1 | contig 17122 bp, 13 predicted proteins | sample 9134231 | NCBI WGS metagenome assembly JAEEGL01 (sample SAMN16246548, study PRJNA631951) | gut metagenome | biome: gut microbiome; feature: rumen; material: fiber-attached | host: Bos | place: Iran: Karaj | collected 2018-10
ATCGTTATCACTCCGAACGATATTCCCGTTAACGCCGTGGCCTACGTAGTCGATCTTCCCGAGGAAGACAGCGAGCACAACCCGGCGTTCACCAACGGCAGGGAAGCGCTTGCCTCCGATCAGTACGAGTTCGGTCATCAGGCATGTTCTCCCGCCTGCGATTACCCGCTTGGCGACGAGGAGTTCCTGCTCCATATCGACAGCTGCGAGATCGACGTGACCAAGGCCTTCTCGAGCGGAAACGCTCCCTCCGTTCCCGACAGTGAGAATTTCCTCTTCGAGATCGTATTCACCGGAACGAACTCCACCGCCGCGAACGGAACATATCGTCTCGCGGTGAAGGGCGGTCAGACGAGGAAACTCGTTAAGCTGCCCCGCGGCTCCTATACCGTCAGCGAGGTAGGCACCTGGGCGTGGAGATACGCAGGCGCTCTCGCCTCGAAGTCCGGCACGCTTACTCTTGAAAATCCCGTCGGAACGCATACCTTTACCAACACCGACCGCAGCGATTACTGGCTCAGCGACGAGGCAGCCGTGAACAACAGCTTCAGCCTGACCGGCGTCAAAGCGCCCGTGATACTGCCCGACGCTATCCTGCCCGAAAAGGAAGGTATTGTTTATGAAGAAGAACAGTGACGCGATGGACAAAAAAAGGACCGATCTTTCGTTCAGCCCGACCGTCGCGAAGATCGTGCTCGCGCAGATAGCCGTCATTCTGATGCTCTGCATAGCTGTCAGTGTGACTTACGCGCAGCTCATAAGCACGACTCAGCCCGTACAGAACACGTTTGAACCCGGCAAGATCGTTATCGGAGTCAACGAGACCTTCGACGGAACGACGAAGTCCGACGTCAAGATCAAGAACGATCAGCGCCAGGGTAGCAATATCGATTCGTTTATTCGTGTCGCGCTCGTGTTCAACTGGGTCGACGACGACGGCAATATTGTCGCTGTCGGTACTCCCGCCGCGGGCACGGATTACACCATCTCGTACGGTACCGACTGGTTCCAGGGCTCCGACGGTTACTGGTATCACGTCGGCTCGATAGCTCCCGGCGAGACCACTTCGGCGCTCATCACGAGCTGCACCGTGAACAGCTCCTCCGCGAACGGCGCTCTGTATCATCTCTCGATCGACATCCTCGCTCAGGGCATACAGATCGTTCCAGAGTCCACCGTCCACGAGTGCTGGCCCGCCGTGCAGGTATCGAACGGCAAGCTCGCCGCAAGCTGATAAAAAGCTCATCAAAGCATCTGCTTCCCGCAGGTGCTTTTTTTTGCAAAAGGCCGCCGCGTACGCCTTTCCCGCCCGATCGGCCTTGACGAACGGAGCATAAAAAAGTATAATACTTACGTAACAGAATTCTTCCCGGAGGGAATGTCATGAGAAAGATCCATCCGTTCTGGGCGGCGCTGTCTGCGCTGATCGCAGTCGGGACCCTGGCGCTGTGCTTTATCGGCACGAGATACGGAGTGCTATTCGTCCGTACCTCAAGCGATCCGAGAGACGCAGTCACGGGGTTTTTTGACGCCATGAAAGCCGGCGATCCCGAGAAGGCCTATGCCATGCTCGAAAATTACGACAGTCTCGGTCTTGAAAACAGTCTCTCTGCGGAAGACGGTCAGCTTCTTTTCGAGGCGCTTCTTTCAAGCTACGACTATTCCCTTATCGGCGATTGCAGCCTTAAAGGGATAACGGCGGAACAGAGGGTGCGGCTGACAGCGCTCGATCTCAACAAGGTGGACGAGCGGCGCGTTCAGGACCCGTCCGGCGAAAAGCCGCTTCTGCCCGTCGCCGCCGTGCTCGAAGAGGGCGAGGATCTCACCTCCTCCTCCGAATACACCGTCACACTTCGCTATTCCGAAGGGCAGTGGCGCATCGTTCTTGACGACGCGCTGCGCATTGCCCTTGCGGGCGGCAGATAAGGGGGCTCCATGAGCAGCATTGAACCTAACGTGACGACGTTCGTATCCGATACTGAGCAGCAGGCCGAAGGCGCTTCCCGCAAGGCGTCCGGCGGCATCCTCAGACGCATCGGGCTTATCGCCCTCAGCGTTATCATGGCATGCGGCTCTCTGCTTTGCATGGCCTGGGCGGTAAGGTTCCTGCATTCCGGCGCAGGAGCGGCGCTCCCTCCGGAAAGGCGTCCCAGGATCGACATCTTTGCGGCGCTGAACGGGTACATCACCGTGGAAGACACTCCCGCGCCTACCGAACCCACCGCGACCGAGGACATGGGGCATCACGCGACCGAGCCTCCCGAGCTCACCCCGGAGCCCACGCCCATACATTACTATATACCAGAGGGCAGTCTGCCCGCTCCGCCCCGCGAAGCCTGCTACGGCAGCGCGAGCATCGAGGAAGCCGCCTCTGTGATGGACGTTATCGCCCGCGCGAGGGACTACGGCCTTCTTGGAAAGGATGAGGAGACGGCATTCGATCCGAATGCAAACTTCTACTATCGTTCCGACATTCAGTATTATCTGGACGAGACCATACTCACCATCTGCTGGAAGGAGATCGTTGACGGCAACGTCTGCAGCTTTTCCGAGGTGAAGATCGCCGACGCCTCCCAGTTCTGCCGCAAGCTCTCGGGCGACGCCTTCGGCTCTCCCAATCAGTATTTCGCAAGCGAGCTCGCCCTGGCCTCGAACGCCGTCGTCGCAATGAACGCCGATTACTACCTCTTCCGCGATCTCGGCATCGTGGTCTACGACCGCACGCTCTATCGTTTCAAGACCGCCAAGCTCAACAGCAGATACAAGAAGTACAACTGCATAGACAACCTGTTTATAAACGGCGACGGCGACTTCATATTCTTTGACGCAGGTACGGAGATCGAGCAGGCCGACCTCGAGCGGTATCTCATTGACAACGACGTCCGCTTCTCGCTGGCTTTCGGGCCCGTGCTCGTGCGCGGCGGCGTGCCGCAGGAATGCCTCTGGTACACCGTTGGCGAGGTCAACGGGAGCTATTCGCGCGCAGGTATCGGTCAGATGGGCAAGCTCCATTATCTTTATATGTGCGTGAACCATGCGTCGGGGATGATGGAGATCTGGCCGGTGTCGGTCTTTGCAGTCCATTTCGCCGAAAAGGGCGTCCGCGACGCCTACTGCCTCGACGGAGGACAGACCGCCGAGATCGTTTTCCGCGGCGTGCCATATAACCGCGTGGACCACGGCGCGGAGCGCCTTGTCAGCGACATAATATTCTTCGCCTCCGCTCTCCCGGGGGAGGTGAGCCCATGAACGGTATTGCCTTTATACTCGGCGAGACGCAGATAGGATGGAGCGCCGTGATCATCACGCTCGGCCTCGTCAGCGCGCTCTTCCTTGCCGTGGCTCTTTTCCGCGGCAGGAAGCTGAGCAGCGCGCCCGTGTGGCTCTGCTTCTATCTCTCCTTTGCGTTCGGAGCGCTTTTCAGCCGCATACTGCACTGGTATTTTAACGACGCGATCTACAACTCCCTCGGTCAGGCGCTCATGGACTGCTCCTTTGGCGGATTCTGCCTGCCGGGAATGATACTCGGCGTGCTGCTCGGCGCGTGGATCGTGAAGCTTACCGGGCTCGTCCGCTCCGCGGGAGAGCTCAAGGACTGCTTTGCTCCGGGACTGGTGCTGAGCATTGCGTTTATCCGCCTCTCGGCGCTGTTCAACGAGAGCTGCCGCGGCAGGATTATCGTCAGGACCGGGCTTTTGCAGCGCCTGCCGTTTGCCGTCGCTTCGACCGACGCCGCAGGCAACGTCAGCTATCGCCTGGCGACGTTCTTCATCGCCTTCATACTGCTGATGATACTCGCCGTGATCGTGCTGATAATGTATTTCAAGCGCTCTCAGGACGACTGCATGAAGGCGCCCTGCGGCAAAAGCGGGAACATCTGGCGCATGACGCTTGTGTATTACTCGGCGCTGGAGGTCATTTCGGACTCCACGCGCTACGATTCCCAGCTTATGCACTTCCGCCTTTTCTCTGACCTGAATCAGTACTCCGCATTCATCAGCCTGGCGCAGATATTCGCGGGAGTCTGTATTCTGGCGGTGCTCGTCTATTACAGCCGCGCCTCCATCAAGGCAAACGGCTTCAGGTTCTATCACCCGCTGTGCTGGCTCTTGTTCCTTGCCGGCCTGTTCCTGGCGGGCTATCTGGGCGAATACAAGGTGCAGCGCGTGGCGGCATATCTGCGAAGCTACTGCTTTATGTTCGCAGGGTGCGCGGCGCTTACGGCGTCGGTGCAGATCCTGTACCGCAGCTGTCTGGCAAAGAAAAACGACGGACCGAAGCAAGAGGCGGACGATCCGGATCCAATTAGCTGAAGAATGACCAAGAGGATATTGGGGCTTGTTTCCCGCGGACGGGGCAAGCCCCTTTTCGCGCGGTCTAATTCCCCTGCGCGTGCGATGGAGTATTAAGCTTCGATCGGAGCCGCTGAAGGATACCGCCGCAGCAGGCGGCCAACGGATCGGGCCGGGAAAATGCAAGACGGCGGTTTTGAGCTTAGCCTCAGAGAATGCCTTTCGTCTCGGGAATGGGGGCGACGTTCCTTTCGAGTATCCCGTGCATCGCAGCGATGGCGATGCCGTAATTGACCATGGGCACGCCCGCTTTTTTCGTTTGGCGAACGTTTAAACGCTTGGCCCTCCTTATCCGTGACGCCCCTATTATACCAGCTTTTCGGGCGGACAAGTGATCGCAGCCGGGTTTTGAGGGAAGGCCGTGTATTATCGAGTATTCTATTGTTTACGGATCGTGTTTATCGAAAAGACTCCGCCCCCTCTTCTGCGGCGGCGAAAAGTGTGATATAATTTCATCAGACCGAAAAAGGGGTGAGTGCTTTGAACGAGCCGAGAGGCACCATTACGAGAAGAACGGATACGGCAATGGAGCGGCTGCGCAGTGAATTCAGCGGATTCTATTACGTGGTCGACTTCAGGAACAAGCTTGCCGCTTTACGGCATGCCGGGAGGGGCTCCGCGAGGCCGAGCGTGCTCAAGGAGCTGTTCTTCATGCTGGACAGCCTCGGCATAGAGTACGAAAAGGGCGGGGACAACGACTATTATACGGAGATCGTCAGAAGGGCGATAAGGCAGGGGAAGATCCCCAAATTCACCGAGCTCGAGGACAGGATGCTCCTGACGCTTTTCGGCATTTACAAAAGCTATCCCTCTCCGGAGGATTACATGAAGCGGCTCGTCGACAGGCTCTGCTCCGCGGAGGACGGATGGGAGAGCGAGCCGCTGCGTCTCAGGATACTCAAGCAATTCATCAAGTACGGCGACTGCCTTTCGAAGGCCGGCTTTGGCGGCAAAAAGGCGATAAGCGATCACGTGAGGGAAAAGCTCGGAAGGAAGCCCTCGGCGGACGAGGTGCCCGCATGCGTTGACGACGGCGTTTTCGGTCTGCTTGAAAGCGCCTCCAAGCCGCAGAAAAAACCGGACGGCAAATACGGGCTCCTTAAGGCTGCCGACGATCTCGCCTCCGGAAAATTCAGGACGGGCGGAGCGACAAGGAAAACGCTTTACCTGTTCGCAATGGTATTCGGCATGACCTATAACGCCTATGCGGACGGCTTGCCCGACCCGCGGACCGATATAGTCGTAAACCTGTTCGGGGATTACTATACCAACAACCTTATGAGGTTCATCACCGACGCATACAGGGGGAGGCTTTCGGAATACGAGCTCGACCCCTCCGGGCAGGGCGTGAATTACAAGAACTTCGCCGAGGCGGTCTATCTTTATTATATCGCAGGCAGCCTCCCGCCCGAGGAGAAGATAAAAAGGGCCTCGGAGATGATCGAAAGGCTGAAGAACTCGTCCCCTTCCCCGGGGAGAGCTTCCGCGCCTAAAGGAGCGACCGCGCGTTACAGGAGCCTTTTTGCGGGCAAAACGCTTTACGGCGAGGACGTACTCGCATTTTCCGAGGAGGAGTTCGAGGCGTTCGTTCGGGATAATTACGACCTGAACACCGAGGGAGACGCGCCCGGCTCGAGCATAGGCGTGCTCGGAGTCGAGACGGAGCAGAACACGGCGTATGCGGAATATCTCGATATCCTCGACGAGATCGAGCTGCTCGGCGTACCGCGTGAAAGCCTGAACTACGGGCTGTGGTTCACGGAGGTCATGGGCTTCGAGAGCGGCGAGACGGGCAGCCTCGCGGACAGGCGAGGAAATATCGACCGTGAAAAATACAGGGAGTTCATGGAGCTCCTTCGCGGCATGAACCGGTTCATGGGCTGCGCGCCGGAGGAAGGCTCGGAGGGCTGCGGCAAGACTCGCGCCCTGTTCGTGAGCTCTCCCGCTTCGGTCACGCGGACGAGCCTCGTGGTCGCCTACTACTATTACTACAATGCATTGACGGACGAGGAGGACAGGGCGAGGATGTCCTTCGCAGATCATTTCAAAGATTTCAAGCTCGGGATCGATCCGAGACTCAGGAGGGCGGGCTATCAGCCCTTGAGCGGCAGGGAGCTTTTCGATCTCATTGTCGTTTTTTCCTCATATGCCTACAGAAACATCTGACTGCTGAAAGGAGGACGGAATGAAGACCCGCAGAAGCCCGATAAAGAGCGACAGCATAACGCTTCTCGGCGAGAGCGACGGGCGCGTTTTCGAGCGCACTTTCACAATATCCGGTATCATCGGCGGAGAGAGTTCCGCTTCGGCGGTATGCTGGGAGGCGAGCCATCCCTCGAGCGGCCCCGGAGTGCTGAAGGAGTTTTATCCCCGCGACATGGCCTTCCTTTCCCGCGGGGAGGACGGGATACTCACCGCATCCAAAGGGACGGACGCCGAAAAGGAGCTCTTTCGGAAAAGGCTCGGGGAGTATCTCGAACCCTTCGACCTCCTGCTCGCGGCAAAGCGCCGCCCGGACGTGGGCCCGGCGATCTCGGCCTTCATACCCGCGTTCGAGATCTACCGCTCCCCGGGGGACGGCACGGCCTACGTATGGGATCCGACGCCGAAGCTCGAGACCTTGGACGGGGTGATACGGCGCATCCGCCGCGAGCCCGGGAGGGAGCCGGAGAGGAAGCTCGCCGATGTGATGAAGGCTATAGTGAATCTCACGGAATGCGTCAGGGAGCTTCATCTCGCCGAGCTCATACACAGGGATATAAAGCCCTCGAATATCGGATTCATAAGAAGGGGAGACAGGACGCTTTTCGACGCGGTCCGGCTCTTTGACCTCGATACGGTATGCTCCGTATGGAATGAGGATACCCTCTTCCGCGGAAGCCCCGGCTTCACGGAGCCGGAGGCCGGGCTCGGCGCCGCACCCTCCAACAAGACCGATATCTATTCAATAGGAGCCGTCCTGTTCCAGGCGGTCTGCGTATGCGGCGGATCTGAGGAGAGCGGCGGTCTTTACCGCGACGAGTACTACGACGATATCAGGGAGATGGTGAACACCTCGAGGCTTATCGCGGCTTCCGAGGTGAATTCCAATCCCCGATTCAGGAACAGGCTGATAAGGATACTCAAAAAGGCGCTCGCCGCGCGAGAGGCAAGATATCCCGACGCGGAGGAGATGCTTCGGGATCTTAACGAGGCGCTGTTTTACATACTCCCCGACGGCGGTACGTCCGGCGCGGGAGAAAAATGGGTCATCAAAGAGCTCTCCGATCCCGCGGCAAGGGGAAGGACGGCGCGCGCCGTCAGGTACCATCTGTATGAAAAGCCGCTCCGCGCCGCCTCCCGCGGCGGCGTTGAACGGATACTCGTCGTCGGCTTCGGATACGAATCGCAGAAATTCCTCGACAGCGCGCTCCAGGCGGGGCAGACTCCCGGAATGGAGCTCGAGGTAAAGGTCGCGGCGACGGACGGATTCGACAGGGACTCCTATCTTTCGGACAGGCCGGAGCTTTCGCGCTTCTTCGAGATCGACGGCTCGCTCAAAGACGCGGACGGCGAGAGCTACGGGAGCGTCAGCTTCGAGATAGTCGGCTCGGTCGATCTGACTTTCAAACGATACGCGGAGGGATCCGCAAAGGACTTTATGCCGGACCGCGTATTCATCGCGCTCGGCGATGACGATACGAACGAAGACGCGGCGAGGGCCTTTACAGGGGCCCTGCGCGGCACGGGAGCCCTGGTCGCCTACGCCGTTTCCGACAGCGCGCGGGCAAAGCTGAAAAGCCCGTACGCCGTCCCGGTGTATACCGGAGAGAACGCGGAGAACGGGGAGATACGCGCCGAACTTGAGCGTATGGCGCTGAATACCGAGATCGTTTACGAGGGAAAACCCATACCGGATCCCGGCTTTGCAGGCCGCGCTCTTCGCGAGGCATACAGGCGCGAGGCCTGTCTTGCCATGGGCATTTCGATCAAATACAAGCTCCTGAGCCTCGGCATAGATCCGGACGAAGGCGCGGAAAAAGCCGCGGCGCGTTTTTCCGGAATGATGGAGGATAAGGCCTTGTTCGACAGGCTCGTTTATTTCGAGCATCGCCGCTGGGTGACGGAGAAGCTTTGCTCGGGATACAGGGGCGTCGCGGATCCGCTCGTCTTTTTGAACGGAGCGACGCGCGACAAGCGCGGGAAACGCCATATCTGCCTCGTCAGGAGCCGTGAGGGAAGCCCGCTTTCCGAAGGGTTCGATTGGGACGATCCCGTGAACGGCGATATTTCGTCCCTCGATCCGCTGGACGCGCTTTCGGTAAGGCTTTACCGTGCCTTCCGCGAAAAGGCGGAGGAACTGAAACGGCTCGATATACTCAACGGGATCGCAATAAACGGCGTGAGGAGCTTTGCTTCGGCCTCGCCGAAAACGAGGGACGCATTCTCCGAATGGTACGACGCGCTTCTCGGGCTCCTGAACGGCGAGGGCGGGATAAGGCTGCTTGACGAAAAACGCGCGCTGCTCGGGGAGGCTTTCGGCTCCGTTCCCGAAGGCGAACGGGCGATGAAGGCTCTCAAGGCCTTCGACGAAGCGTTCTATCCCGTCCGTGCTGCGTCGGAGCGAAGGTCGTTCAAGCGCTTCGACGAGATGATGACGGAGAGCATACCCTTCATTCTGACCTATTCCCCGGATCTGACCGAGGTCATTCCGATGACCGACCGCGGGCTTTCGGACGCCGCGGCACTGCTCGCCGCCGCTCCGAAAAGGGCGGTATTCCTCTCGGCTGTCGGAAGCGAAGCCGAGGAGAAAAAAGCCGCCGCCGATATCGCGCGGCTTTCGGACTTCATCAAGGGCAAGCCCGTAAAGACCGCGACGGAGTTCGTGCTCGTCGGCATCGACGGCTACGAGCCCGTTTCGGAGGGATACGGACGCGTGCGGCTTGAGAACACGGAGGCTCTTCTGAAGAGGCTTTCCCGCGGCGGCAGGCTCGCCGTCGAGCACGGCTGCTCCGGGCTTTCCCGCCTGCTTGAAGGCATGGGCATATACGGCCGGTACCCGCACTATTCCTTCGACAGACGCGGGATGCGGTTCTTCGATACCGACGGGTGCGCGGAGCTCGAGTACGTAAAAAGCTCGCCGTTCATATCGGTTTCCGATATCATACCCGGCGCGCGCGAGCCCGAACCCCGCTCCGATATCCGCGCGATAACGGAGGTGTGCCGCAGACATCGCGGCGCGTGGGGGCGCTTTGCCGGGCTCCTTGAAAGGATCGACGGAGAAAGCGGGATATTCGCCTTCGGCGCTTCCCCTGAAGGCAGGACGGAAGCGCTTCGGTTCATACTTCCCGCGTACTGCCTCGGCGCTTCGGAGAAGGCGGTCGCCGCCCTTTCGTCGCTCGGGATCGTCGGCGAAGAAAGCCGCGCGGTATTCATGGACAGCGAGTCCTGCGAAATAAGCGTTTTCGACCTGTGCGGCAACGCGGGCGAGCTCAGGAGGCTGTTCTCCGAGGTTTATCTTCTCCGCGACCCGGACGCGGTGAGCGTACGCGAGGAGAAAGGGAGAGCCGCAGTTAAGCTCGACTCGCTCAGGGTGCGGAGCCCGGAGCTTATGGAATTCGCTCCGATACTCGCGGATCTTGAAGAGCGCGGCCTCATACTCTGCCCGGATGCGGAAGGCTTCACGTTCGGGACGCGGGCGGTCAAGCGCCTTCTCAAGTCGGAAAAGCTGCTTGCCGAAGCGCATCTGTTCCGTGAGCTCAGGAGCAGCGGCAGGCTTGACGACGCAGCGCGCTTCAAGGGCTTCATCGCCGCGACGAGGGGCTTCGACTCCGCTCTCGTGACCGTGATAACGGACGAGGGGGAGCTTCCGGACGCCCGCCGCTTCATAAAGGACGCTGCGGAGAAAGTCGGCGCAGCCGCCGAGGTGCTTTCGGCCGACGAAGCCCTTGACGGCGCGGACGGTATTGTTGTAAAATTATTTAAGGATCATGAGGTGTAATATGTATAAGCCGAAGCCCGCCGATCTTGACGGCGTGACCGTCCCCGATCCGCTTTCGGAGCTTGCGGAAAGGCTTGCCGAGAACGTCCACGAGGTGTGGGCGTCGGGGCGCATTTCAGAGGGATGGCGGTACGGCGAGAGGAAGGACTCCGTAAAAAAGACGACGCCGCTCCTCGTGCCATACGGCGAGCTGCCCGAGAGCGAAAAGGAGTACGACCGAAGGACGGCAATGGATACCCTGAAGCTCATTCTGAAGCTCGGTTATTCCATAGAAGGCGCGGGAATACGCGAATGATCCGCCGCGGCACCGCAGTTCGAAACGGCATATGAACGGGGAAGGAGAAACCATGGACTCACGGGAACTCAGAGACGGTCTTCGCCCATGCGACAAGTCGAAGCCCTACGCCTTTTTGAGCTACTCCTCCAAGGACGCGGAGACCGCATGGCGCGACGCGCTCTTTCTGCAGGAGCAGGGCTACAATATCTGGATAGACGAAGCGAATGTCGACAAAAGGAAGCCGTCGTGGAAGCACGACGCGCTCTCGGCTATTTCGCATTATAACTGCGTGCTGATGCTGTTCTACGTCAGCCGCTCTTCTCTCACGAGCTCGCCCTGCCTCGGCGAGATCACCAACACCGTTTCGAAGGAGACCGCGAGCCTGCATATAGCCGACGGCAAGGTGCCGTTCGTCGCGGTCGACGCGGAGCGGATCGGGCATATAGGCGAGTTCATGAACTCGGTCTACGACGAGATAAGGAACGGCGGCGACCCCGAGGCCGTCAAAAAGACCAAGCTCGAGAACATGTATTCCTTCCGCACGAGCTGGTTCCCGCCCGACAACGAAAGGGTGAGGATCAAAAACTATTCGGAATACGCTGTTCCCATCGAATACTATAACGAGATAAAAAAGGAGCTCGATCGGCAGAAGGTCGCAAAGATAGTTTACCCTCCCGAAAACGCGGCTCCCTCCGCCGTACAGGAAACGGCGCCGTCCGATGAGAAGGACGCGCCGGAGCCTATCGCCGCTCCCGCCGCGAAGACGGAAAAACCCGCCCCGACTCCCGAAGAGACCGAAAAGAAGAAAAAACGCAGGAGAAGGATAGTATTCCACGCCGTATTCTGGCCGTGCATCATAATACTCGGGGTGTTGTTATTCGTGATCTTTGCCGTCGGAAGCTGCGTCAAAGCGTGTTACGACGGGTGGTTCGGAGAGCCGAAGAACACTCATGCCGCCGATCCGACCGAGGCCTCCCTCGGGGATGGGGCATTCCGTTTCGAGTGGGACGACAGGATGAACGGTTACTCCGTCCGCCTCGCGGAAGGCGAGACCGCTCCCTCCGGGCTTATTATACCCTCCGAGATAAACGGAAAGCCCGTGGTCAGGATAGAGGAAGGCGCCTTTGAGAACTGCCCGCAGATAACCTCCGCCGTCATACCGGATTCCGTGAAGGAGATCGGCCAGGGCACTTTCAGGGGATGCAATAATATCAGGGAGCTCGAGCTGCCGTTCATCGGCAGGAAGGAAAGCCCTTCGGAGGACGATCCGACGGAGAACGTCCTGGGCTATATCTTCGGATACGACGGCTCGGTCGAGATCAAGCATCAAGACGACGTCCGCGAGGAATACAGGTTCGGGAGCAGCGGGAAGATACTGTACGCCTTCCCGAACAGGACGATCCGGGAAAACGAGGTCATGCAGCTCGTGTGGGGCGATTCCTGGGAAAACTATTCCGCTGCCTGCTGTATCTTTTTCATACCGGACAGCCTTGAAAAAGTCACCGTGGACCGGCAGCGGGAGATATCCCCCTTCGCTTTCGGCGGGTGCAGGCATATCAGGGAGATTAACCTTCCCGAGGCCGCAGACCTGCTTCCTCCCGGGGCGTTCCGCGGCTGCACGGGGCTCGAAAAGCTTTCGCTCTCCGGAGGCTCCGGGTTCTCGGACGGGATACTCACGATAGGCGCGGGCTTCCGGGAGATAGGCGCTTTCGCCTTTGAAGACTGTTCGCAGATCGTTTCCGCCTCGATCGGCGGGGACGTCAGAAGGATCGGCATAGGCGCCTTCAAGGGCCTGAACGCTCTCGAGGAGATCGAAGTTCCGTTCATAGGCAACGAGGAGAACGTTACCTACGACGAGCCCTGGCGGGCGGTGTTCGGCTATATTTTCGGTTACGAAACGACCGTTCGCGAGGAAGACGATCTTTCGGGATACTGGAACGAGCGCGCTCCTGGGGACTCGGTTTGTCTCTCGCTGTGGACCGTTCATGAAAACGAGGTGAACCAGCTTGCCTGTATCTGGCAGAACTGGGGGCAGTGGAAAGCCGAATATTATATCTACAGTATTCCCGACAGCTTAAAGCGCGTCACCGTGACGGGCACGGCGGATATCCCGTATTTCGCTTTCGCCAACTGCTCGCATCTCGAAACGGTGAGCATATCCTCCCTGAGCAAGGAACAGCAGTACGCCTTCGAGGGCTGCAAGGCGGAGGTGGAAAGGCGCTGAACAGACCCGGTCCGGTACCGGCAGAAAAAACAAGACCGCATGAAAACGGCGGCGGGCATGAATGTCCGCCGCTTTTTTTCGTCTGCATAAGATCGCGGATCGGTTTTCCGCCCCCCTCCGGGAGAGCGCCGCGCGGTGTGCTATCATTCTCACTGTAAGAAAGCCGCGGGACGAGCGGCGATAAAACAAGGAGGGTAAACAAAATGGAAACCAAAGGGATCAATACCAACGCATCCGAAAAGAAGGGTCTTCGCTTCTCGGATATCCTGCTCATCGCGGCGGGAGCCGTGAGCCTCGTATCTGCCGCGGCGTTCATTATCGCCAACTTCGTGCTCCCGCAGGAGTACCCGCACTGGATAGACGTGACGATGAACGTCATATTCGTCGCCGACGTCGTTCTCTCTGCGGCGATACTCATCGCGTCGCGCTCGATACTGCCCACGCTCAAGGTGCTCTGGAAGGTCGCTTCCTCCGGATGGAAGCTCTTCGGCCTCGCGATAACCTGGTGGGGACTTCTTTTCAAGGTCGTCGCCTTCATCATCACCGCGTGGGTCGCACTCGTGATCGCCGCGGCCTCGCTCCTTATGCCGATAATACCCGTGGCGATCTGCCGCTTCAGAGAGGCGAGAGCCGAAAAGGAGCTCGGGGAGCTGCTCGGGGAAGACGGCGAAGAATAAGCATATACGCAAAAAAACACAACAAGGAGGATAAAACAATGAAAAAACGCATCTTGACTTCCGCCATCGCCGCGATGCTTGCGCTTGCGGCGGCGATCCCCGCACTCGCGCTCGGCGCGAGGAATGTCACGCCCGCTTACACGACTCCCGAGGGCTACGGCGACCACGACTACCAAAGGCTCGTCGCCTTTCTCGAAACAGAGGCAGAGGGTGAGGATGGTATAACGAACGGCGCATGGATGTTCGGGGGCTACGAGCCCGGGGATCCCGAGACCTGGCTCATAGAGGTCTATGACATGGAGACCGACGAAGCCTCTTATCTGCCCGTCGCAGAATGGACGGACGTATCCGGCGAGAAGCGGCTTGAAAACGTGACCCTGAGGAGCTCGTCGGGAGACCTCGACCTGTCCGGCTGCACCGAGCTCAAGAGCCTCGACTGCGGAAGATGTTGTGGACTGACCTCGGTCAGCGTCGCCGGGTGCACAAAGCTCGAAAAGCTCGATATGCGCGGCTATTACGACGGCGGCGAAGGTCTGGACTCCAATCTCGTTTCCGTGCTCGATCTTTCGGACTGCACGGAGCTCAGGAGGCTGAACGTAAGCTGCTGCAACTGGCTCGAGGAGATAACATTCCCCGAGAACTCCCGGCTCGAGGCGCTCGACATAAGCTACGACTCCGATCTCATGCTGTACCATTCCGGCATAGATCTCTCCGGACTCCACTCCCTTAAGGAGCTTTACTGCGACCACAGCTATATCGTCGGGCTCGATCTGACGCTCTTTCCGCAGCTTGAGAAGCTCTCCTGCTCCGAAAATCCCTATATCGACGTTCTCGATATCTCCGCCTGCCCTGCGCTCGAAATGTTGAACTGCTCATGGACCGCTGTAACCGTGCTCGACCTTTCCGGAAACGAAAGCTTCGGATTTGACAGGATAAGCGCTCAAGGCAGCGGGAGCGTTGGATCAGCCAACTGTTATTACGACTACGACACCTGCGAGCTGATCCCGACGCAGGAGCACGCCATCGCCGGCGGATATGACTTCATCGGCTGGTACACGGAGGACGGCGAGCTCATTTCCGAATGGTGGGATCTCTCGCTCGAGGCCGCGGGAACGACCCGGATATACGCGCGTTTCCCGGGCGGCGCAACCCCCGGCGACCCGACGGGCGACGGCGCGGTCGGCATGGACGACGCGCTGCTTACGCTCCGCGCCGCGATGGGGATGGTGCAGATGACCTCCGGCCAGCTTGACGCCTGCGACGTAAACGGCGACGGGAACGTCGATATCTCCGACGCGCTCCTCATCCTCCGCCGCGCAATGGGGATCATAGGAAGCTTCTGATATCCCCGAAAACAGACGCAAAAAGAACGGAGGATCCACCGCAGCGTCTCCGGATCCTGAATAAAAAAGCCCCGAAAGCATTGAGCTTTTCGGGGCTTTTCACCTCACGGCGCCGGATCCTGGCCGGCGGTCTTCTCCTTGGAGCAGCTGTAAATGCCGCGCTCGATAATCCAAGCACGATCGGCATACGATCAACGATCGCCGGAGGCGTCGGGATCGTCCCAGGGCTTATACACGCAGTACGCGGGGCGCATCTCGCCGAGGTAGAGCCAGACGCTGCCGCCCATGACCATATCGGTATCAAAGTAAAGATCGGGGATAAAGAGCAGCACGCTGGAGCGTCTGCCTCCGCGGATCGTGACGCCTTCCCTGACGGGGGCTGCGCGGAACTGGTCTATTTTCTTTTGAAGGTCCGGGATATCGAGATCCTTCGCAAGCGCGGGGACGAGCTCCTCGTCTTTCCCGTACACGATGTTATCTTCGTTTTTGAGCCAATTCAAGCTGAGCATTCGTTATTCTCCTTTTCGATCCGAAGTCATTTCAACCTGAAAAAGTAAACGAGTTCCGGGTCGTCGTCCGCTCCGGCGTTCAGTATGACGTTTATCTCGCTTATCATGCGGCCGATGTTGAGCGTCTGCTGATACATGCTCTCGCGGGTGCACCAGACGGCGCAGTTTTCGACCGCTTTCAGCTCCTTCATCAGCGGATTCAGGGCGAGGAACTCTTCCATGTTTGCGACCTCTCCGCCGATGGTGCTGTTGTAGATAACGACGTCGGCGCCGCGCGCGGTCTTAAAAAAGGTCTCCATCTCGACGTTCACGGTCGCCGTGGCGGAATCGTCCCCGAGGTCCGAAAAGGCGTATTCGCCGCCGGCAAGGCGGATCATCTTGCTGATGTAATCTCCGCTTTTGCGTGCAACGGCGTAGCCCGTGCCGCTGATGCGGAAGAACGCCACGGTCTTGCCCGTCGATCCGCCGCTTACGCTGTTCATCAGCCCGACCTGCTCGTTGAAAAGCGCTTCGGCCTTTTCCTCGCAGCCGAGCAGAACGCCGTAGAGCTTGATCCATTCGGTGCGGCCGAGGGGGTGGCTTTCATAGCTCGAGCGGTCTACGAGCACGGGCACGCCGAGCTTTTCGAGCTGCGCCTTCACGTCCGAAGCATGGCCTATCATGCCGGATTCGATCGCGAGCGGGCAGTTTTCCTTAAGGATCAGCTCGTAATCCGGCTGCGAATACTTTCCCGCATACAGGATCGAGCCGTTTTCCATTGCGGCGCGTGCGTTTTCGACGTACCAGCCCTCCGCCCTGGTGCCGGAGAGCCTTATCGCGTCCAGTCTTCCGAGACCGTCGAAAAGGCACATCACTGCCGTCGCCGCAAGGTAGACGTTCTTGATCGGCTGCTGCAGAACGACAATATCTTCGGCGATATCCTTCGGGGCGTTCACGCCCTCCGGAACGACCAGGAACCTGCCGCCGTCGTTGATCGTGACGAGCTGCAGGCCGCCTTCATACTGTTCTATTGAAAACCCGTCAGCGAAAGAGAGCTCCGTTTTTGAAACGGGCTCCCATCCGCTACCGAGGCCGTTCTCCGTTTTCCGCCCGGTGCAGGAGACCGACGCAAGCAGGAATATGCAGAGGAAGGCGGATAATAAGCGTTTGATCGTCATTTTGCGGTCAGTTCTGCCGAATCGAAATGCAGGGTGTAGTCGATCCAATGCGGTTCGCTCATCGCCGTCGTCAGCGCGGAGACCGCGATATCGGTATCGAGCGTGATCGGGATCTCGAAGGCGGAATTGCCCTCGGTGTTGACGGGAGAATACTCCGTTTCGCCGAGCTTCATCTTTTCGTAATGGCTGCTCGACCAGATTATCGTCGCGGTCATGACGCCGTCTTTGACGACGATCTTCGCGGGGCTTTCGATGCTTGCTTTGCCGCTGCCGCCGGTCAGAGTTACGGAGCAGGTGTATTCGCCGTCATCGACCTTCAAAACGGGGTTGGAGACCGAGACCTTGTGATCGTACCACTTGCCCTTCGTTCCGACGAGCGCGCAGTCGAACTCTTCGTCGAGATACGGCACGGGGATATCGAAGCCGTAGACCTCCTCGGTCGTTCCGTCGTCGTAGGTCACGGTATCGAGCGTCGGCTGTATGAGCACGGCGCCTTCCTTCTTTGCGTCTTCGGCGGTGCCGGGGAAGAGGTTGACGGTGTTCTTGGACGGCATGGTGATGTGGATGGTCATCTTACCGTCCTTTACGGTCAATACCCCTTTG
>JAEEGL016413662.1_pt1 | contig 17122 bp, 12 predicted proteins | sample 9134231 | NCBI WGS metagenome assembly JAEEGL01 (sample SAMN16246548, study PRJNA631951) | gut metagenome | biome: gut microbiome; feature: rumen; material: fiber-attached | host: Bos | place: Iran: Karaj | collected 2018-10
GTGTAGTTACGAATGCGGAAGTTCTTAAGTTCATGGGATTGAAAAGAACAACGTATTACAATATAATAAAGAGGATGAAAGACTTGAGGTTTTCGTAAGCGGTTGCAATAATGGGACTTTTAATGGACGTCCCCGAGTCCGGAAAGGAAGCGAACAATGTTAGAACAATACATTGAAAAGTTAAGACCAATAGTAATTGATTTATTTAAAGATGATTCTAGTGGACATGATATAGGCCATCTAGAAAGAACAATGAGACTAGCATTACATATTCAAGAAAAAGAAGGCGGGGATAGGCTAGTAATTGGCATATCAGCTTTTTTACATGACGTACATAGAATTTTGCAGAACAGCGTTGGACATTTTGTATCTCCTAAAGAGTCATTGAGTACAGTTAGGGAAATATTATCGAATACTGATTTGGATGAAGAGACAATTAAAAAGATTTGTTACTGCATTGAATATCACGAGCATTATAATTGGAATGGAAACAATGTTGATGATATAAACGCTTTGATTTTGCAAGATGCAGACAACTTAGAAGCAATTGGGGCAATAGGAATTGGAAGAACATTTTCTTATGGTGGTTCTCACAATCTTCCAATGTATGATGAAAGTGTAGCATTAAACGAAAATAATGATTATTCTGAATTTAAGGAAAGTGATAAATCTACGATTCACCATTTTTATCACAAGCTTTTTAAATTAAAGGATAACATGAACACAACAACAGCAAAAGCTATGGCGGAAGAAAGAACAAGTTTTATGATAAAATTTGTTGATGAGTTTTTTGCTGAATGGAAGGGCGAAAAGTAAATTGATTAATAAGTTGTGTAATTTAGGACTTGGAATGGACATTTTTCAGTCTACGTAAGCGGTTGCAATAATGGGACTTTTAATGGACGTCCCCGAGTCCCCGGGTCCAAAAACGTTGTTGACATATTATGTAAATTGTGATACACTATTTATCGTAAGAGTGTGCATACCTTTTTGAAAAGGAAGCTGCACAGCCAAGAGATTGGTACACTTTATTTGAGAATTAACTCATAAAGGAGTCTTAGAGAGATTTCTTTGTGAGTTTTTTTATATGTATCTTTTTGACCTTAAGGCTGAGCATAACAATAATTTGACTTCGAATAGAAAGGAGAATGAGCATGAGCATGTCTAACACTATGACTGAAGAGAAGAAGTTCTACAAGAAGAATCTTCGCAAAATCATCTTTGAAACGATACTTACGAGTATCGGGGCCGGCTTTTGCGTCCCGATCATAACAATCTTCTGGAATTCTGTCGGGATGAACCAGGTGCATATCGGAATCACGCAGATGGCGTTTACGCTCGTGATTTTTGCGCTTGATGTACCTATGGGATACATTGCCGATAGGTTTGACAGGAAACTTCTCAACCTCCTAGGTGACTTTGGTGCAGGGCTTTCGTTTATCTACTATGCCTTCGCACAAAACATGGTAATGTGTATTGTGTCGGAGTGCCTACTTGGAGTGTTCTTAGCAATGACTAATGGGGTGGACCAAAGCTTCATTAAGTTTAATTGCGATAAGATTGATGAGAGTGGACAGCTATTTAAGAGGTTGAACATTAAGGTTCACACCGCAAGATATGCTGCTCTGCTACTGGTTACGATCCTTGGTGGATTCATTGCCAAGATTGACATGCGCTTGTGCATTGCGGCCTCTTTCTTGCCCTACTTTATTGGAGGAATTATTGCATGCACTATTAAAGATGAAAACGCAAAACTTCAGAGTGAGCATAAAAACTTCTTTAAGAGCATGTACAAATCCTTCAAAAAGATTATGGCAAAGAAAGATACTCGTGCGTACCTCTACAGTTATGTTTTAGGTAACGAATTGACTCACGCCCAGATTTGGGTCTTCACACCACTTCTTGTTTTGTGTGGAGTGCCCGTTGAGATTGTGAGCGTTGGTTGGGCAGTAAACTATGTGACTCAAGTTATTGGAGGAAAGATTTCTGAGAAGATGATTAACTTCAAAACTTCAAAGAAATTCATTATTCCGGTAGTTATTGAGTTTACATGGATGCTCATCGTGATTATCAACACAAACATCGTAACGGTATGGCTGTTTGCTCTTAATGGATTTGTGCATGGACTTATTTCAGGAAATCTTATGACAAGCCTGCAAGAGTCTGTGAGCAATGAAGTGCAAACGAGTATCGTATCCGTTGCATCGACAGGAGCAAGGCTTCTTTATATTCCTTTGGTGTTTGTTATCAACGCCTTGGGAAATATCGAACTTCAATATGCTCTTGTTGGAACGTGCGTGATCTTCTTGCCGCTTTGTGCTTCTGTGTACATGAAGCTTAGAAAAATTGAAAAATCACCTGAATAGGAGAAGGGACAAACTGCTAGGGACAGCCAATATTGCTAGTTTTAGCGATATTGACTGCCCCTTTTTGTTCCGTCGGAGTTGCTAGATTATGTAAAGTGTGGTATAATATATATTGTGCAGCGCGATAATTTCATAAGAATTGTTAGGAGATGATTTTATGAAGTGTAAAGTTTTGTATGATAGGAAAGTAGTGCAAGAAGAGCAACCATTCGGTCCAGGAGCATCTGAAAGTAGGACAAGAATCGTTAAAGATTTGTCTGATGGAAGGATATATTACGTAAGCGTAGATTGGCAAGATGACATAGGACTTGAAGAATACATTTTTCCAATGGGCAAAAAGGCTGTGAATAGTATGCGTAATGAATTGGATGAAAATGGTGAAGAAATGGAACTTGATTTGACACAATTTTCAGAGGAGAGTATTGTTCCAGAGTATACCATGTTTGGTGATCCACCAACACCTGAAGGTGAGGAAGAATATGAGATACTACACAATAAATATGTACAAGAAGTATCAAAAGCAATGGATGATAAAAGAAAAAAGGACGATGTAGAGCACTAAAGAAGTTAGTGTTCAAGAAAATATAGAGAATTGAAATATAATGTGAAAATGTTTTAACGTATTAAGCAGGCAATTCCGTGTGGGATTGCTTGCTTTTTTGTTTTTTTTCTCATATAATGTGGGCGAATCTAAGGGTAATAAATCGTCCTTTTTATAATTTTGAGAGGGGAGAATAAATATGAATCGGTGGTTTGATAGGTTTCCGATTTTGAGCAAGTATGTTTCTGGGAAGGTTATTCTTAGCTTTTTCATTCTGATTCTTTCGGTGATGATGTTCTTCATTTTTCGGACTTCGGACAGGAAGCTTTGCTTCTATGCTATGGCGTTTTCGTTCATTGGTGACTTCGCACTTAACTTCTCGCCTGATATTGAAAAAAGGCCAAAAGAATGGTTCTTAGTTGGTGGAGCAAGTTTCGTTGTTGCACATGTATTTTACTGCTTCGCCTATGGAACGAAGTGCGCAGAAAAAGGATTTCCTGCTTTTGGTACAGGTGCAATTGTAATGGCAGCTATAATGGTAGCTATAACCATATATTTCATAGTTAAAGCCAAAGAAACAAGGAAATCGGGCATTTTTTTCCTAGGAATGCTTTATTTGTGGATAACTAGCATAAATTATATGGTGGTTTTTTCATATTCGATTTCGGTGAAATCTATTGAGAGCCTTGCACTTATTGGAGGACTTTTATTCTTGGCCTCTGATGTAATAATTGGTTTGGAACAGCTTACAGGCTTAAAATCCAAGCTTGCTAGAGAGCTTGTTTGGTGGTTTTATCCCATCGGCCAGATTATTCTCGTTATAATGGCATAATTTGGTCTAGAATGGAGCCTCTAGGATACGACGGGCAGCGACTGAAATGAGGAACTTTTGGGACAGGACAAAAGTCCAATCCCCGAAGTTCCTCATTTCGGTCGCTGTTTGGCTTGTCCCGGAGGCTTTTGAGGCTTTCCCACCTCCAGACGTCATTGCAAAGTTTACATAAATATGGTATAATATATATGTAGCGTGCAAATGATGAAGGAGTGGTATTTATGGACAAATCAAGAAGAAAAAGCGTCCGTGCTAATAATAAAAGAATGTATGATGGGGCAATTATAGACTATAATGACGAACGTAGTGCTCAAGGTGGTTCAGAACAACCAGCTATTCCCCTATCTTCTGATGCTGAGTTTGAGAGAAAGCTAGATGATGTTCCAAGGAAGGTTAAAGAGTTTTCATTGGACTTCTGGGATAGGGTCTTTGTAAAAAAGCAAGGAAGATTTGGTATGCTAGACCGTACTCAGGTTCAAGGAAATCCAAGAGTTGGCCGTGGTAAAACGAATAGGAGAAGATTTGATGCTGATCTTTTGGACTACGAAGATGAAGTAAAAGACAAAAATGATAGAAAAGATGAAATGGAATTTGCTGATGATAATAAAAGTCGAAATCGTGCTTTTGAAGAGATATTTGAATCTATGCATGAAAGAGTTGACAGCATGATTTCTTCGGAATTTGACAATGACAGAAAGACTGATAAGCTACGCCAAAAGGCATATGGAATTTTGTATCCTGATATGTTGGAACCTGTAGAACTAGATGTAAGTAAAGAGTCTAGACTAAAAACACTTATGCAATTAAAAAGACAACTAGAAATGAGAATGAAACGTGATTTGCAAAAATTGCCTAGACTTAAAGAAATGCAAATGGTTCATCAAAAAATAATAAGATTAGGAAGTCAATGTGCAACAAAATCAGATGCTTTTAATACAGAAGAGATATATCAAGAATTCTACATTGCAGATGCGTCAAAAGATTCTAAACGAAAAAGAGAACTAATTGCTACGATAGAAAGACCAATAGAGATATTTAAAGGTGCTATAGATGCATATAAGAGACACTATTCTGAAGAGGAAAGAGAAACGTATAGAGATTACAGAACTTGTGAAATATTGTTAAAGAAAGTATTAAGAGAAATACGTATTGAAAGAGGAGATACAGACATCGAAATGAGTGTGTTAGATTAAATGAGAAGTGGGGACGCGAAAGTCGTGTCCCCACTTTTTCCAATTCCATTAGACATCATTGCAGAGTTAGCATGAATTTAGTATGATATAAATAAAGAAGTCGGACAGTTTTTAAATCCAGAAGTATCACGTAATGCTTTTAAACCAGATATTTAATAAGTGGAGCATTTGAAAAGAAATAGCTGACACTATATAATTATAAATGCATAAAACTAGACTCTTATATAAGCTTTTTTGAGTCTAAAGATGGGAGTATTTATGAAAAAAGTAATGATAATTATGTCTGAAAGAACGGGCACAGGACACAAATCTGCAGCAAATGCTATTACCAAAAAACTAGAACCTTTAGGCTATGTGGTAGAGCAATTAGATGCATTTCCTTTAATGGGTAGAAAAGGTGTATGGATGGAAGACGTTTATATACCATTAACAATTAAAGCTCCTAATATTTATTATGCATCATATAAGTTTGAGCAATCTTTTCCAAATTCTATTCATAGCACAATGAAAAGATATATGAAAAAGGCTTTTCTAAAAAAGCTTGAGGAGTTGAAACCAGATATAATAATAACTGTTCATAGCATGTTCACGAAGGCGGTTTCGGACATTTTAAAAAAGTCGAACATGAGCATTCCGCTTTATGTTGCGGTTGTTGATTTAGTTAAACCGCCTGCTGTATGGTTTAACAAGGATGCAACGATGACTTTCGTTCCAACTGAAGAGATTAAAGAAGATTATATTAAAAAGGGAATGCCAGAAGAAAAGATAATCGTATATGGATTTCCTACCAGAGACGATATTGTAACTAGGAAAGAACCAAAAGAAATTAAAGACAAAACTAACATTTTGCTTGTAAATCCGTCAGTTTATTTGAAAAAAAATATTAAATATGTTAAAGAAGTATCAAGAATTGAAAACGCAAATATAGATGTAATTTGTGGCAGAGATGAGAATTTGTACAAAAAACTAACAAAGATGCAAGAGGAAGGTCAAATAAGCAAAGATGTTAAAATACATAGTTTCGTTACTAATATGCATGAGTTCTTAAATAACAGCCACATAATTCTTACTAAAGCAGGTCCAAACATGATGATTGAAGCATTAAAGAGTGTCACGGCAGTAGTTGTCACGGGGCATATTAAACGGACAAGAGAACCACAATTATGAGTACATTACAAAAAATGGGTATGGAATAAAATGTGAGGATCCAAACAAAATTTATGATAGCTTAAATGATTTTATAAATAGCGACAAATTGGGCAATGCATTAAAGAATATATTAACTTGCGACATTAAAAATGGTGCAGAAGTAATTGCAGAGTACTTTAAGGAAAACGAGTAAAATGGAATTAGTAAAGAAATGTTTTTTCTCATCTTTGCATTCCAATAGTTGGAGGTAACAATGAACAAAAAGCTTTCTTTCGCTGAAGCGACGATGTTAATAGCAGGAGCAGGAATAGGAACTGGTATGCTGACACTACCTTATGCGATAAAGCATATTGGAGCTTTCGGAACTATTTACGCTTTGATTCTTGCATATATTGCAACAGCAATTATAAACATATATATTGCGGATTTGGCTTTGAAATCAAATGGAGCAACTGAAATGCTCGGAATAGTCAAAAAGCAGTTGCCAGAAGGAAAAGTTAAGAAGGTACTAGCAGTAATATTCTTCCTGATAATTGCAGTTATCCTTCTGCAAGATATGATAATTTATATTTTGTGTGCTTCAGATATTTTAGTAGAATTGTTTGGAATACCAGAGCTTACAGCAAAGCTGATTTTTTACTTTTTGGCATCTGGGGTTATTTTGTTAGGAGTTAAAGGAATTGGAGTTAGCGAAAAATATTCAGTAAGTTTAATCATGATAGCGGTTCTAATCCTAACGACTATTGCATTAGTAAATCCTCAAAGAATGATTAGCTTTTCTTTTGGAGAACCTAAGATTGTAGTTGCGGTGTATGGTTTATTTATGTTTGCATTTTCTTCTTTCTTTTCAACAATTCAAGTTGCAAACAACATAGAGAAAGTAGAAGAATTAAAAAAAGCGATGTTTTGTGGTTTAAGTATTAATTCAGCAGTGACGCTATTATTTGCTTTTGCGGCGATAACAGGTTCAAAGGTTGTAACAGAAGTTGCGACAATAGGAATAGCAAGTTCTTATGGTATAACATGGATAAGAATTCTTTGTTCAGCGCTTGTGCTATTTGCGGTAGTAAGTTCATTCTGGTCTGTTGGAAGGGCATTTACCGACATGGTAAAAGAACAGATAAATGCAAATGAAAAAGTGTCGTGGGTTGTCAGCACAATTCCAGTACTAATAATTGCGATATTTTTTCCAATGTCTGTACTAAAATATGTGCAGATAGGAGCGGGTATTCTCTCAATTGCTTTGGGAATAATGATAATTCCAGCCTACTATAACCTTACCAAAAAATTTGAAGAAGAATTACTTTTAGGAAAAATAGCTAGAAGTAAGCTATTAATGTTATTTGAGTGCATCGCTATGATAGTGATGGCGATATCGTCTTTTATAACGATTAGTTAAATAAGACGGAGTGGGGACACGACAGTGAGCGACCGATTTGGGGAGTTCCGGGGACACGACAATCAGCGACCAATTTTGGCCATTGAATGTCGTGTCCCCGGAACTCCCCAAATCGGTCGCTCACTGTCGTGTCCCCACTCCGTCCTATGAACAAGCGAGCAGAGCGGTTGAAAGAAATCTAAAAGCAAATATAATAACTAAAGAAGATATCGAAAAAGCAATTTTAAGTAGCAACTTGCTACGTGAAGAGAAACGTGCAATAGGGTTTTAGCTCTATTCTCCTTGACAAAGACGCCATTTTGTGGGATAATACTACCAATAACCACTAAAAACGATGACTAAGGAAAAGTAACAAAGCAACACTATTTAGAGAGTGAGCATCGAAACCGGCTGAAAGTGCTCATATATGAGTTTTGTGAAAGAACACCTTATGAGTTTGCTTGTGCAAAGCAAGCACGCTTGCGATGGCGTTAACATAGAAAGGATATTGTTAGATATCAAACTTGGGTGGTACCACGATTATAAGATTATTCGTCCCTTGCGTTTTTTGCGCAAGGGATTTTTTGTTTAACAATTCTTTCGTAGTGGCGGTAGTTGGTGCGCCAGAGATAGTATAAACTATCTACTACAAAGACATTGCATATCGGATAATATAATTCGTCCCATACGTGATTTATTCATGTGTGGGGCGTTTTTTATTATAAATATTTTAAAAAAGAAAGGAATGATGAAAATGAGTATTTACAGAACTTTAAGATGTGGGGAGATTAGACGAAATAATCTAAACGAAACGCATAAGCTAGCAGGCTGGGTTGATACAATTAGAGACCATGGCGGAATACTGTTCGTAGATTTACGAGATGAATCTGGGATTTCTCAAATTGTAGTGCATGATGATTCTATGCTTAAAGACGTTCACAAAGAAACAGTAGTTTCTTTTGAAGGCAAAATTATTTTAAGAGACGAGGAGACTTACAATAATAAACTTCCTACTGGCGAAGTTGAACTTGTGGCTGAGAAAGTAGAAGTTCTTGGATTCTCAAAATCAGAACTTCCTTTTGAAATATCAAAATCTATAGAATCTTCAGAAGACTTAAGACTAAAATATAGATTTTTAGATTTAAGAAACAAGACCATGCATGATAACATCTTGTTTCGTTCTCAAGTTGTTAGTTGCCTAAGAAAGAAGATGGATGAATTAGGATTTACTGAAATAACGACTCCGATTTTGACATGCAGTTCCCCTGAAGGTGCAAGAGATTATTTGGTTCCTTCTAGAAAACACAAAGGAAAATTCTATGCTCTTCCACAAGCTCCTCAACAGTTTAAACAGCTTCTAATGACATCATGTTTTGATAAGTACTTTCAAATCGCACCATGTTTTAGAGATGAAGATGCAAGAGCTGACAGGAGCCCAGGAGAGTTTTATCAATTAGATTTTGAGATGGCATTTGCAACTCAAGATGATGTGCTAAGTGTTGCAGAAAAAGTGTTATATGAAACATTTAAAACTTTTTCGGACAAAGAAGTATCATCACCTCCATTTAAGAGGATTCCGTATAGAGAATCAATGCTAAGATATGGCACAGATAAACCAGATTTAAGAAACCCGTTAGAAATAATTGATTTAACCGATTTCTTTAAAGAAGTAGATTTCAAACCATTTAAGGCAAAGCCAGTAAGAGGAATTGTTGCGCCTAAATGTACAAGTATGTCAAAGTCATTTTTTGAAAGCATGCTTCAATATGCTTTGGACATTGGTATGCAAGGACTTGGATATATTGAGGTGTACGATAAGACTTCTCTTGCACAAAAACATCAGCTATCGGGCATTAAAGAAACTGAGGAGGAAAAGACGTCGGAGATTGAAGTAGATGGCGAAACTATTTACAAAGGACCGATTGCAAAGTATCTAAGCACAGAGAAAAGAATTGAACTTAAAAAGAAATATGAATTAAAAGATGGGGATGTGCTCTTCTTCATTTCTGATGTATTTGAAAAATCAACCAACAAGTTAGCTGGGCAGATTAGGCAAGAATTAGGAAAAAGATTACTTTTAATAAAAGAAGATAAGTTTGAATTTTGCTTTATAACAGATTTCCCAATGTACGAAATAGATGAGGTGTCTGGAAAGCTTGGATTTATGCATAACCCATTTTCAATGCCACAAGGCGGAATGCAATCGTTAAAGGAACTACAACCTCTTGAAATATTAGCTTATCAATATGATGTTGTATGTAACGGAGTAGAACTTTCATCGGGGGCAGTTAGAAACCACAGACCTGATATAATGGTAGAAGCATTCAAGATTGCAGGATACGGAGAGGACGAAGTAAAGAAAAAGTTTGGGGCATTGTATAATGCTTTTCAATATGGTGCTCCGCCACATGCAGGGATGGCTCCAGGAGTTGACAGGATGATTATGCTTTTGAAAGGTTTAGAAACGATTAGAGACGTAATTGCATTTCCACTAAACTCAAGTGCAGAGGATTTAATGTGTGGCGCTCCAAGCGAAGTAACTGAAGAGCAGCTAAGAGAAGTGCATATTAAATTAAGACAATAAACCTGTCCTGTCCCCAAAACTTCCAAAATTGGACGCTCGTTGTCGTGTCCCCAAAACTTCCAAACGTTACAAATCAATTAAGTATTATTAACAATGCTGAAGAAAAAATAATAATGCGGTAAAATTACTATGAGAAATTGTATCAATTAATCGGTTTAAAGTTGATAATACGGAGGATTAATATGAAAACAAGGCTTTCATGCATAATAGCTTTATTGGTTGTTTTTGCCACAGGTACTTGCTACGCTAAGTTTTTTAATGATGTTAATAATAGTCACTGGGCATATTCGGTAATATCAAAAATGTCAGATAGTGGAATAGTATCAGGATATCCAGATGGCAGTTTCGCACCAGATAAAAGTATATCAAGAGTAGAGTTCTTAAAGATTTTGGCAGTATCTTTAGATTTAGATGTTCCAAGTAGTATCAAATTTAAGGATGTTCCGGACGACCATTGGGCTCGTAAGTACATAGATTTAGCTGGAAGATATTTAAACTATTATCTAGATAGAGGAGATCTTTTGTTTAAGCCAGATGATAAGGCTTTGCGTGAAGACGTTACCATGGCGCTTGTACAAGCTCTTGGTCTATCTAATGAAACGTATTCAACTAAAACTTTAGATAATTTTACGGATAAATCTCAAATTTCTAAGGCAAGAGAAAAGTTTATAGCTATTGCGGTAGAGAAGAACCTTGTTAAAGGTAATGCAGATGGAACTTTCAATCCAAAGGGAATGCTTACTCGTGCACAAGTTTGCCAACTAATGGCAAATGCACTTGAATACATGGAAGAAAGCGCAAAAACAAAATCAAAGCATGATGATTGTGAGCATGTATGGTCTGCATGGTTTCCTTCTTCTGATAAAATGCATAGACGATATTGCTTGCTAAATCCTACACATACTCAAGAAAAAGAACACGTTATGGTTTATGGATATTGCTCGGAATGTAATTATAACCCTGCAATAGGTAAAGGACCAAAGCCAGAAGCAACAGTTGTTCCAACTCCAGTGCCTACACAAGAGCCACAAAGAGAAGCAAAAACGTATAGATTTCATTATTATAATCTTACATCTACTCAAAAAGATATTTACGACAGAATAGTAAAAGGTTGTAGTGAATTTGAGCAATTTGTTGATTTAAATTATAACTTAATAAATGATGTTCAGCTTGCTCGTACGGCGGTATTCTTGGATTATCCACAGTTCTATTGGATTGGAACGTTCTGGTATTACTATGATAGGTATGGAAAAATTGCAAAGCTAGAATTTGATGTTCCAGATAATGTTAAGAGCACACTAAATACAATGAATAATAAAGTAGATAGTATTATTAAGAGCTTATCTGGAAGTGATGCCGACAAGATTAGAGAAATTTACGAATGGATTGCTAATAATACTTCTTATGAAAAAACATCAAATGATCAAAACATTACAAGTGTTCTTATAGAAGGAAAAGGAGTATGCGCAGGTTATTCTAAAACATTTAAATATATTTGTGACAAATTAGGAATAGAAAGCGCTGTAATTCCAGGTTCTTTGTACGAAAATCCAGATGAAATGGAAGGCGACAGTAAGGACATTTTCCACGAATGGAACGTTGTTAAACTTAATGGAGAATACTACTGGGTTGATGTAACTTGGGGAGATACTTACTATACAGCAGTGGATAAAACGGTGCATAATTATATAAATTATAGTTATTGTTTAGTATCAGATAAAGAAATATATGCGGACCATTATCAAGACTATTATTCAAGATATATTGACGGAACAAAAATAGAGAATAATATGTCTTACCCAACATGTACAGATGAGTCTTTAAACTACTTTAGAATTAATGGCAATTATTTTGATGACTATGACAAAGACAAAATTGGAGAGTATATTGGTTCTGAGATTCAAAAAGGAAACTATGATGGAATAGAAGCAAAGTTTGGAGAGGATGCAGAGTTTAATTGCTTCGTACAAGACTTCTTGAAAAACGGAGCAGCAGATACATATGCTAAAAAGGCAACTGGTGGAACATCAAATTACAATACATGGGAGTATTTTTATAAAGATAAGATTCATTATATAAGGATTATCTTCAACCGTAAGTAATAATTGTGGAATTGATTGTATGAAAAAGAAAACTTTGCTATCATTCAGTAATAGGAGGAAAGAAGATGCATAATAAATTTTTTATACCGAAAGAATACTTAAGAGGAAAAAGAGAAGGCTATTTATCGTGGGATGAAACATTTATGCTTCATGCAGTAGTTACATCGGCAAGAAGTAAGGATCCATCTTCTCAAGTTGGTGCAGTACTTGTTGGAAAGAATAATAGAATTCTTTCACTTCGGATATAATGGTGCGCCGAATGCGTGGGATGATGATGAATTTCCTTGGCTTAGAGAAGCAGATTCTATGGTGCATACTAAGTATCCATACGTTATTCATGCAGAAACAAATGCGATTTTAAACTATAAAGGTGATAACAAAGATTTAGAAGGCGCAACAGTATATACAACATTATATCCTTGCCAAAACTGTGCGAAGTTTTTAGCACAAGCGGGAATTAAGAGAGTAGTATACTTATCTAATAAATATGAAGGAACAGTTGATAATGATGCGGCAGCAACGTGCTTTAACTATTGCAATGTTCAATGTGAAGAATTTCCAAAAGAGCTTCAAAAAAAGTTTATGGTATCGCTTTTGCCAGATGAAGGTATCAATTTAGAGGGCTAATTGTCGGTTTGTTTTTGAGAAAATGCTGAATTAATGGGAAAAATCGCTTGAATATTATGTAAATCTGTGATATAATCCCTTCGAATTAGAAAAAATGCAACCGTGCAATGAAAGGGAGGAATTTCATGTAGGTAGTTTTGATTGCGGGAGACTTCCAATTGCTTTTCAAATCGTAGGACATCACGTGTAAAAGGAAGGAGTATTCAAAATGACGACGGCAAATGCGGCACGGGAAAAACTCAGGGCGGCAAAGAAGGAGAAGGACATGCTGGAGAGAGCCAGGATTTCGGAAGCGGTCGAGAAAGAAATTGCTGAGGGCAAGAACCATTGCGACCTGGATTTCCTTGCGACCGAGCAAGCTATGGATTGGCTTTACAACCTTGGCTATCAGACTGAAAAGGTGTTCTATGCTGGCAAATACTTTACGAGAGTAAGCTGGTAAAAATGATGGACGTTTCACTTTTAGTGAGACGTCCATTTTGTTTTTTAAATAAAAAAACGAAAAATATTTTGAAAAAATGAGAGAAAAATTATTTGAAAAAGTAATATTACATTTATATTACAAAAGGTCTTGCAACATTGTTATTTTATTTAAAAAAGAATAACATATATATGTGAAAAAATTACGGAAGAAAGGGTTTTTTATAAATTACATATTTATGACAAAATTTGCTATTCCCTTGAAACCAGTAAAATATTTTTAATAAAAATAGGAGGTAAATAGCTTATGAAAACAACAAAAAAAATGAGAATTTCTAGCGGCATGCTAGCAATAATGGTGTTGTTTACAACATTATTCTCATTTTCGGCTACACCAGTTGCTTTTGCCGCAACTGACGTTAGCACAGCAGAAGAACTTACAGCAGCTTTGGAGGCAGGAGGAACAATTAATCTTACTGCAAACATCGAGGGTGCTTTTACAGTCGCAGCTGGAAAGGAAGTTACATTAAACCTAGGCACCTACACGTTATCATCTACAACAGGTGATACGATTTCAAATCGTGGTACTTTAACACTTACAGGAAGTGGTACAGTTACTACAAGCAAAGCTAGTTGTGCAGCTATAACTACATACCCAGATAGTACAACTATTATTGATGGACCAACATTTTCTTCTTATAGTTGGTACACGATTAAAAACATGGGTACAATGACTATAGAAGATGCTACATTAACTACAATAAATGAAGCTAACCCTTCTTCAATGATTGATAATGGTTGGGCTGGCGCTAGTGATAAAGGTGCTGCTGCTCAAGCTGACAAAGCATTTTTAACTATTAATGGTGGAACATTTACTTCTACTGGTGCTCCTAGCTCAATAGTTAAAAATGATGACTATGGAACATGTACAATAAATGGTGGTACATATACTTGTAACACTAACACAGTTGGTAAAAATGAAGTTATTATTAACTGGCATTACATGGAAATTAATGGCGGAACATTTAATTGCGCTGATTCAAGAATTGCATTTAATGGTCGTATAGATGGCGGAGCAGATGATGGCCAATTAGTTATTAACGGTGGAACATTTACTTCAAGTGATGACTATGCAATGTTTGCTGAGTCAGAAGAGACTTGGAATGCAGCAGGAGCAAAGATTGAAATCAACAGTGGTGATTTCGATGGATGTATTGCAGAAACAATATACCAAGAAATAGAAATTAATGGCGGTTCATTTGTAGGAACTATTGAGGCAGATAATTCAAATGATGGAACAATCGTTGTTAAAGGCGGTGGCTTTGAAAACCCTGTTCCTGCTGAATTATTAGATGATGCATGTAAATATGAAGTAAAAGCTACTACAGGAGATACACCATATTCTTACTATGCAACTGCAACTGATGCCGTTGCTGCTGCAGAAGAAGGAGCGGAAATTAACAACAGAAATACTGATGGAGCACTACTTGGTGCGGTTATGTCAGATGGTGTTACAACAGTTGCTGACCCTGATTTAGGAACTATATATAAGATTAGAATTGATGATACAATTTATACATTTAAGAGCACATTTAGTGCAGATGATTTTAATGGTACTGCATTAGAAGGTGGCACAGTATTTGATAATGGCGTAGGATTATTTGCATGGGCAAGAAAAGATGAAGAAGACAAAATTAGTAAAATAGCTGTTATTGAAGCTGGACTTACTGGTGGTCAATATGATGATGACTATGAATTTTTAGAACTTACAGATACTTATGATAGTACAACAGGCTACTACGAAATTAACAGTGAGAAATATGCTCTTACTGATAGCACTAAAATGTATACTTTAACACCTATTTTAGATAAAGATGACGGAACTACAGTTATTGGATTCAACTATGAATTAGTTGATGATCCTGCTGCTGAATTAGCTACTATAGATTCTGGAATAATAGCTGTTGATGGTAGTGCTGTAATGGTAAGCGATTCAGAAGCAAGAAAGACAATTTCATATGTATTCTGTACAAAAGATGCAACACCTCAAGTATTAGATACAGGAGTTGTAGCTAGGGCAAAAGAAAGTCGTGACATTTCTTATGTCGATGCAGGTGATGGTTATTTAGAAGTAAACTTAGAAGATGCTGATTCTATTGTAAATGATTATGATGGCGTTACAGAATTACAAGAGAAAGTAATTTCTTTCTATGACAATGGACAAGGAATTGTTATTGTTGGTAATTTAGCTAATACGGATTTGCATGATGCAGCAGTTGTAAGCTCACGCGCAGATACTATTGTTGAGTTCGAGGGTGGCGACTTTGACTGCGACGTTGATTTGGATAATCCAAGTGATGAAAAAGTTGCGGAATATGCTAATTACACTGTTATTTTTGTTACTGCTGGTTTAGATGCTGATGATAAAGTTGAATTTGAAGCCAGCGAAATCAAAGGAGTAGGCTTATCGGCTGGTAACTACGAAAAAGGATATAGAGTAGTTGTAGACGATACAATAAAGGTTGTTTATATTGTTTCAGTTGAAGGTGTTGATGAAAATGACACTATCGATGAAGAGGGCAAAGTTACATTCGGATGTGATCATAATTTAGAAGCTCATGAAGCAGTAGCTGCTACTTGTGAAACATCAGGAAACAATTTGTATTATGTATGTATGCTTTGCGATGAAGTATTTAGTGGAGATCAAACAACAAAACTAGATTCAGAAGCTGATGCAGTAATTCCTCCAACAGGACATGATTTGGTAGCACATGCTGCAGTTGAAGCAACATGCGAAGAATCAGGAAACAATTTATATTACACATGTAATAATTGTGATGATATATTTAGTGGAGATCAAACAACAAAACTAGATTCAGAAGCTGATGCAGTACTTGCACCATTAGGACATGATTTTGTTGCTCACGAAGCAGTTGAAGCAACATGTGAAGAATCAGGAAACAATTTATATTACACATGTAATAATTGTGATGATATATTTAGTGGAGATCAAACAACAAAACTAGATTCAGAAGCTGATGCAGTAGTTGCACCATTAGGACATGATTTTGTTGCTCACGAAGCAGTTGAAGCAACATGCGAAGAATCAGGAAACAATTTATATTACACATGTAATAATTGTGATGATATATTTAGTGGAGATCAAACAACAAAACTAGATTCAGAAGCTGATGCAGTAATTTCTCCAACAGGACATGATTTAGAAGCGCATGCAGCAGTAGAGCCAACATGTGAAGAATCAGGAAACAACTTATACTATACATGTACACAATGTGATGATGTATTTAGCGGAGATCAAGAGACAAAATTAGATTCAGAAGCTGATGCAGTACTTGCACCATTAGGACATGATTTTGTTGCTCACGAAGCAGTTGAAGCAACATGTGAAGAATCAGGAAACAACTTATACTATACATGTACACAATGTGATGATGTATTTAGCGGAGACCAAGAAACAAAATTGGGTTCAGAAGCTGATGCAGTAGTTGCACCATTAGGACATGATTTAGTTGCTCATGAAGCAGTTGAGCCAACATGTGAAGAATCAGGAAACAACTTATATTACACATGTACAAGATGTGATGATGTATTTAGCGGAGATCAAGAAACAAAATTAGACTCAGAAGCTGATGCAGTTCTTCCTCCATTAGGACATGATTTAGAAGCACACGAAGCAGTTGAGCCAACATGTGAAGAATCAGGAAACAACCTATACTATACATGTACACAATGTGATGATGTATTTAGCGGAGATCAAGAAACAAAACTAGATTCGGCTGATGATGCTGTACTTGAGCCATTAGGACATGATTTAGAAGCTCACGAAGCAGTTGAACCTACATGCGAAGAATCAGGAAACAACTTATATTACACATGTACAAGATGTGATGATGTATTTAGTGGAGATCA
>JAEEGL010237658.1_pt1 | contig 17121 bp, 14 predicted proteins | sample 9134231 | NCBI WGS metagenome assembly JAEEGL01 (sample SAMN16246548, study PRJNA631951) | gut metagenome | biome: gut microbiome; feature: rumen; material: fiber-attached | host: Bos | place: Iran: Karaj | collected 2018-10
CATATAAAATTGAAGGAAAAAGTTGGTACGATAATAATTGGTTTGTATCTTTGTACGTGCTAACAACAAAATACATTCACAATTTAAAACCGTAACAGTATGCAAAAGTACAAAGTTTCCTTCAAAGGACAAAACATTTACGTCGGAATTGACGTACATCTGAAGACGTGGCACGTGACAACGCTCACAGAAAGTGGCTGCAAGTATTCATTCGCTCAGCATGCAGATGCAAAGGAGCTCTTTGACAGACTGAGCAAGAAATTCCCTGATGCCCACTTCAAGTCGGCCTATGAGGCTGGTTTCTGCGGCTTCTCCGTCCACTATGCCCTGACTGAGTTGGGCTTTGAGAACATCGTGGTCCATGCTGCAGATATTCCCACAACGGGCAAGGAGAAGGCATTGAAGACGGATGCCGTGGACTCTGAGAAGATAGCCTGGGCTCTGAAACGTGGCGAGCTGACAGGCATCTATATCAAGGACAAGCGGTATATGGACGATACGAACCTGATGCGCCTGCGCCAGCGTTTCATCATGGACCTCTCCCGTCAGAAGAACAGGACGAAACACCTCCTCTATACTCAAGGAGTGACGTATCCTAAGCGTTTCAGCAAGAACTGCACCCATTGGTCTCGCAACTTCATGAAATGGCTCCGTGAGGAAGTGGAGCTGCTGTCAGAGCAGAAACTGTCTCTACTGCTGCTCTGCGACCAAGTGGAGAATACCAGGAAGGCTATTCTGAAGGTTACACGTGAGATTCGCCGCCTGAGCACTACAGACAGATATAAGAAGAATTACGATCTCTTGACCTCAGTGCCGGGATTCGGACTTACGACATCCATGTCAATGCTGACAGAGCTGGACATCAATATTATGCGATTCTCTAACGAGCGCAGCTTTGTTGCATTCCTCGGACTTATTCCCACCTGCCATGACTCTGGCGAGAAGAAGGTCAGCGGAGAGAAGATAAACAGAGGAAACAAACAACTCGGCCCACTTGTCGTGGAAGCCAGTTGGGTAGCGATACAGAGAGATCCCGAACTGTCGGCATATTACTCCAATTGTTGCCAAAGCATGAAGCCTCACAAGGCCATCATCAAGGTGGCAAGAAAACTGGCTTGCAGGGCATATGCCGTATTGAAGACAAAGACAAGATATGCACTACCATAAGGGTAATATCACAAATATGCATAACGACAGGAACCAAGCCGGACAGGCTTCTCATATTACAATGACCACTAGTCTGACACTGATGAGTCTGTGAGACTACATCTACACAAAGTTTGTGGCATTATACTCCAAGATCTGAAGAAGTAATCTGATGAGTGGCTACGGCTCACTACATCTGATAGAAGTTTGATCCGGCATTACTGTTGCTTATGCAATTATCCAGACGCAAAAGGATCGTGTCTGGAAGGGGATTTCTTGGCTCTATATGTGTGAAATAAAGAAAAAACGATAATAGAACGATTAAACAATGCTAAAATATGAACCAATTATTTGGTTTGCAACATAGAGGTGTCAGACACTTCGTGACGCAAAAGATTTCCGAAACGACCAAGAAAAAGGCGAGAATCTTTTCAATAACAAAAAAAATAGTTGTAATTTTGCAACCGCAAATGGGAAACACCCTGAAGCACAAAAAAAAAATTGTTCTTATGTCAACATCAATCTTCACGTATATTAAACTCGCAGGGATATATGCCAAAGGTATTCTTGGATTTCGTCACAAGGAATATGACCTCAAGTTTGTCTATGATGACAACGTGTGGTACATCGATATGCCGTGGCCCGGCGACCGTTCCAACCTTTCAATGGTCGGTGGTTCCAATCATCTGCTGAGTTTTCTGGATACCAAGAAAGAGAATCGTGTTCGGGTATTTGTACGCCCAAGCAAGAAACAACGCACAGATCTTGATGGCTATTTCGAGTGCGTAAAACAAGACTCTGGTCTTTTTGCCGGAGCCACTTATCAGGTGAATGGCCTCGATGGTTTTACCCGTGAGATTTGGATCTGCCCTGTCACGCTCACCGTTTTAGGCTGTTATCCAGAATATATATACATCAAGCAATAATGGTTCTTGTATGTGATTAATTATGAATTTTTCTTACATTTTGAAATATCCTTTTTATACAATTTAGCCTACCCTAACTAAAGTTCTACTTTAGTGGCACTAAAGTAGAACTTTAGTTAGGGTAAACCACCACTTTAGTCTATCTAAACTCCAAAGAGCCTTTTTAAAGAGTAATCGCACATTACCAGCAATTTTATTGCATGTGATAATCTTTTACAATTCTTCAACCAGCAACACTCGAAAGAACTTTTTATGGCTATTCGCATAGTTATGGTCTTTGATAATTATTTATCTTATATTGTCCATTTTGAATTCGCGTTACCAGATGGTATTTATTGACAAAGTATCCGACATATCTCTCAGCAGTCCTAATTGGTATGTGTAATTCTTGAGCCTTTTCCTTCCAAATGTCTGTCGTAAATTCGTCAGTTAATGAAAGGAAGAACTGGCGTTCTCTGTCGGATATATTTACACCTGCCAACAATGGTGTTTCGACATGAGGCAGCAAGTTAGTCCATACATGACAAGTATGGTTAATGAGAGTGTTAGCGATGGTCTTTGCCGTATGAAAATCGCTGTCATTGCAAACAAGCACACGAGATAAAGGTTCAAGCATTGGCTCCTGGTCAGCACATCGCAACACGGTGAGCGTCATAGCAATTCGAAATGTCGCCAGACCCAATCTAAAGACGAATGCAGCGAGGTCACGTCCATTCATACCAATCTGATCGTCATACAGTGGTTTAAAGAACGCATTGAATTCCATTTTCTGACTGTCGCTGAAAGTGAATTCCAAAGAACTGTCCTCACGCTTGCATAGTTCATGATAGAGCGGCAAATAGCGTTGGCCTATCCTCAACATTGTTTCTTTCAGAGGTTCTTCTCCTTGCTTAAAGGGGTTTTCCCAACCTTCTGCTCCTTTCATGCAGTAGAATAGGAATCGATTGGCCAAACCATTTTCTACCTGTGTTGCTGGCAGCAATGCTGGAATCTGACCCGGTGTACAGGTGAGCAATACACTCAGTTCTGGGTTTTCTATCACAACATGAATATGGTCTTGTTTTCTGCTCAAAGTCAAACGCTCATGGTGGTATGCCCGACGCAACAAGTCACTCCACTGTCCCCAGTCCTGAGAAAGAACGCTCGCCAGAACATCTGCTTCTGTTTCAAAGACAGTCGCTCTACCACCGTTTGCATCAAGACATTCATAAAAAACAGCAGAAGAAGAGTTGCCGGCAATAAACACAGAACGATATTTAGGTTCCTTCGGCTCTGGCATATCCTTACGCTTTTTAGGATCCATTGCTCTGTATTCAGCGGATTGACGCTCATACTCTTCAAACTCCTCCTGCTGCTTGCGACGAATCTCCCATTCAATGGGCATAACCAACTGCAAACAAGCCTCAACGGCACCCTTATTGGCTATTCCTGAAGGTGCGTTGAAAAGAGTATAAAATGGTGAGGACACCAAGTTGTAGCGATATAACCCTCTGACATTTGGCATTTCGCCAGACCAAAGTGTTAGAGCAGCCAATGTCACCTTATCTTTATTCTCTGCGCCCTGTTGAGTAGCCATCACTTCACGCAACAAAGAAGGTAGTTCTTCTTCTGATAGTTTGTCAGAAAATGTCTCATTATAAACGAAGCGCTCATAGTCATACTCTTCTGTCACAGGAGCTTGAGTTTTACGCTGATTCCGCATTTCCGCACCGCCGCTTGAGAACTTGTCTGTTCCTGACATCTGTGAGTTATTAGAAGACCTAAAAGGCTTATAATTATCATGTTCCGTATAATTCTGACTACCATTGATTCGCTCATTATACTTTTCCGAATCCCCATGCGGGAATGCGGAATCAGCGTAAAAATGGCGGCTGATGGCACTCAGGTCTATACCATTCTTTTTCGCCATTTCGTAAAAAGATGCGATATGGATAGTACGTCTGTTATTATTCAAGGCCCATCGCCATTTGTACTCAAAATCACGCTCCTCGTACTTCTTACTCTGCCGGCATAGTTGCCGACACAGTTCCTTACCATCTTCGCCCAGGTCGGTCATCGCCTGTAGCAGACGGTAGTAGTCATCCTCACTCTCAGCAATATTAGCTCCAATTCGAAGCAATTCATCGCAAACGGCACGAGCTTTTTGTAACTCATTGTCACCAATATACAAGGGATTTGCGGCATTGGTGGCAAGAGTGTTTGACACTGGAGCGGCCATTGACTTTTGCTGCTCATTTTCGTTCACAGGATTGACCCACTCATTGGGGTCGAAAGTTTTGTTTGTTTCCATGTTGTTTCTATTATTTTACAAATTGAACAATTCGGGTTTAAGATAGCAGTGGGCATCATGTCCGAGGAAGCACCCTGCCGATTCATGTCCTACAGCCGGATCCACTTGCTTTTCTGTCAAGTGGTATTTTGACATCAAGTAATTGCGCACGGACTTGAACCACATGCGAAAATCGCATCTGTCAAGATCGATGGGTATCCACCACTTGAGACCTCGACCGCGAGGCGAGCGGAAGAGAAGAAGAGTCTCAAAGTAGGGATCCTTTAGCAGACGCTCCTTCAGTTCCGTCACAGGGTCGCCTTCCTCATTAATCTCATCAGGCAGGCAGAGATAATCCAAATCCATGCAAAGACAACCTGAGTAAGACATTATCGACAGATCATCAGCATAACTAAAACAACCACATGGTGTCACCCAGTCGAAATTTCTGTCCTTAAAGCGCCTCTGAGCCTTTTCGTCAGTAATAGAACGGAGTTGATTCTGTGTCTCTACTGCACGTGAACCTGTTTCATAGCGCCAGATTCCATGAAGCGAAACCTGGCCGCAAGGGTCGTGATTGGTGATTGGACGACGTAGAGCTGATACCTGATATTTTACTATTTCCATATTTCTTGCCTGTTTTGATGTTATTAACTATTTTGACGCGCAATATATATAATTAGGTGTCGATTCACTAAGATCTTTACACTTTGGGAAACATCAAATTCTTTACGCCCGCTTCTTTAGCGCAATTCAGAATTCTCGAATACGAACGCCATAGTAGGTCGTCAACATACTGATAACCAGTTAGATGCAAGCCGATGCCGGCCCAGCAGTCAATTAGAGCGTCCGCAAGAATTATGGCAGTTCGCTGATTGAACCCTCGAAGTGATTCGATTAATTCCATAAGCAGTTCTTGCGACATCCAATATGGTCGGCAATTGACCATCATATCAGTTGCATACTTGTCAGGAGAAATATTAAGTTCCTGGCGCTGCTCGATGATACTCATCTTCAATTGTTTAATACTCTTTTCCATTTTTCTTTTATTTTGGTGAATATAATCGTTGCAAAGATACGATGATTTTTGAGAGAAGAATCCTAATTAATGCAACTTGACCCCACTATACACTGACATCCAAAAATGCCAGAACCGGCCTGTTCAAAGGCGTTTCAAATACCTTCAGGCATCTTGACCCCACTTTTTGCCCCACGCACCCGCAGTGCTGATTTCATACCTTCAGCTGAGCCCAGATTACTGTGCTGTTCGAAATACAGGAATAGCTGACGCATACTCATTGGCTTTTTATTCATCCAAAACACTGGCACGAGTCTTTTCTGCGCGTCTTTTAAAAGAAGGAGAATCTTTCTCTTGTTACCTGCTCCGGACAAATCGAACTTGAAATAACATTGTTTTTTGATATTTGTGCCGATTTTCTCCAAGAGGTAAGGCTCCCAACCGTTGAGCATTATATTAAGCTGCTCAATCTGTGTCATGTTGACAAACTTGAGCAGCGGCGTGGAGGCATCCCACATCGGCTTAACCCCATGCTGCTCTTGAATCTCCGTTATACGCTTTTGCAATGGTTCAATTTGCTGTTCACAACATTTTTTTATTTCTCTGATCTGATGTTTCAGTTCTTTAACCTCCAACTCCCAGGCTTCTACCTGTTTTTTTGCTCTCTTTGCCATAATTATGTCGTTTTTGTGTTGTTGTTATTACCCTCAATCTACCGATCTACGGGATGTAAAGCAAGGGCAGTCGTGAAGCCGCACAAAAACGATTAGCAATAGGTATAACATGCTTCCGTATGTGAGGCTACATGAACGCCTTCGGAAGTCAAAATTATAGCCATGGCGTGGGAAAAATGGGACAAAGGAAGAACCAACAAACAAATGGCTAAGAAAGAAAATTGACATAAGATTGAATATTCCTTGTGTCATCCTTAACTAAAAGGTAGAAACAGGACATACTGTCAAAGGAGTTTATAATAAAACTTTGGTAGAATTATTGTCTTCATAATGAGATAATTAGTAAAACTTTTGGTGGATTCATTTTAATTTCGTAACTTTGCATCCCCAGAATGGGGAGGGGTTTATGGGGAACCTTTTATTTATCTATATTTTTTCTATTTCATTGCTAATTTAATATGCAGATGTGTGCTAATAAAAAACGCTTATGTGTACCCCAGCCAGAAAGCAAGAGGTAAAATCGCAAGGAGCAATCTCGTGTTTTTTTTCAGAAAAACACGTAAAAATTTGTTAGTACGAGAAATAATTACTATCTTTGCAATCGAACACCGCAAGGGCACGGATTCTGATGAGGGGCAACCCTCTTTCATCCGCTTGCCGCAAGCCGTAGCGTCGGCGCGGTGCGACATTGAGGGTTAAACAATAACAGCATTAGCTATTATTCAGAATATATAGAAATCTACCACGTTTCGAATATATTGCTTTGTCAAAGAATAAGTCGTTAATGTCTGCGCGATAGCGTGGACGGGACTTATCGACAAAGCAGGGCTTGTGGTAGAGCCTCTATATATGATAAGCGTACTTGTCTGCGCTTTTTGTATATATGAGTGTTCTGCCTTGAAGCCCTGTTTCCTCTGAAGATATAGTCTGCTGTCCTAAAACTTTTGCGTATGGCTGCTATCAAGACGGCCAAGACCTATGTGCAGATTGGTCTAGGCTTGGAAGCATTCAAAAAGGACTACCCTGTAGAGGAGATTCCTTTTATGCTGATGGGGGCTATCGGAGCTTCGCCTTCCATATTACAACGATATAGGGAGGGTAAGAGCACGGTGGCCTCGTTTGACGGACTGCTCGTCAAAAACATATTAGCCTACCGGCTGGTGCGTACGGAAGAGATGAACGCACAGCTGGAGGCGATGAAGCGAGACAAGTGGGTTGTGAAGAATAAACCTGCTATCATTGCCGTGAGTGATGGAGATGTCATCAAGGCATTCGATCCTGCCGTAGAGGAGACATACGAGAACCATCTCAACAACGTATTCACTGACTACGAGTTTTTCTCGCCGATGTGGGGAGTACGTAAGATACGCAACATCGAGGAGAATGAAGCTGATGTGAAGGCAGCCTATAAAATGGCACAGATACACGACGAGATACGCCGCTTCAACCAGATCGGTATTACTGATGACACCCACGACCTGAATATCTTCATGTCACGTCTGCTGTTCTGTTTCTTCGCCGAAGATACAGGTATTTTCGAGAAAGACCTCTTTACCAACGCTATTAACAACACCACTCGTCAGGATAGCTCTGACCTACAGGATTTCTTTGATGGTGCTTTCCGAACAATGGATCAGCAGTTACGCATCGGCGTGAACAGTCGCTTTGCCCAGTTCCCATACGTCAACGGTGGTCTCTTCTCAAAGGCCATCCAAGTGCCACGAATGAATGGGCGCATCCGACGACTCATCATCGAGTGTGGCAACCTTAATTGGGCCAAAATCAATCCTGACATCTTCGGTTCGATGATTCAGGCAGTAGTATCTCCAGAACTGCGTAGTGGTTTGGGCATGCACTATACCAGCGTATCGAACATCAAGAAGGTTATCAATCCCCTCTTTCTTGATGAGCTGTATGAGGAGTATCGCGCCATAGAGCGCAGACAAAAGGAACAGGAGAGCATCTTCGACCAATCCTTGGAAGGTCGCGAGAAGTACTATACGTCGTGTAAGCCATTGGTGAGTAAATGCAAGAAATTGCTACAACGCATGAGCCGAATGAAGTTCTTCGACCCAGCCTGTGGCAGTGGCAACTTCTTAATCATTACCTATAAGGAATTACGTTTGCTGGAAATGAAGATCCTGAAGTTGATGCAGTTAATGCAGCGGGATGTACTGATGCAGTTCTTGGACGGTAGCGTTATTAGCATCAATCAGTTCTATGGTCTTGAGATCAATGACTTTGCCTGTGAAACGGCAGTTCTTTCACTATGGCTGGCAGAGCACCAGATGAACAACCAGTTTACACGCAACTTCGGAGTAGACATCCGTGCGTTGCCTCTGAAGCAAAACCATAATTTTCATTGTGGTAATGCCTGTCGTGAAAATTGGGACAAAGTCTGTCCACATGCAGCAGATGAAGAGGTGTATGTGATGGGAAATCCACCGTACTTAGGAAGCTCTTTACAAGAAAAATCTCATAAAGAAGATATGTCGATCGTTTTTCAAGGAATAAAGAAGTGGAAGGCGTTAGACTATATCAGTTGCTGGTTTTATATAGGAAGTAATTATATTAAAGGAACACGTGCCAAGTTAGCTTTTGTGTCTACAAACTCTATCAGTCAGGGAGAACAGGTTATATTACTATGGCCTAACATCTTTATTAAAGATGTATGCATTTCCTTTGCATATAGAAGTTTCAAATGGTCAAACAACGCAAAAGGAAATGCAGGAGTTACATGTGTTATTATTGGTCTTGAAACAATCAAAGATCACAAAGAGTCTTTATTATACAAAGCAGACGGCTCAATACTTACACTTAAGGACATCTCTCCCTATTTGTTTGAATTTAGTTCTACCACCATCGTAAAGAAATTAAGCTCACCTTTACATAATGTACCTGTAATGAACAAAGGTAGTCAGCCAACAGATGACGGACATCTTACATTAGATACATACGAAAGGAATGACATGATTGAATCAGATGAAAGGTGTGCTAAATATATTAAGCCATTTGTAGGCTCAGAAGAATTTATTAATCGTATCAAACGTTATTGTATTTGGGTTGAAGAATGTGAAGAATTAGAGGCAAGAAACATTAATCTGTTACAGCAAAGGTTTGACTTGGTAAAACAGATAAGATTGGCCAGTAAAAAAGCAGCAACAAGACGAGACGCTGAAAGATCATATCAATTTACGGAGTGTAGGTATAAAGATAGTACATGTGTATTAGTTCCAGAAACATCGTCGGAAAGTAGAGAGTATATTCCGATTGGATATCTAGAAAAAGGAACCGTCGTGTCCAATGCAGCCTTTGTTGTATACGATGCTCCAGAATGGCTCTTTGGCATTCTCACCTCTGCTATGCACATGGCTTGGGTTAGAGCTATTGGAGGAAGGCTGAAAACTGATTATCGCTATTCCGCTGGTCTCTGTTATAATACGTTCCCATTCCCGAAACTGACAGATGCGAAAAAACAGGAGATAGAAGAAGCTGCTATGGAAATAGAAGGCTGTCGCGAATACTATAACAGCAAGACATTAGCATGGCTCTATGACCCAAAGACAATGCCTCAGGTATTGCGAGAAGCCCATCATAAACTCGACCTTATTGTAGATAGTTGCTATCGTGAACATCCGTTTGCCGATGAGAATGAGCGCTTAGAGTGGTTACTGAAGTTGTATGAAAAGATGAAGTAAGTTAGACTATGGCAATCAGAGAAAACTATAATCAGGACCAGACGGTCATTACCTATGAACAGACTGGTCGTTCGACGAATACCAATGAACTTGGTATGCGCGACATGCAGGCCAGAGTGTATGAGCGTAGAAACGAGAAGTATCTGCTGGTGAAGGCACCTCCTGCATCAGGTAAATCGAGAGCCATGATGTTTGTGGCTCTTGACAAGCTTGCACACCAAGGCATCAAGAAGGTGATTGTTGCTGTGCCGGAAAAAAGCATCGGCAGGAGTTTTAAACGTACCTCTCTTAAAAAGAACGGATTCTTTGAAGACTGGGAAGTACCCACCTATTTCAATCTCTGTGACACAGAGAATGAGAAGGAAAAAGTGAAGAGGTTCAAGACTTTCGTGGAGCCATATACTAAGGCTAAGACGCTGGTATGCACTCACGCCACATTACGCTTTGCCCTGAAAGAACTGCCAGATGAAAAGCTGAACGATTTGTTCTTCGGCATCGATGAGTTCCATCACACCTCAGCAGATGCTGACAGCGGATTAGGAGAACTTGTACGCAGACTCATGAACCGCACAAATGCTCACATATTGGCTATGACAGGCAGCTATTTCCGTGGTGACGGTATTCCCGTGCTACGACCAGAGGATGAAACGAGATTTGTGCCTGTTCAGTTCAACTACTACGACCAGTTGAACGGATACCGCTATATGAAAACCTTGCAATTAGGGTATCATTTCTATCGAAAGCATTATCTGACTGCACTCGATAAGGTATTGGACACCCATCAGAAGACTCTTATTCACATTCCCGTAACCAACTCTAAGGCAGCAGGGGCATACGATAAGTACGAACAAGTAACCCAGATTATAGACCTTATAGGCAACGTGATCAGCACTGATGCCGACACGAAGATAAAGACTGTCAAGACGAAGGATGGTCGGCTGTTGAAGGTGGCAGACTTAGTGAATCCTGACGCAGAGCATCGCAACCGCGTACAGGCGTATCTGCAAAGGATGACCAAGCGCAGTGACATAGACATCATCATTGCTATGGGCATGGCCAAAGAGGGTTTTGACTGGGAGTGGTGCGAACATTGTCTGACTATCGGTGTACGTGGTTCATTAACGGAAATAGTACAGATCATAGGCCGCTGTACTCGTGACTGCGAAGGTAAGGAGCACGCACAATTCTCGAATCTGATAGCTGCGCCCGACGAGACACAAGATGATGTAGTAGTGGCTGTCAACGATATGCTGAAAGCCATTACCGCCTCGCTATTGATGGAACAGGTGATGGCGCCGAAATGGAACTTCAAGACGAGTGCTGAGACTGATGACGGGCAAGGCGAAAAAGGTAGGAACATTGTAGTAGAGGGATTGAAACCCTTGTCGACAGTTAGAGCCAAACAAATAGTCGAAGAACAGATGGATGACCTGAAAGCCGGAATCCTTCAACATCCGGAAATACAGGAGGCCATAGAGGGAGTAGCGCCAGAGATTATCAATAAGATATATATACCAAAGATTGTAGAGGAACTTCACCCTGAGCTGGAGGAAGAAGAGATAGAAGCCATCAGTCAGCGCATTGTACTCGACTTCGTACTGAAAGGAAAAAATATCGTAGACGAAAAGGCAGGCTCAACTGATGAAGAACCTGAGACCAGTGAAGGTGCTCGATTGGTAAAGATTGCTAACACGTTTATTAATATTGACGACTTAAACATCAATCTGATAGAGTCTGTGAATCCCTTCCAGAGAGCATACGAGATTATGTCGAATGAGATTGATGCACCTGTGCTGAAAGTGATACAAGATGCCATAGCTGATAAGAAAATCAACATGAGCATTGACGAAGCCAAAAAGATTTATTTGACCGTGTTCCAGGAATGGCGGAAGACTAACGGAGACCATCCGTCAATAAAAGACCCAGATCCGACAATCAGACGAATGGCCGAAGCTATCCGCATCTTGAAGAACTATAAGATCCGTAGAGATATGGGGTTGGATTATCCAGAGGACAACAATAAAAAGAAATAGCTTATGGAGTGGCCAGAAGATTTATTGAGGATTTTTGAAGATCCATTGTTTGCCAATGTGCATCCGAAGATGCCGAAGCCTACTGAGAATGATATGGTAAGGGAAGGATTCCGGAATATATGCAACTGGAGCAGAACTCATGAAAAGCGGGCGCCGAAGTTGGACAAGCTTCATAAAGACGAGTGGCTTTTAGCACGTCGGCTACAAGGCATCATCAACGATGATGCTAAGCGTGAGATGCTAAGAACTGAGGATGACTTGAATCTCTTAGATACAGTTTATGATGAGTGACAAAGAACTTGACGATATACTGAATGATCCACTGTTCGACCTTAACGAGACCGAACAGAAACTCTTCGACCTCTCAGAACCTCTGAAGAAAGGAATAGAGAAGAAACGTAAAGTTGACGAAGTGGCTCAGAGAAAGGTCTGCGAGAATTTCGCAGACTATGCACATCTGTTTATGCAAGTACATAAAGAACTGCATGAAGGAAAGAGGACATTGGTAGGTTACAAAGAAGACAACATCCAGGAGAAAAGCTTCTTCATCGCTGACGGACAGATGGGATACATTGACAAGTTGGATGTTGGGAACAGACAAATCAAGAACCGTGTGAGGAAGGATGGACGGTCAAGGGTTATCTATGAAGATGGTACGGAATCGAACATCCTATTCCGCACTATCGGCAAGAACATTACACGCAACGGATACGTCATCACAGAACTGAATGATGGCAAAGAATTGGATGCGTTGAAGGTAAAAGACATCACTGAAGATGACATTGCACATGGGTGGATTTATATATTACGGTCTAAATCGGATGACGAACGAATTGCATCTGTTAAAGACTTGTATAAGATAGGTTTTACTACAACACCAGTAGAGAAGCGTATCAGTAATGCCAGGAATGAATCTACCTATCTGATGGCCGATGTGGAAGTAATCAGCACTTTCCGTGTTTATAATGTAGATACTCACAAACTGGAATCGCTCTTACATCAGTTTTTTGAAACAGCACGATTCCATATATCTGTCGGAGGTGCAGAGGCTGTGGAATGGTTTGTCGTTCCCCTGCCAATCATCCGTGAGGCTATAGTAAAGTTCATTGATGGTTCGATAATAGTGTATTCTTACAATAGGGAACTTCAAGCACTGGAAAAGATTAAGTAATCAAAAAGATAATATGAAACAGACAATTAAATTACCACTTTACTCCATCTATTCATTGATTAACGATATTGAAGAGATGGCAAACAATCCAGAGACTGCAGAACAGTACAAGAATCTGCAAAGTGCATTGAATAGCCTTAAAGAGGCATTTATGCCCCTGATAAATGAGTATAAGGACTGTTGCGACATGCCCGATATTCATGCTACGGTTGGATCTGATAATGATGTAGAAGAAGGAAACGGTAATCAGCCATATTGGGACGATAAGAGGTTTGAACTGATTAAAGCAGCTATGCAGGGAAGGCTTGCCGCAACAGACCGAAAACTAGGTTTCCAGAAATCATTTGTGGCTTCAATAGCAAGAGATGCCATTCTGATGGCAGATACACTAATTGAGGAGATGAAGAAATCGAATGGGATTATATAAAGAAACAGCACAACTGCTCATAGACAACTACGGTCTCTCCACAAGGTTCGTAAACATTCTTGCGGAGGAACGTGGCATGTCGAACCTTTTAGACATACTCAACAGGAGCTTGTCTACCTATGACAAACTTGAGTTGATGCTACGTGTGGAAGGTTCTGACTTCTTCGCAGGGAGTAAAGACAGCACCAAGGAACTGAGAAAGAAGATTATAGACTGCTGGACGGACGATGTGAGGGATGATGAGTTTCAGAAGCGCTGCAAGACTGGCGGCAAGAGCGACCGGCACAAGTCGAGGAAACTGTCTGAGCTGAACTGGATGCGGGGAGGAGCCTGGCCAAGGGCTTTCATGGAGAACTCGGGGATAGATCCCTTATTCAGCGGAAAGAAGAGCGGAACAATTCGTTACGAGGACTACGAGGACGTGGAGCCTTATAAGCGGCTGCCTACACTGAAAGATTACCAGTTGCATCTGAAGAACGAGTTGAAGAAAGCCTTGATGGAACACGGCGATGATGTCAAGTGCCTCATAAGCCTACCTACTGGTTCTGGTAAAACACGAATAGCCGTAGAAGCCTATACAGAGTTCCTACGTCCCCGATTCTTTGAAGGGAAATACCTCATCTGGTTAGCACAGAGTGAAGAACTATGTGAACAGGCTATTGTGACTTTCCAACAGATATGGCAGCACATGGAGTTTACAGAGAGCCTGCGTGTATACAGGATGTACGCCAATCACCAACTTCACGAGGTAGATATGTGCGGGGGTGTCGTGGTCTGTAGTATCAACAAACTCTTCAAGGCACTTGTGAACGGCGGAAATGAGGAGACGAGGATCCTGATAGAGAACTGTGGGGCCTGCATCATCGATGAGGCGCACAGGGCCGTAACCATGATGTACAACACATTCTACGAGTACAGCCAGAAGATAAGAGGCGAAAAGATGTTCCCTATATGCGGGCTTACGGCTACTCCCGGACGCACGGACGATATCACGAAACTGACCCGCTTCTTCATATTCCGGCTTGTAACTCCGCAACTTCCTCCAGAGTATCAGTCAAGACCGTTACATTATTTCCGTGACAAAGGATTTCTGGCCAGGCCAGTTCATGAGATTATAGCGACAGGAACTACATATACGATAGTATTTGAATCAGGGAAGCCTGATCCGTCTTTGGATGAACTGGAGTTCGTCATGGAGAGGGGATGCAGGGTTCTTGCTATGGATGCAGAAAGGAACAAGAAGATACTTGAGAGGCTGCTTGCCATCAAACAGGGGCAGGTGATAGTCTATGCCTGTAATGTTGAGCATGCCAGATTACTCGCAGCTGCATTGGTTGTGAATGGCAGGACGGCAGCAGCCATCACTGCCAATACGTCACACAGTAAGCGACTGGTATATATAGAGCGATTCCGTAATGGAGAAATAGAATTCCTGATCAATCACAGTGTACTGACTACAGGTTTCGACGCACCAAAAACAAACTACATCGTCATCTGCCGCCCCATCTTCAGCGATATACTCTACGAACAGATTGTCGGGCGTGGACTGCGCGGTCCAGAGTTCGGCGGCACTGAAACGTGTCGTATCATCGACTTTACGGACAATCTGGGACGCTTCGGCGACCAACAGTCATATCACCGTTTTGAAGAGTTCTGGGACAAGTAAGTATAACGACAATAATTATAAACAATAAAACTATGGACATAGAAGAATTTTACAAATCAATCGCAGAAGTTGAAGACAGGTATCTGCAACAAGAGGTGATTCCACTGATTAAGCAGACTGTAGAAAAGGCTTTATCTGTGTTTCGCTGCCCTATAAGGATTACTATTGAGCACTCTCCGGGGGTGGGCATATCCATTGGGTATGAACGTATGACAAATGCATCGACAAATCATGAGCCTTTGAGAGAAGCCAATCATTTTGTAAAGGAAGAAGCAAACGTGCAGATAGAGGACTCTGCTGCTGAGCAAGTACAAGACGAAGGGAGAGCTGAACGTAAGGCAAAAAGAAAGTCAATTGGCTTCAGCGTGAAATTTGGCGACGGTACAGTCATACATAGGAAGAAAGCTGTTGACACATGGCTTGACACACTGAAGAAAATCGGACTGGAGTTCATCTATAATAACAGTACCAATCATGAGGCATGGCATACTGTGGATGATAAGGACGTGCCCGTCGTAGCGCGAGTAGAAACAGTTCGTGCGTCAGACGGGAAATCGCCACAGCAGTTCACGGATGGTTTCTATGTGATGACACAGTTGAGCAATGACCAAAAAGTGAAAGATCTGAGGAGACTGGCTGCATTTCAACCCCAACTCAAATTGGAGGTACAATGGGACGATGATTTTGTCGATAATGATGACGAGGCAGAAGACGTGGCAGAAGAAATCACAGATGAGACTCAAGAATATCTGACAAAGAACAATAAGGTCAACGGTTTTGTCTTGGAAGTAGTGAAGCAGCTGTATCATCTTGACAAGTTGGATTCAGTAAAGCCTTACTTACATCGTAACCGTTTGATTGCCGTCACAAAAGACGGCGAATTTAACTTGAACGGAATGTTCGTTAGTTGCTCGCCAGAAGAGCTGAGGGAACGGAATACCCGGAGTACATCATCGAGATGGTTTGATACGCCTTTTGAGGTAGATGGTGAAACGTTTTATCTAAGTAACCAGTGGGTAGACAAAGAACATGGTGCATTGAGACTGTCAGACTTCCGCAGAATGGTGTCCACATGCTATCAGGGCCTTCTCAAAGTAGAGACGCTCGGGAACGGAATATATGTTTTAAAAGAGTTATAAAATGAAAGTAACTAAGATCAGCAAGGAGCGTCTGGGGGAGTATGTTGCCTTCCCCAGGACGCAATGTAAGGGACTGACGGAGCCGTTGGATGTCCGGCAGGATGAGTTCAAGATAGTTGAGGTGGATGATGTGCCGGAAATGGGTACGGTAAAGCTCATTGAGGCAGTAAACACTCCCAGAAGGGTGTATCAATTGTTCTTAACGGAAAGTGAGACGCAGTTTGATGACTATCTCAGCAAACTGTTAGGGATGCACCAGAGTCCAACATATATAGATGGCGACACGTCGTTCATTATTGTGTTTCAGGGTAATCGTGATAGCATTGAAATCAATCAGTTGAACTATAAAGAGGTGATTGCAGCCATCCGAAAAGACCGGGAGCGAGCTGCTTGGTGGTGGCATCTGTATGGGAAGAAACAAACCTAAAAATATTTTGCTTTTTTAATAAAAATAATTGGCAAAATGTTTGGTGGTTTCAGAAAAAAGTTGTACCTTTGCACTTGAAAGAATGATACAAGTGCGACCATCGGCTGCGGCTCGGAAAAGCCTGAGTAAACTCAATTTTCACTCGCCTTGCGCGATGGTTGTAGCGTAATAATAAAAGCGGGAGGCGGTGACCCGGAGTAGTTCGCCGCGTAAGTATCTAATACCATAAAAAAAATTAACAGTATGGCAAGATCAAACATTCCAATGGTGATCAACCTTCGCCAGAACAAGAACGACGACAGCACTGCGTATGGCAAGTTCTTCGCAGAGGTGGACAGTAAGGAACCCCTTAACCTGAAGGGATTCGCCAAGCACATGACCAGTCACGGCAAGATTGCCGACTATCAGATGTGCGTCCTGGTACTGGGTCAGGTAGTCGACTGTATGACTGAGCTGCTTGCTCAGGGTCAGCCCGTGAAGCTCGACGGTCTGGGCACGTTCTACCCCTCCGTGGACGGCCAGAAGAA
>JAEEGL012369127.1_pt1 | contig 17121 bp, 16 predicted proteins | sample 9134231 | NCBI WGS metagenome assembly JAEEGL01 (sample SAMN16246548, study PRJNA631951) | gut metagenome | biome: gut microbiome; feature: rumen; material: fiber-attached | host: Bos | place: Iran: Karaj | collected 2018-10
TATCGACAATTTCCCATACTAAATGATGTAATCCTCTTTTATCAGTACTTCCTATATACATACCAGGTCTTTTTCTAACAGCTTCAAGACCCTCTAATATTTTAATACTACTCTCATCATATTTTTCCATATAATCACACTCTAGAATAATTCTAACATAATTTATTTTATTTTTCAAATTACTTTACATAAAACTTAACAAAAAAAGCAAACCAATAGTTTGCCCTTAACGATTAACACTTTTATCTAATTTAGAAAAAATATTTTCTTCATAATTTTTAATAAATCTTAAAACTTCTGATTTATTCATAGTATCACCATCATTTTCATATATTGTTATTCCTTTATCAGAATCATACCTCATAATAGCAACCTCACAAACATCAGTTAAATCTGCAAAAATATGTTTTAGCATTACTAATTGCTCAATTGTAAGATTACTAGGCATAATAATACAACATACTTCGCCCTCAATAATAAATGTCACTGATGATATTTTTTCAACTGCAAGGAGAGCTCTTTCGGTAGCCATCAAACTTTCATTCTCATAAACATCCGTAGTATCTTGATATATCTTTCTTGTTGCATAATCATGCCCACCACGCCAATCAATTATCGGTTCAACACTATATGCTCCATCAGTATCTATTCTTCTAATTTCACGCTGGAAGCCATCATAAAAAGCATAAGCATCAGTTTTAGCATTTGGTCCACCTAATAAATTACCCAATACTTTTTTCGAAATTCTAGGCATAGTACTCAATTCAGAAATAGTAACCATAGATAAATCACTAATAGAATCAATATTTTCAATAACATTCTCTTGCGCTAAATATTTAATCTTATCTGCTATTTCACTATCAAAATCATTACTATCACTTAACTTTGAAAAATCTATGTTTGTACGATCATATTTAGCAATTAAATTAATTAATTCCTCATAATCAGCAAGATTACTATTGAATAATGAATCATATATTTTTGTTTTACCATATTTAGCAATGAAATTGATTAAAGTTTTATAATCCAAACCATATTTATCACGCAATATCCTAAATTTTAAAACACTTTTTTTATCCTCTAAAAACCTCTGCAAACATAAAACAAGAGAATAATTTTTTTCCTTAATTGGTAGCTGAAATAGATTATTATTTCTATCTAAATCAAAGTGATAAAGAGAAAAAGCATAAATTTCTTCATTAGATAAAATACCATTAAAATATTGTAAATATAATCTAAATAAATAACCAGGATCATCCATATTAGTAGCATTAACATAACCAATTAAATATGCACAATCTTGAGGTAAAATTTCATAAAAACCCAAAGAAACAGCTTCAGGATTAAAATCATCACTTTTTAAATAACCATTCTTAAATTCTTCAATATTAAATATTCTCTTTTTCATATGCATATTTTCAAATGAAAGTCCAGTAGATAACTCCAACCCAACCGATTTATAACATGTAATAAAATCTTGTAAAACATCAGAATTACTACTCAATATATTTATAATTTCATCAGCATGTTGTTCCATATAAGTACAAATGACATAAGGAAGATATGTATTATGTAATGATGGATTATCAATAAAAGAAATACTATTAATTAGGAATATAAATTTTTCTTCAACGCTAAGATCAATATTTTCAATATATTTAATAACTTCAATTATATTACGTAAATTGTTAATTTTATTTTCAAAAATTTTAATACATTTCTTAATTCTCATATATACATTATTAAGGATATCACCATCAGTAATTAATTTATCAATAGAATTAATACCATTATTTAACCCCTTATACTTTTTATATTCTCTATTGAATTCATTAATATAATTAATATTCTCCATAGCCTTCTACCTCTATTATAATTATATCATAAAAATTAAAAAAGATAATACTAAATTATATTACCAAGTTTTATCTTATCTAATCTGTTTATTGACACCTTAACACTTTGATACTCTGCATTAATAGTTCCTAATACTTCAAAATTAGCAATTATCTTTTCATAATAAGAAAAAATTAACAAAACAGTACCAATCTCCATTCTACCAATACTTACTAAGTATATTCCATATATGATAATACTATATTTACATAATTCCATAAAAGCTAAAACTAAATATATCATAGCATTAACAAATAAATTAAACTTAGCATTACTCTCTAAATACCTAATTGTACTCTTAATAAAATTATTGTCTTTTACCTTCTCTCTTCTCTTTAAAATATCATATATATTGTGAATATTAATTGTCTTATAATCTAAACTATCTTTCCTACTTTTATTCTCTATTTCTATCTTAGAACCAAAATATAAAATAATAATAATCATTAGAATAGATATAATTAATGTAACTAAAAATATATAAAAATTAATTGATAAAAAATACATATATATAACAAAAAATTCAAATATTTGAATAATTCTAGTAACAGAATTACCAATAAAAGTACCAATAATATCTATATCATTATTAATAATATTAGTATACTCACCTAAAGTAATATTACTAACATTAGCACTAGTAACTATATTAGTATATTCTAAATATAATTTATTGTAATAATTATACCAAGTCTTTTGATTATAATAACTCCATAGATAATAAAAAAGAGATAACATTAAAGTTATAATTACTAACTTAAAAGATTTACTAAATAAATAATCACTAGCATAATTAATGCTCTTAGCCCAAAATACAGGGATTAACAATAATAATCCCTGTATAATAACCGAAGTAATAGTTTTATTAATTAATTCTCTTTTAGTTCTTCTAAGTATCGTAATTATATCCATAATATCACCATTATTCTAATTCGACATAATCACCATTCTCTAACCCAAAAGCCTCAGCATCACTGCGATCAACATGCATTTCTAAAGAAAATTTATCACCCATCTTAATATGCACATTATCTATAACTTTATCATTAAATTTAACAGTCACTATATCATTATTAGCATAACCAATATTATCATTTTTATTACAGTGAATATGCCTATTAGCGCGAATACAACAGTTTTCTTTAAAAATCTTTCCCATAGGACCAGTAAGCCATACACCCTCACTATTATCTAAGTCACCACTATTTCTAACTGGTGGATCTATTCCAAGTAACTTACTATCATCTAGTGATACCTCGACCTGTGTATAATCTCTAATTGGTCCCATAACTCTTACATGATCAAAAGTATATTTATCAGTACTGACCATTAGTATTTCTTCACAAGCATATTCACCTTCTTGAGATAAATCATTTCTTTTAGTAAACTTATAATTTTTTCCAAATAAAATATCAGCATCTTCCTTACATAAATGAACATGTCTATTAGATACTCCAACTTTTACCTTCACTTTATCACATCCTAACAACATAAGTATAACAAAGCATTTACACTATGTCAAACGCAAATAATACTTGTTAAATTAAATATTATTTGATATAATTTTAATAGGTGATAGCATGAATACATTTTTAATCATTTTATTTACAATAATAGTATTAGCATTAATTTTATCAATTACATATATTATTCTCTATAATAAAATAAATGATATTATTATAAGAATAAACGAAGCTGAAAATAGAATTGATAACAATTTAAGAGATAAATATGATACCTTAAATAGATTACAAACATTAATTAAAGGTAAAATAAAAATAAGTGATGAAAAGTTCAAAGATATTCTAAAATTAAGATCTAGAAAACTAAGTAATTTTGAATTAGATAGATCACTAGTAAAAATACATAATGATTTTATAGCAATATATGATAAACATGACGAATTAAGATCAAGTGATGAAATATATAAATCATATAAACAGTTAGAATTAATTGATGAAGAATTAAATACCCTAAGAACATATTATAATGCCAATATTGCTACATATAATAAAATGATTAAAAAGTTCCCTACTCTAATTATTGCTAAGATTAAAAAATATAAAGAAAGATTATTCTACGATCTAAAAGATCAAAATGATGATGATTATGAAGACTTCAAATTATAGTCTTCTTTTTTTATATATTTTATTGTATACTAATATTAGGTGATATAATGAAAAAATATATTATATTATTTCTCTTAATATTAACTCTTACAGCTTGTAAAACTGAAAAAGAAAAAGAAGTAATAATACCAGAAATAAATGAAGAAGAAATAAAATCCTATAATGATACTAATCCAATAAAAGTAGGATTATATGCAAATAACAAATTAATTAAAACATTTACAAGTGCTCCTGCCTATCATAAAGATGCCGCTGTCTTTAATGTCTATTTTACAAACGAAGAAGTATTAGAAAATATTGGCATTAAAAATAATTTTAATAAATATTTTAAACAATATGATAATATCGATGATTACAAAATAGGATTTTCTATTAACTATTATGCTGAAGAAAAAGAAATAAGAAAAACCATTCTAGATCCAAGTGCTATGCACTCAATGGATCCATATTTATATATATACTTATATGATGATATTCATCAACAAGATGGCGCTTGGTATTCACACTTAGAAGATAAAGATATGAATGATGATACTCTAACAACATCAATAAAATTATTTTATGCTGGGAGACCAGAATTAATTAAATTTCCAATTAAACTAACAGTATTTACTTATAAAGATAAAAATGATTTTACCGAAGATAATGAATATCGAGGAAATAGTTATTATACAATTGAAATTTTAGACAAATAAAAAAAAGCAAGTACTTGCTTTTTTATTTTATATTACACCCAACATCTTTATGATTAAGGTCTTTATATATCGCATAAGTTAAACATTTTAAACCGCCACGACAAGTCTCGGAATGCTCACAAGACTTACATTCATCAGGTACTCTAAATTTTCTAAGATCAATTAAAAGTTCACTTTTCACATATAAATCATACATTTTATCCTTTAAAAGATTACCAACTACAATAGGCATCCTACGGCATGGGACTAAATCCCCATTCTCCATAACAGTAAGTAAAGTATCCCCGGCTGTACAACCATAGGCAAAATCATTTGTCTTTTGAAATTGTAGTGCTCTATACATAGAAATAGTAGTATGATTCTTCTTATTTTTTTTAAGTTTCAGCCTTTCCCGATTCATTATTTTTAAATACTCTCTAGTTTGTGCATAATCTAAAGCAAGATCTTTATCCGAAGATGAACCTAAAGGAATATATCTATCAGACCAAACATTATTAACTCCATATCTTCTAGCATATCTAACTACTTTAGGAAATTCCTTATAATTTAATCTTGTAGCAGTAAAAGATATCGAAGTAAAAATATTCTCATTACGCAAATTAGTAATTCCCTTAGCTATTTTTTTATAAGTACCCTTGCCACGAATATAATCATTTATCCTTTTACCGCCCTCTAAACTAACCTGTACATAATATGGATTATAACCAGCAATTTTTTTTGCTATCTCCTTAGTAATCAATGTACCATTAGAAAGTATAGAAAAAGTAATAAAATCTTTATCCTTATTTATTAAATCAAGTATTTTAAACAGATGGGGATTACACAAAGGCTCCCCACCCGTTATATTTATATGCCCTTTCATGTTAAGCTTTTTAAGTAAATTTTTATATTGATTATAAATTTTTAATAATTGCTCATATTTAAGTTGCATAGGTTTGTGATTTTCTTGATAGCAATGCAAACATTTTAAATTACAATTTTCACTTAAATGCCATTGTAAAACAAATCTATTTACCAAGAACCTCCGCCTCCACAAGAAGAACATCCGCCTCCACAAGAAGAACATCCGCCACCGCAAGATGAACATCCTCCACCAGAACTAGAAAATGAAGGTGCTGGCCATGAAACAGTATCATATAATGATGAATAAGCTGAATCATTGCCATAATCAAATGTACCCATATCCATTTTTGGCATAGGAATATTTTCAAATTTACTTATCCATTTTTTAGATATATTTAAAACATAAGTATATGGCAAAATATCATAGAAATAATGCGGATTTTCAGAAACTAATTTCTCTAATTTATCCTTTTCAACAGTAACTAAGAAATCCTTAAATCCCTGAACTTTTGCAATAATCATTTCACCATACTCGGTTTTTCTCTTCATAAATAATGCAAAGAACAAATTAACAAAAATACAGCCAAAAGAAATATAATATAATATATAAAGTTTTGGATCCAAATCCTCAAAGAAACTATAAGAAATAACACTTATTGTTAAAACTAAAAACATTCTAAGTACTGCCCCAATAATCTTGCTGCTAGCAACACTATCATGAATTTTATCATTAAAATTACCGGAAAGTTGACTATCAATAGTATTAAACACTTGATAAAATGTTTCATGTTCACTTAAAATAATCACATCACTATATTCAAATAATTTTTCATAAACAACCTGTTCAAGATAACTAAGAGGTTGTAACTTAGCAAGCATCTTTTCAGAATTAGCTAAATTGGTATTATACTCAGCTACTAATCTATCATACTCAGCTTTTTTTTCATCAAAATTAGCCATTAATTCATTTTCATTATCACTAACAACTTTAATATATCCCTTATTAACCAAATTATCTCTAACGGCCAAAAATTTATCTATACTAGTAGTTAATTTTCTAAAATTGGATGAATGGAATAAATAACTCATCATATAAGACTCATCCTCGTTTAAATAATTATCAGCATTCTTAATTTTTTGAACTTCGATAATTCTATTTCCAAGCATATTTTGAAAATCAGCCGGTTTACGAGCAAATTTAATTAAATTAGTAATCTGAATATCTTTCTTCTTATCATTAATTTCATCAATTTTAATATACCCCTTACTAGCTAACTGAACAATCAAAGATACTGAAAGTTTCTTATTAGTTTGATTCTTATTAAACACATATCCAATCTCTGCAGAATTTAAATTATCCGGAGGATAAAATTCAACAGTCTTAGATCTTTTTGCAAAATTTTTACCATACCTATACCAAGTAATTATTGTAATCATAGTTAAAACAATAACAACAATTGATGATATTAATGATTTAAACCCATAATTCCAACTACCTTTAGCAAAATATCCTTCAGGAAGTTCAATATCCACTGTTAAAGATTTATCTAACCCTCCACCAGTATAATAAGTACTTATACATTCATCATTATCAACATCAATCGAAGAAGAACAATCGGCATCCGGTAAATAAGATTTATATTTTTCACTATTAAATTTTGCAGTTAAACGATTATTATTAACAGAATAATTAACAAACCTAGTAACATCAGAACCTCTATATTTATCCATAAAGAAATTAACATTATATCCTTCAATACTCTTAGGCATTATTACATTAATTGTTGCATTTTTAATCTCTGTGCCCCAATAATCACCATAAGCATGGAAAATAAATTCATCAAACCCTTTAAATGGATCACTACCCATGTCATAGAGATATTTAATAGTATATATCTTTGGACCACATCCAACATATGATGATGCACTACCGATCTTAATCCTTGCTTTTTTCTTAACAGTATCAAGACTATATTCATCTCCAATTGCACGATAATCAGATATCTTCGCTTTTCTACTTATCGTTTTTCCATCTTTCGGAGTATATTTAAACCAAAGTGGTGTAAATTTATATATACCATGTTTTTCACATTCAGTAAAATCTACTGTTATAGTTTCAGTGACAGATACAACATTATTCTCAGCCACATCCAAAGTAACATCATAAGCATCGATTTCAAAACCGTCCGCAACAGTCGTAGAATCATCCGTACCCGATCCAGACAACATTGCCATAATAACAAACACGAATATAAAAATCACAAAAAATTTTAAAATTGTTACATTTTCATTCATTATAAATCCACCTTAACATTATCCCTTTCAGTATCATTAGCTTCAAACATTTTCTTACTATGATATCCAAATAAATTGGCAATAATGTTACTAGGAAACATCTCAACTTTATTATTATAATCTCTAACAACAGCATTATAATATTTTCTAGATTGAGCAATTTCATCTTCGATTACAGTTAAATCTTTCTGTAAACTCAAAAAGTTTTCATTTGCTTTTAATTCAGGATATGCTTCAACCAAAGCAAATAATTTAGTTAAATTATTATTAACTTTTAAATTAGTATTAATCTTTTCTTCAGAAGATAACTTATCATAAGAATTAACATTACTTCTTAAAGAAGTAATTTCTTTTAAAGTATCTTCTTCATGTTTAGCATAACCTTTAACAACAGAAACAATATTAGGAATCAAATCCCATCTCTTTTTTAAATAAACATCCATCGTTGAAAAAGCCTCTTTTACCCTATTGTTTAATCTAATTAAACCATTATAAGTAATTAAAACAAATAGTATAAGCAATACCAAAACCGAAATAATTATAATCTTTCCCATATTATCACTCCTCTATTCTAATTATATCACAAACATAACAAAAACTAATAGAATAATTAAATAAAAAGAGTACTAAGTACTCTATAATTCATTGTTCATGATTAAATTATATGTATCATACGGCAATAACATATTATTATTTAATAACGACATTAGTTGTATTAGCAATACAGATGTTTCTTTAATCGAAAGATTTTCTTTTAATTTTCCTTTTATCAAAATAATTCTTTGGACATCCATAAAATCAGTATCTTCCATAATAAAACTATTCGAAGCAATTAACTTTTTGCAATATTCTATTTGACCATCACGCTCCAAAGATTTACCATTAATTTTAAAAGAATTATTTTGATATTCTTTCAATTCTTCAATACTCTTATTCTTTCTTTTATTACATTTTCAAAAATATCTACATTCCCTTTATAACTTAATGGCGAAATAGGACTCGGATGAAATATAGGTATAACATCATACCCATAATAGTTATAAATGTTACCTACAACATCACTAAGACGATCATATTTGATATTCAATAAAGACCTAGTAGCCACATCACCCAAAGATAATATAATTTTAGGATCTAATAAACTTAATTGTTCAAATAAATATTTTTTACAATTTAAACTACACTGTTGTAAAAATTTCGCATCTTTGGGATAACATTTAATTGCTTCTAAAAAACAAGTATCATAAAGATCATAATCTATTAAAGATAATAATCTTTTTAAAACCACTCCAGAGGGAATTAATTTTCCATTAACATCATGCCAAGCAATACCACTCTTTCGCCATCCATTACAAGCTGGAGCTTCGCCGACTAAAACGATATCAGTTTTATTACCAATTGAAACAGTCTTATCACCTTCAAATTTATAAACCATACCATGACAAGCATCACAATTAAAAATTTTAACATCAATATCACGTAATTCCATAGTATCCACTCTTTCAAATAATATGTTTAATATTATAGCATAAAAAAAGAATAAGTAAAACTTATCTTTTTTGTTTTTTTCTACTAAAACCATTAAGATTACTATGCATTTCTTTTAATTGTCTATCTTTAATTTGCTTTGTTAAATCAGTTATTCCATCAAAGAAAGTAGTATAATGCGCGTCAATAACTAATTCGACATCTCTCCAAGCAGGCCAACTTACAGTACCTTCATAATTTTTTACAATATTACCTGAAGCATCCGTTTCACGAAAACTACCAACACGTAGTTCGATACTACGACATATTTCACTATATACTTCATCTAATGCTGCCCTACGTTCTTCGTTATTCATAGAACAAACAACTTTCTCATAATAAAATGGTAACTTTTGCAAAATGTTAAAGAACTTTCTATTATATTCTGCATTAGAAGTAAATCCATCTATACCTAAATTATAATAATCATCATCGCTTAAAGTAGAATCAATTGTAATATTTCCTAAAAGCATTTGTTGAAAAATATAACAAATTTGCAAAATAACCCCAGATTTAAAAGTATCTCCCCAACTAACCATTGCATTAAACATAGTTCTTCTATCATCCCATTTAAACCAAGGATTAGTATCGACATCAAATGGCTCAAAATTTAAAAAATCACCTGGAACATATTCATCCTGCATAATATCCATAGAATATGGCAAATGATGGGCAAAACCATAAACCATTGATGCATGTAACGTTAGTGATGGATTATTAATATTATGCCTACTAAATCTATCAAGATATGTTTTTTCTAACTCATATAATTCGTTGCTAGTGCTCTTCTTAGAAACAATTAGTGAATTATTCATATAACCTCCCCAAAATATGTGCATTATAATAACACAATAACTTAAAAAAATCAAATAAAAAGGATCGAATCAACAATCCATTTTTATTAAAAGTCTCTTTTCAAATTCATTAAAGAATCTTTGAATATTCTTTCGTCCATTAATTTTAAATCCTTAGAAATAATTGGATTAAACTCCATATGTGCTAAAATATCTTTTTCCAAATCAATACCTGGGGCAATTTCAATTAATTCTACTCCATCCTTTACTAATCTAAATACACACCTTTCAGTAACATATAATATTTCTTGATTATTCTGAATAGCCTGCTGTGAAGAAAAAGTAATTTGCTGTACTTTATCCACAAATTTAACTTTTTTACCCTCTTGTTTAATTACCAATTTACCTTCAGTAATTTCCTCTTCTAAATCACCAGCCATAAATGTACCCATAAATATTATTTTTGGAGTACATTGTGTAATATTAATAAATCCACCAGGACCAGTAACTCTAGTCCCAAATTTAGATACATTAACATTACCAAAGCGATCAACTTCGGCTAGCCCAACAATTGCCATATTAAGTGAGCCACCATTATAAGCATCAAATTGAGAAGAAGTAGAAATAACCGAATCTGGATTTATTGATGCTCCAAAAACAATACCACCAATTGGTACTCCACCTGTAGGTCCAGATTCAACTGATAAATAAATGCTATCTGATATTCCTTCTTCAGCTGCAACATTAGCCACGCTATCAGGCATGCCAACGCCAAGATTAATAACATACCCCTTATGAAGTTCCATAGCACTTCTTCGTCCACATACCTTTCTTTCATCAAGTGGTCTAATTTTAATATCTTCTAATTTAATCTTTTTATCGCCTGTTATTTCCGGACGATAGAACGGTATATTATATTCGCCTAACGAATTATCTGGCTTAGATACAACCACATAATCAACATAAGTTGAATGAATTAAAACATTCCTTGCTTTAAAAGAGTTTTTTGGTTTTATATCTTTAACTTCTACAATTACGATACCTCCACTATTATGAGCAGCAATAGCCATATTATATTGTTCACCAATAACTCCTTCTTCTTCTAAAGAAATATTACCATCTTCATCAGCATAAGAAGCTTTAATTAAGGCAACATTAATTGGAAAAGAATGATAAAATAAGTTTTCTTTACCACCAATATTTACTACCTCAACAATTGGTTTTAATTTTCTTGCTTTATCATTTGCACAACATCCTTCAACTCTAGGATCAGCAAAAGTACCCAAACCAATATGCGTAAGTACCCCAACTTCATGGCCAGCAATAGAACGATATAAATGATTAATAACCCCAAGTGGCACAGCAAAGGCAGGAAATTGATTATTTCCAATAGCATTACCAAAAACTCTTCCCATTCCCAAATGAGCACAAATTGCCTTACCAACTAATCCTTTTTTTGCAAGCATATTCATGCCAACATCATCATTAGTTAAATTACCTGGTGATATTCCGCAAGTAACTCCAATATTAAATGGATGACCAGTTTTAAGAAATGATGTCATAACACTATTAATTAAGGCCTCAGGGCTACCAGAACCACCCGATCCTGATATTGCCACCATATCTCCATCTTTAATTAAAGAAGCAACTTTGTTTTTATCAATTACTTTCATAACATCACCTATAATAAATATATCATAAAAAAAAGAAATGACAAAACATTTCTTTTTATTTTTTCTTTAAAATAGTACTTTCCATAACAGTTTTAACAAATATTGATAAAATTATTGATAAAACTGCACACGGAAGAAATACTTGCCAGAATGTATAAGCAGTAGCTTCAGTATTTTTACCATATATACGAATTAATAAAATAGCTAAAGGATAATGTAACATATAAATATATAATGATAAGCCACCTAAGTAACTTAACAATCCACTAGTTGCATCATTATTTAACAAATTAGTAATTTTATCCTTATTTAGTAATGATAAGCCAACTACCATAATGCACAAGAATGCAACAGGCCACCTTTCAAGTTCAAACCATGTTGGTTGATAAATAATATACCATCCTAATAAAACTGTAACAATAATGTTCAAAATAGTTAAACCAACAGTAGATTTAAATTTATGTTCTTTAATTTTTTCAATAATGTAATATAATATTACACCAATTAGCATACCCAACATTACAAATATTAATCCATTATTGAAACCAAGTGTAGCAGTAGTAGAAGTAGCACTTCCACCCATACCATTAGTTGAAGCTAATTGACTACCAAAAGTAGACCAAGCAGTTTGAGCTGCTCTTGTATCAGTAAAACTCCACCATCCAGCTAAGAATATTGTAACAATTGGAGCAATAAATCCAGCAGTAACATCTTCATTTTTACATAGACCAAAGTAAATAAAGTATCCAACAATAATCATTGCTGAGATAAACCATAATGGTCCATTTAAATTAAAGAATTCTCCGCCTAAACTTCTCAAACCAGCAGCATGGAAACCTAAAAATTCCCAAATACTATTAAATAACATTGAAAATACATCTTTAACAGTATAATCAGGATAGAAGAAACATGTACAAATAATTACACCTAAAACATACCCTAAGATTAATACTGGTAACAATGCTTTAATTCTTGTCCAAGTATATTCTCCAGCTCTACTTAATGCACTCCTTTCATTATATTTTGGGTCTTTAGCCAATTTCTTAAAGTGTGATACCATAAAATAACCAGCTGTAATAGTAAATAATAATAACACTTCGCTAGCACCAAAGAACCAAGTATTAGTTGGCGTCATAAAATAGCCATTACTTCCATTACAACTTCTAGCAATTATCCAACCAACATGGAATCCAATAATTGCAATTGCTGTAAAGAAACGCCAAAACTCAATGGCTACATTTCTTTTCTTGACTTCTTTTTTTTCTTGCATCAAAGCCAAACTCCTTTCTTAGTAAGATATCCTACTATTAAATTTATTATATCAAAAAATTTGTTTATTAACAATAAACTTTTTAAAAATTTAAAAAGACTAGATCTCTAGTCTTTTTTTAACAATATATCAATTAATTCTTCATAACTAATACCAGTAGACATAACTAACTTAGGATACATACTAATTTCAGTCCATCCTGGCATTGTATTAATTTCATTGAGGATAATCTTATCAGTTTTGTCCTCAATGAAAAAATCAATTCTAGCTAAATCATTACCATCAACTACCCTAAATGCTCTCTCACTAATATTAATAATTTGTTTAATAATATCCTTATCAAGTTCAGCTGGTATAACTGTATAAGATTTAGAATCCTTATATTTAGAATCATAAGAATAGAATACACCATTTGCCTTTACTTCACCGACAGTAGTGGCCTTTCCCTTTAAAATAGCACATTCTACTTCCCTTCCAAAAACACATTCTTCGATTAATACTTTAGTATCTACCAAAAAGGCAACCTTTAAAGCATTTTCTAATTCATTAACATTCATAACCTTAGTAACTCCAACAGAAGAGCCACTATTACATGGTTTAACAAATATTGGATATTTTAACTTATAATTTATTAAACTATCAATATCGCTAATATCAACCTTTCTAATACTATAATCATCTTCAATATAATAATATTCAGTACCAATTAATTTAATTAATAAATCAGTAGCAACATTTATTGATGCTTTTTTTAATAAACGCTTAGTATAAACTTTATCCATACAAATAGCGCTAGATAGAACTCCACAGCCAACATAAGGCACCCCAATTAATTCCAAAAAACCTTGTATTGAGCCGTCTTCACCATAAGCGCCATGAATCATCGGCATAACCTTATCCATTTTTTTTAAATAGCTTACAATATCGGATATTTCAACTATATTTTTTGGATATTCTCCAATTTTATATACACTATTTATTACATCTTTTACTTCATAAAATCTATTTTCTTTATCCAAATATATTGGATAAATATCATATTTCTCTCTATTAATATTTTTTAAAACACTCGTAGCACTAACAATTGAAACTTCATGTTCATTGGACTTGCCACCAAAAATAATACCTACTTTCATCATAATAATCCTCCATAAACATAATATGCAATCAATAACATTTTACAACATAAATAAACTTAAGTCAAAAAAGTCAGGAAAAATTCCTAACTTTTTAGTTACAACCATCTCTATCATATATTCTCTTAATATTTAATTTTTTAGTTAAAACATTTCCATAATGAATTTGTTCATCATCTCCACCAATCATCCTATATAATTCACCAGTGGGAGAAACCATTAATCTAGTATTTAACTTTGATGGTAATCGACCATCAATTCTATAATTTAAACCTAAATTCTGTAAATAATTAACCATTTCAAGAAACTCTTCTTCAGATATTTCGAACCTATGTTTATTCACTACAGCTCCCCTGCCACTAGTTGAATTAAATAATCTTAATTTCCAATGATCAATACCTAATGTATCTAAATAATATGCCAATTCTTCCAATTCATTAATATTCTCCCTATGAACACAAGTATTTATTAATACTCCAATATTGCTTAATTCTCTAATCATTTTTATCCTAGAAGAAACAATATCTTTATGATTCTTAGTGCCTCTAATACTCCTATTTAATTCATCATTACATGATTCAAATGGTAATGCTACAGAATCTAAATAATAGCGTAATTCTAAAAACTTTTCCTTAGTTAATAAAATTCCATTAGTACTTAACCTCGTATTTAATCCTTTTTCTTTTGCTTCCCTAATTAATTTTGGAAGATGTGGCAACAATAAAGGTTCACCACCAATATATCTATTTTTAGTTAACCCCGTTGCAATCATTTGATCTTGAATTGCTCTATGAGTCTCATAATCAGTAATTTCTGAACATTTTTCAGGGCTAATACAATACGCACATTTTTCCTGACAACCATGAGTTATTATCCAAGAAACAATAACATCATTTTTATGTTCTCCATCTTCAGTAACATATTTTTTATTTTCCATAATATTCCCCCTAACATATTTATTTATCTATTAATACAAAACCATAAAGTGCTATTGGTTTAAAAATATTTTTAGGTTTTTTTAACATATCCTTAAATCTATTACCAAATGTTTTATAATGATAACCAAACTTCTTTATAATTTTTGCATTACTTTTATTTATTATTGAAATCCATTCACCTCTAGACATAAATCTTTCATTACCATACATTTTCTTTTCAAAATATTTAGTAGGCACACTAAATATACAAACATCAGATACTCTTAACTGTTCATTAATAAATTCAACAATTTCTGAATCAGAATAATGTTCTAATACACCACTACTATGAGTAACAGAAAAGAATTTATCTTTAAAAGGTATACTCTTTATATTTCCTAATATTGTTTTAACCGGATTCTTAGGGCACATCTTTTTAGATAAACTCATTGTCTGTTTTAACATTTCATTTTCTAAATCCATACCATAAGATTTAATCCCCTTAGTAGCTAAATACACAGTAGCTTTACCAGTACCACAGCCACATTCAAGAATAGGTTTATTATTAGAATATTTAATTACTTGTTTTAAAAATGGTTGTTTTAATTTCATTTTAATATTAAAATAATCTTCAAAATTATCAAACTCGTTATCAATATATTCCTTATATAAAGAATTCCATTTATTTTTCTTATTGGCCATAACAATCACCCGTTTCTTTTATATAATATTCCAAAATTTTCTTATCTCTTAAAACAATAAACTTTGTGCTATAAACATCAGCATAATTAGAAGATTTTAAACTATCAACACAATCACTTAATAATCTCAAAGCTTCATCTACCGTAACCCACAGTAGTTTTCCACCCTCTTCTTTTTCCATTTTAGTAAGTTTTAATTCATCAGAATACTCAATAACCTTAGCAAAAAACACATGCGAAGTTTGCATAAAATTATTTTTACTTATCTCCTCTTTTATTATCCCCAATTTATTAATTATTTTGACTTTACAGCCAGTCTCTTCCAAAACTTCTCTCCTAAAAGCAACTTCTATATTCTCACTTTCTTCAACACCACCACCAGGTAGTTTATATTCATTCTTTTTAGTTTTATTAAATAATGCAATTTTGCCATCTGATCTAATAACTATCCCCCTAGCCGAGACTCTCGTTTTTGATTTATTAAAAACACCAGATTTACCGCCAACATCCTCATCTTTAATAATACCAATACATTTTTCAATGCTCTCAGTTCTAGGAATATCAATCTTAATTATCTTATTTCTATTTTTAAAACTATTATTTATTATTTGAGATGCACTATATAAAATTTCAATACCTAATTGTTCCTGTTCAATTTCACCAATATTACTACTATTATTTATAAAGCAATTAATACAATCCTCACGCGATTTTTCATTAAATCCAATAAAATCAGGTAAACTCATATCATCATTGTAAATATCATATAATCTTATTTTCTCATGTGCCTTACCACCAATAATATCTATATTTCTATATATATCAATATCAAAGTGTTCTAATCCACCATCATATATTTCCTCAATTGAATTAGTCCTATCACTAACTTCCTTAGATTGACAACTATTTATTTGAATATTCAGTAAAGGTCCTACATTAATATTAATCTTTTCATGCCTAATTCTTCCATTTTTTTTATAATAATCTCTAGAAACAAACCATCCTCTCCTAGAAACGCCATAATGTAACAAATTTAAATTTGCAGTTGTTATTAATTTACCATCGCTATTATAAAAGTACATTTGACTATAAAAATTTTTTTCACCATAATTATCAAAACTAATTTTATCCAAGTTCTTATAAAAATTATCCTTTTTAGATTCAGGAAAAATATTTTCATAGTCTTTTTTATTAAATACACTTAGTTCATCATTTGGAGTAAATATATTTCCCTGTAAATATCCA
>JAEEGL013858455.1_pt1 | contig 17121 bp, 13 predicted proteins | sample 9134231 | NCBI WGS metagenome assembly JAEEGL01 (sample SAMN16246548, study PRJNA631951) | gut metagenome | biome: gut microbiome; feature: rumen; material: fiber-attached | host: Bos | place: Iran: Karaj | collected 2018-10
AAACAGGGAATGGGGGCTGAATACACAAAGCATCGATTACCAGTCAAGCTTGTTTATTATGAAGAATGTCTAAGTATAAAAGACGCATTTCTTCGAGAAAAACAGGTTCAGGGATGGAGTCATAAAAAGCGCCAAGCCTTAATAAACATGAAATATGAATCATTAAAAGGATTGAGTAAAAAAGAGTTCAAAAAACAGGTTAGGTAACTCTTTGGTGGTTTCGATACGGCTTCTTCGAAGCCTACTCAACCACCGCAGATGTTGTTTAATTCAAGCCCAGGAATGCTTTGCAGCACTCGTATAGCTGGCTGATGTCTTCCTTGCTTGTTATTTCCCACGGTGCGTGCATGCTCAAAACTGCAACGCCGCCGTCCAATACATTCATTCCGTATTTTGCAGCGTGGTAGGCAATTGTTCCGCCGCCCCCCTGATCAACCTTTCCAAGCTCTGCCATCTGGTAAGTTACATTAGAGTCGTACATTGCGGCGCGAACCTTTGCAATAAATTCTGGATTTGCATCGCTGGCTCCAGATTTACCGCGGCTTCCTGTATATTTCTGGAAGGTAACTCCGCCGCCAAGAAGGCTTGCATTTTCCTTGTCGTAAAGTCCTGCATTCATAGGGTCATAAGCAGCATTTACATCGCTTGAAAGCATGTAGCTGTTAGAAAGGCAGCGGCGCAGTGTAAGCTCGCTGTAGTTGGCTTCTGTAAGTGCAATAATTTCTGCAGCCATGTTTTCAAAAAGGTTAGAAGCCATACCGGTTGCACCAACGCTTCCGATTTCTTCTTTATCTACACAAAGGCAGCAGGTAGTGCGCTTTCCGGCGTGCATTTCGAGCATAGCAGCAACAGAAGAGTAAGCGCATGAGCGGTCATCCTGGCCGTAGCCGAGAATCATTGAGCGGTCGAGTCCCATATCGCGGGCCTTGCCGGCAGGAACAATCTCGAGCTCAGCAGATTCAAAGTCTTTTTCTTCTATTCCGTACATTTCCTTTAAGAGTGCAAGTACGGTCTTTTTGCTTTTTTCTTTAAGCTCTTTCTTTTCTTCTTTTGTAAGGTTTTCGCTGTTGCTTGGAGAAACAGAGCCCATAATAACGTCTAAATCTTCGCCCTTAATAAAGTCGCTTGCCTTTTCCTTCATCTGGTCCTGGGCAAGGTGTGGGAGAATATCAGAAATACAGAAAACCGGTTCATCCTGATTTTCGCCGATTACAACGTTTACAGATTTTCCGTCTTTTTTTACAACAACACCGTGAATGGCGAGCGGAATTGTTGTCCACTGGTACTTTTTGATTCCGCCATAATAGTGGGTGTTCATGTATGTAATATTGTCTTTTTCGTAAAAAGGATTCTGTTTTGCGTCGAGGCGAGGGGAGTCTATGTGAGCACAGAGAATATTCATTCCCTTTTCAATTGGTTCAAAACCGATTTCAAAGAGGGCAACGGCCTTGTTCATTTTTGTAATGTAAACCTTGTCGCCCGGGCTGAGCTTTTTATATTTGGAAATATCCTTATAGCCGTTTTTATTGGCCATTTTGATAATCTGTTCAACGCATTCGCGTTCTGTTTTTCCGTTGTTCAAAAAGTTTTTGTAATCTACGATTAGCTGTTCGTTCATTGTGTTCTCCTTATAGTCGGCAAGCACAGCTTGCCTCTGAGCCGTTCTTTCGATAATCCTAAAACGACCCTTACGGCTCGTTTTTTAACGGATTTTCTATTTTAGGCAGCCTACAGAATCTCTTTCAATAATTCCGCACTGAACAAAATACTGCTGTGGCTTAAATTCATCCGGATTATTAATCTGATTCAAAAGCAGCTCTGCAGATTTACGTCCAATTTCGACAAGTGGAATTTCTACAGTAGTAAGAGCAGGCTTTAAGAACTGAGATACAGTACGGTTATCAAAGCCTGCTACAGAAATGTCTTTACCCGGAACAAGCTTCTTTTCGTAAAGATAGTCGTAAACTCCGGCAGCCATAAGGTCATTAAAGCAGAATACGGCAGTGTATTCAGAGCCTTCGAGAAGGGTTTTTGCGTTTTCGTAACCGCTTTCGGCATCCCAGTTACCGTATTTAATATCAGCTTCCTGTACAGAAAGGTTATTTTCCTGCATTGCCTTTTTAAAGCCTTCGAGACGGCGTGTTGTGTGAATATTTGTTTTTGTTCCCGCAATTACAGCAATTTTTTTGTGACCGCTTTTGATAAGAGAAGTAGTCATGTCGCAGGCAGCCTTCATATCATCAAATTCTACAGAAGAAATGCCCTGCTGCTCTGTAAATGCATAAGAAATTACAAGTGGAGTACTGCTGTTTTCCGGAATGCACGAAATACATCTTGCATGACCGGCAACATAAATGATTCCGTCAACCTTAATTGCTTCAAATTCATCAATTGCCTGCTGAACAGAATCCTCGTAGCCCTTGTTGTGGTACCATTTTGTACCCCATTTTGAATAAAAGCGCAGGTTTTCAAGGATAGATTTGTATTTGTGCTCTTCAAAATAGGACATAATTCCATCAATTATTCCTGTAGAACTGAATTCGGTAAGGTCATCAATAATAATTCCTACAGAATTTGTTTTGGCAGCGCGAAGGCCTCTGGCCATATAATTAGGGCGGTAACCGGTTTCCTTAATTACAGATAAAACGCGAGCCTTAGTTTTTTCGGAAACATTTGATTTTCCGTTAAGAATATTTGAAACTGTAGTGATTGAAACGGAACATTTTTCCGCTATTTCCTTTAGTGTAACCATTAACTTCCATTATAACGTTAAAGGTAGACAACTGTCAAAATGTGCGTTAAACTTACTGCTATGAAAAAGAAATTATCAGTCTTTTTTGTTTTGTTACTTGGAATTACACTTTACGCCCAATCAGCTGATGTAATTACAGAAATGTTAGATTCAAAACAAGCTACATTCGGTCAAGTTTGTTATATAGCTGCGGTACAGAAAAACCTTGTAAAAGAAACAGCCTCTTATGAAGATGCCGTTCAGGTATTGTTTGAAAATGGAATCATTCCAAATTCAGAAGATGCTCAGGCACCGGCTCCTTTAGTAGATATTGCATATATTTATTCACAGTTATGGCCGATAGAAGGCGGATTAATGTTCCGTCTTACAAAGGGCTCTCCACGCTACGCTTTCAGACAGTTCCAGTCGGACGGAATTCTCAGCAGAACTTATGAGCCGTCGGATTTTGTTTCTGGAGCTAAGGCGCTTAGTATTTATACCGCCTGTGTAAAAAAATACAGTGATTTTGACATAAAATCAGTTTCAATGGAGAGTGAAGAATGAAAAAGTTAATAGTTTCTGGAATCCTTGTTTTAACCTGTGTTTTTTCATCTGCCTTCGCTGTTTCATGGGGCGGAATGCTCGATAACAACACAAAGCTTTCTGCAAATAATGATTTTTCTGCAATTTATCTGAATCAGTCTAATGGAGTTTACCTTTATGTAAATTCTAACCTGAGTGAAAACGGAAATTTAAGATTTTCAGGTGAAGGTCTTTATAAATACAAATTGAATTGTGATTTTAAGAACAGCGATACAACCTTTACAAATATTGCTGATGTAGATTTGCTTAAGCTTTCTGGCGACTGGACAATTAAAGATGGACATCTTGCCCTTGCCCTTGGACGCTTTATGTATTCTGATTACACTGGCTCGGTTTTTGCTCAGGTTTCAGATGGTCTTTATGCTTCTTATGATACACTTAAAGCAAAAGCCTCTGTTTATGCCGGCTGTACAGGTCTTTTGAACAGACTTAATGTAGAGATGACCGAAAACGAATACGATAAAGACGATCAGCTTTATGCTCTGTGTCCAATGTATATTCCGGTTCTCGCTGATTTCACTTACAAGGCACTTTTTGAATCTCATAAAATCGGACTTCAGCTTGCAGCATATATTCCAGTTGATGATGACCATGAATTAAAGGCCTATGGAACTCTTATTGCCAACGGCTATATTGGAACTATGGCTTCTTATGATGCAAAAATTACTGTTGGAACAGAAAAGTTTGACGGCCTGATGCTGGATGCAGCACTTGATGCAAATGTATATTTCAGATCTGATATAAAGGTTACTGCCGGTGCAGAGTATATTTCTGGTGCAAACGGAAGCCTTAAACCATTCAAGACAATGTCTAAGCGTTCAATAGGAACTTCGCCATTTGCTTATGGTGCAATTATTCCAAAGGTTGGCGCTATGTATGCTTCCGGAAAGATTTATGCCGGTGTAACAGAAAGAATTATCATCAGCATGCCTGAAGATAAAGCAGAATATAATGGTTTTGATACAGCTGTAAATGTTCTTTATAACATGTTCAGCGATGTTCAGCTTGGCTTGGATGCAGGTGCATACATCAGTAAAGAATCTGCGTACACAAATTTTTATGCAACAGCAAAGGCTATCTTGGCTTTCTAAAACAAACGGAGGAAGTATATGAGAAAATTTAAGACTTTATTGATTGCTGCAATTTTTAGTATTTGTGGAGCAGGCGTATTTGCAGCAGATGCAACAGTAACCTTTGTAAGCGGAAAGGTAGAAGTTCAGCGTGGTGGAAAATGGGTTGCCCTTCAGAAGGGAGATACAGTTTCTAAATCAGAAACAATCAGTACAGGCTTTCAGTCTGAAGCAAAAATTAAGATTATGGAATCTGTAATGTACCTTGGTCCTGTAACAAGAATTACTCTTGAAGAGTTGTCTTCTACAGAGCAGAAGGATAACGTAAATGTTTACCTTAAAACTGGAACAGCTCGTTCTCAGGTTAAGCACATTGATAACAAGCGTGTAAATTATCAGGTTCATACTGCGGTTGCGGTTGCTTCTTGTCGTGGTACAGGCTTTATTATTGATGACTCAAATACTGTTGAAGTAACAGAAAATACTGTTGCAGTTGGAGTTTACAGAGAAAACTCAGGTTTACCGGCTGTTGAAGGTGAAACTACAGAGGCTTCGGCTGATGATGGAAAAACAACTCTGGTTAGTGATGATGGAGTTCTTGTTCAGGAAAATCAGCTTGTAACAGTTTCGGAAAATAATGCTGTATCAAATCCAACAAGTGCCGTTGATAATACAGCAAATAATGTAGTAGGAATTATTACTACTGCAGCTATAAAAGAAAGTGAAGGTGGAGCAGGTCTTGGAAGCGGAAACGGATTTACTACAGGTGGCACTTCTAACGGAGGTTCAGACGAAGGTGGCTCTGGTATTGGTGGATCTGGTAACGGTGGCGGCAGCACTACAACTGAAGGTGCTTCTGTTATTGTAGTAATAGAGGCTCCAGACCCAAATAATTAGTTGAGCGTAATAACAGTTAAAAATCTAAACTTTAAATATCCGCAGAGTAATAAGGCGGCCCTTTTTGATGTTTCTTTTGGCATTGAAAAGGGCTCTTATGTTGCTATAGTCGGTTATAACGGCTGCGGCAAAAGTACTCTTGCGCGCCTTTTGTGCGGGCTGGAACAGCCAGATTCGGGCACAATAGAAATCGAAGAAGACAACAGAATTGGAATTGTTTTTCAGTCTCCAAAGGATCAGCTTGTAAGCGGTGTTGTTTCCCGCGATACGGCCTTTGGTCCACAGAACCTGGGGCTTCCTCCAAGCGAGGTTGAGCTTCGTGTAATTGAATCCTTAAATATTGTAGATATGCTGGACAGGGCTGATTCTTCGTCTTCGGCTTTGTCTCTCGGACAGACTCAGAAAATTGCTTTAAGCGGTGTAATTGCTCTGCGTCCTGAGATTGTAATTCTAGATGAAGCGGTTTCTATGCTGGACCCGCAGTCGCGTGCAGAGATTCTGGATTTTATCCGCTACTGGCACAAGTGTGGCAATACAATTATTCAGATTACGCATGATCTGGAAACTCTCGAAGATGCAGATACCGTGCTGGGAATAGAAGAGGGGCGCGTTTTCTTTTACGGAACTCAGCGTGCCTTTATGGAAAACAAGGAAAACGTTCGCCGTATTTGCGGGGAGCCTCTTAAAAAGAATAAGAGGTCTGATGCAGCTCGTGGTGAAATCAGCCTGAGTATGAAAAACCTTACTTATACTCACGATGAAGCGCACGGTATTTTTGATGTTAATCTTGATATTTACAAGGGAAGTCTTACTGCTCTTACAGGTGCCTCGGGCGCGGGAAAGTCTACGCTCATGGAATTGTGTGCGGGGCTTCTTATTCCTCAAAGCGGCAAAATATCACTTAGTGATGCCGATGAGAAAAACAGGCCGGTGCTTGCCCAGCAGAATGCGCAGGCGGCTTTGTTTGAACCGTTTGCTGCAGATGATGTTGCCTTTGGTGCACGTAACCGTGGCTTTAAAGGAAGTGAGCTTGTAGAAACTGTAAAACGCTGCATGAACGAAGCGGCCATTCCTTTTGAACAGTTTGGAGAGCGGCGTACCTTTGAGCTTTCCGGCGGCGAACAGAGACGGCTTGCAATTGCGGGTATTCTTGCGCTGAATGCAGAAGTAATTATGTTTGATGAACCTACTGCAGGGCTCGACAGCCGTTCAAAGGAAGAGGTAATGAAGCTTTTACGCCGACTTGCCTCAGAAGGAAAAACAGTTATTTTTTCTACACATAAACGCGATGAAGCTGATTTTGCAGACCGCGAAATTGCAATAAAAGACGGCAGGGTGGTATCTGATACGTTAGAGCCTATTGTTGAGCCTGTCGAAGCAACTGCAGTAAACGAACTGTCTCCATCAGCTTCTGCAGGCCTTATAGCTGGTCTTAAAAAGCTTTCTCTTGGCTTATCGCGTTCGCGCCGCAGAAAAACTTCGCCTGTCGAAAAACTTCCGCCTGCACTCCGCATCCTTTTGTTCACTATATTATTTGTGTTCTCACTGGCAGTTCGTCCCTTGTGGCTGTGCGCCGTGGCCTTGCTTGCAGGTGTGCTTTACTGCGTTCTCTGCGGTTTTTCGCTTCGCCGGTTATTTATCGCGAGCCTTAAAATATTGCCCTTCCTTTTATTTTTCAGCATCTTCCAGATGATTTTCCATCCGGCAGTTCCGGGAGAAGTGCATTTTACGGAATGGAAATGGTTTATGGTAACACCGTCAAAGCTGCTGTTCTGCCTTGCGGCAATTATAAGAACGGATGCATCCCTTGCATGTATTTCGGGCTTCTTTGTTTCAACGCCGGAATGGGACCTCATGGACGGCCTAAATATTTTACTTACTCCGCTCCGCCTGTGCAGGGTACCTGTGCGCTATTTCATTTTAGTAATAGAAATAATTTTTAGATTCATTCCGCTGCTTGTAGAAGAGGCGGTATCAATTTTAAAAACTCAGGCTATCCGTGGAGGTCTCGCAAACGTAAAGGGAAAACTCGCAAAAATCCGCGCAGTAGTCCCACTTATAGTTCCGCTGATAATTCAGTCTATAAAACGTTCCGAGGCTCTTGCGGATGCAATTACAATGAGGTGCTTTAAATGATAAAACAGATAAACGGCTTAAAGAACGACTTTAAGCTATGCCCTATGTGCGGCAGTAAAAAAATAGAAAATCACGGAAACAGAAAATGGATGTGTCCTGACTGCGGCTTTGATTTATATAATAATGTAGCGTCTGCAGTTGGAGTAGTAATCCGCGACCGCTATAATAATGTGCTTTTCGAGATCCGTGCCAAGCAGCCGCGCAAGGGTTACCTCGCCGTGCCGGGCGGCTTTGTCGACTTCGAAGAAAGTGCAGAAGAAGCTGCAGTACGTGAATGCCGCGAAGAAATCGGCGTGGCAGTAGACGGCGTAAAGTTCTTGTGCACAGCTCCAAATATCTATGAATATAAAAACATAGAATATAAAACCTGCGACATCTTTTTTACAGCAGAGCTTCCGCCACAGTTCGACACAATTGATGATTTTATAAAAAGTCTGAAGGCAGAAGAAAGCGAGGTAGAAGGCTTTGTTTCATATAAGGTTGAAAACCTTGAGGATATAGAAAAAATTCCGCTTGCTTTTGAGAGCGCAAAATATACATTAAAAAAACTGGTAGGTTTAAAATGAAAATTGATTTTATTTGCTTTGCAATAATTCCCTTTGTCCTCATGGCAGCAATCTGCGTAGGCATGCCGTTCAAAAAAAATCAGCTGATGAAGGAGGCCGGCGAAAAAACAATGTCGCTTGCAAAAAAGAAGTCAAAGCTTCAGCTGATTGCAATTCCAACTGCTTACGTTCTTTTGATTCTTTCGATTCTCATTGATTTTGGAAAAATGAATTTTGTAATTCCTTATGTTGCAGTACTTGGACTTTATATTGCAATCAGGGAAAGTACTCTGCTGCCTGTAAATGGCGTTTATGAAAAGCTTATAATCAATGGTTCTGAGATAATCAGGTTTACAGAAATTACTGCAGTTCCACAGGCTGATGGAACTACAGCAGATAACGTGGTAAAAATTGTTACAAAGCACGGGCCTCGTCAGCTTGTTTTTGATAATTCAAACGAAGCCGAAGAGGTTCGAAAAATTCTTACTTCCGTAAGTAATCAATAGTAAGGCAGGCTGTTGCGCGGGACAGGGTCTGTTTTTCTTTTTCAATCTGAGCATTGCAGTGCTCGATTTTTGCGGAAAGCACATCTGTTTCTGAGCCGTAGCCCGACTCGTACATTATCTGTTTCTGCTTTATTTTTGCGGCTGCCGACTCAATTTTTAATTCCTGATATTCAATTTTCATTGTGCAAACCTGAGCGGCATTCCACTGCGAATTAAAGGTTTTGCTGAGCGATGAACGTGCATCGAGCTTGTTGATATCAGCTGTTTCTACCTCGCTCATTTTTCTTGAAATGTCACGAAGCTTTTTTCCGCCATCCCAGATAGTGGTCTTTATTCCAATGGAAATGTTCAGAGTATAATCGTCCTTGCGTCTCCAGTTTGGCTCAAACAGAGGAAAGCGCGAGCCTGCATAACCGGTGCTCATCTGGAGCGCAAAATCAGGCTTCCAGTTTTCATAACCGCGGGCAATTTTTTCTGAAGTCTTGCTTACCGTCTGCAGTTGAGTCAGCATTTTCATGGAAGACTGATTTCCAGAAAGCACTTTAGCTTCAATTTCAGAAGGATCTGATTTTACTAAATCTTCAAAGGCTTCTTCCAGTTCCGGAACAAAATCATATTCAATGCTTTCCAGAGTGAGCTCTGTAATACCGGTAATGCGCTCCAGCTCCAGAATCTGGTCGTTTATCTGCTCAAGTAAATCCTGCTTGGCAATCTCAAGCTCCTTTGCCTGAATCTTTGCATCTACAACATCCTGATGCAAAAGCATACCAGACTTTTCTGCATTCTCGCTTACTTCAACCATGCGGTCTGCATAAGCCTGCTCTTCATCTAGAATTGTAAGAATTCTGTTCATGTAATAAAGACTTAAGAGACGGGTTTTTAATTCTGTTTCCAGCTGCTCCTGCTTCTGGGTAATTTGTGTAAGCTTAAGATTAGAAACCTGAGTGTAAAGCTTAATTGCATTTGTTATTTTTCCCCAGGTAAAAATAGGCTGGGTTAAATCTATCTGAAAGTTGTAAAGCGTATTTTCCATTCCGTCGTAAATCTTTATACGCTGGCCGCTGTTTCTTGGCTTTGCTCCGTTCCACTGAATGGAATTAATAATATCGTCTGAGTTGATATACATTGCGCCAATCGGCGGATTTACCATATAAGTTCCGCTCGCCTGAAAATCTACTGTCGGTCCAAGGTTCCACCAGGCATCTCTTACATCCAGAAGGCTTCGCTTATATTCTTCCTGAAGCTTTAAAAGCTCCGGATGGTTTTGAGTTGTCGCAGTAAGAAGTGTGTCCAGAGTATGAGTGTTAGCTCGAACTAATAAGATTGAGAATAATGCGCATGTTGTAAGCAGCTTCTTTATTTTCATTCGCTAAATCCTGATTTACAAGGTAACAGTGTCTGTGTTCTTGTTGCTTCTAAGAATTACTGAATCACCGTAAGCAGTTCCATCAACATAAAACTGAACTTCAATATCCTTGTATTTTCCGGTGTAGGCAGCATCATCTATAAAAATACCATTGCCAAGACCGCCGAAGTTTCCATGAGTCTGTGTCCCGTTATTTCCAATTGTCTGAGGTTTTGTTCTGTCTTCACCGCAGTCAATTGAAAAGGCTCCGCTGGAATCCTTAGCCATCATGCGGATTACCTTTCCATCACTTGCTGCACTTGATGTATCTCCATAAGTTCCCGATACAACAGGAACCTGAACTCTGCTTGTCTTGCCGTAAAGAGAAATTGTATAAGAGCTGTTGCTTACTGTCTTTTTAATTTTAAATGAATCATCTAAAAAGGCGTAATCTGCTGCTTCGTTATCTGCGTTAGCGCAGGCCTTCCAGGTGATTGTGTCTGCACTCTGTGCGTAGGTGATGCTTACTTCTGGCTTGATTTCAGTGCCGGCTTCTTTGTCATCTGCATTTTTCCAGCGCGGATAGCTGATGTTTATTGTGCCGCTTCCTGCAATAAGTTGTTCATAAACCTTTGCAGGTGCTTCGATTGTATCTGTATTCTGCGGAACCGAAACCTTTACAAGAACATCGTTTGTAGTAAGGTTTGAGTTTGAAATATCATAAATATTAATATTCAAGGCAGTCGTTTTTCTGATGGCAGTCAATTCTGCGCTAACAGTATCGCTTGTGCTGTCAGAGGTAATTACAGTTTTGTCTTTTGTAAGGCCGTAATTTTCATGATAGTACAAAAGATAAATTACAGTAGAATCCGCATCCTTACCAAAGTCTGGCTTTGTTTCCTTCCATACGATATTTGAAATCACAAAGTCGCCGTTTGCATCAGTTGTTGTGTGACCGTAATAGGTATTTGACGGAGTAAAAACAGTTCCTTCCTTCCAGCGGTTGTAGTCAGAATCGCGTGTACCGCCGTCTGTGTAGGCGTATATGTCAACATTTGCAATTCCCTGCTTTGGGTTAGAAGTGCTTTCTGCATCAACAATATGACCGCCTGTTCCTCCGTTGAATACAGAGTAGCAGCCTGTGAGGGAGCATAGAATAATTAAAATGGTGAATAACTTAAAAGATGTTTTTTTCATTTTATACCTCTCTTTTCTGATATGTAATATATTACCGGAATTAAAATCAAAGTAATCAGGGTGGAAGTTAAAAGTCCGCCCGTAATAGCCTGACCCATTGAAGCATAAAGCTCAGAGCCTTCTCCCTTAGCAACTGCCATTGGAATGTCTCCAAGAAGGGTTGTAAGGGTAGTAATCAGAATTGGCTTTATTCGGCTTGCTGCTCCGTCGAGAACAGAGGTGCGTAAAAGCTCTTCCTCCTGATCTGGTGTAAGTGCAACATGCCATTCGCCGTCTTTGTCCTGAGTTCCCTTTGAACGCGCAATTACTTCGCGTCGCTGAACCCTCAGCTGATTTATATAGTCAACAAGAATAATTCCGTTATTAACTACAACACCTGCAAGTGAAATCAAGCCAAGCAGGGAGAGCAGGTTTAAGGTTGAGCCGAACATTAAAAGTCCTGCAACTACACCAATAAAGCAGAAGGGAATTGTTACCATAATCAAAAGCGGCTGACGAAACTTTTCAAACTGAATTACCATTACCGTGTAAACCAGGAAGATTGCAATAAGCAGTGCGGAAATCATTGGGGTAACCATGTCGCCGATGAGGGCCATAATACCGCCGGCCTTTGAGTGAACTCCGTTTGGCAGCGGATTATTTGAAATGAACTGATTTACGCGCTGTGAGACGCCGCTTGTATCTTCGCCAATCAAAGAGGCTGTAATCGTAATTTTCTTAGCGCGGTCTGAATGGTTAATCTGTGAAATAGATTTTTCAACACGGATATCAGAAAGGTTCGCAAAGGAAACGTTTCGTCCGTTTTGAGTAACTATGTGCAGGTTAGAAATATCATCAGCCGTAATATTTTTATCTGTAATATTCGAGGTGATTTTTAAGTCGTAGCGTTTTCCGCTTTCCAGATCCTTGTAGCGTCCGCAGTCTATTCCCTGGAACAAAATTGCAGAAGTAATTCCCGCCTCATAACTTGTTATACCGAGCGAGCTCAGGTATTCCTGGCTCATATCAATAATCATAGTACTGGTGTCAAAATCGGTGTCGAGCTTTGCTGTTATAACCTCTGGGTCTGTTTCAAGGAAGTCTTTAATCCGGCTGGCCGTTTCATAAAGCACATTCAGGTCCTCTGAAATAAGCGTAATACCGTAACCGCCGCCATCCGAAACATAACCAACGAGCTTATCAAAACCACCGTTCTGCACAGAAACCTTTGAATCCGGAAGCACAGAGGCCCACACCTCCTGAACCTGCAGCATAATGTCGTGAACATCGCGTTTGCGTTCAGAAACCGGTACGAGCACAACGTGTGTGTACGCATAGTGTGGGGTAGAAACAGAAGAGAAGTTCGAAGAATCTCCCTGTCCTTCGTAAATTACAACGTTATCAATTTCCGGAACATATTTATAAAGCAAGTCCTGTGCCACAAGCATTTTTTCGTGAGTCTGCTCTTTTTGTGTACCCATTGGGAACTCTGTTGAAATATAAAAGTCTCCAGAGTCTGTTGAAGGAATAAATGCAATTCCAAGACGCAGTGCAATAAAGCCTGAGAAAATCAAAAGGAAAACTGCAACGAGAACTACAAAGCCACGGTTGTTAAGTGCAAGTGCGAGTACTTTGCGGTATATGCGTTCGAACCTGTCCATAGCACGGTCGAACTTGCGTGGCTTGCCGCGAACCTTTGGTCCGTTTTCAGAAAGAAAGAGCTTTAAAAGGTACGGCACAATTATAACTGCAACGAGGAACGAAGAAAAAATCGCAAGAATGATTGTTACTGCAACGGCATGAAGAACGCTTCCAATAAGACCACCGAGAAGTGCAATTGGAATAAATACAACAATTGTTGTTGCCGCACTTGCAAGAATAGAAGCCGAAACCTCATCCCAGCCCTTGTAAATACTCTGGGTAACTGTATATTCCATTTCGCCGGTTTCCTGGTCGCGTCGTTTGTAATAGCGGTAAATCTGATCGAGCATAACCGTGGAGCCGTCTACAACCATACCAAGAGAAATAACGAGTCCCGAAAGAGTCATGAGGTTGAGTGAGATGTTCATGATGCGAAGGCCAATCAGGCTGAATAAAATACAAAGCGGAATAGAAAGGCTGATTGTAAGGGTCGCACGCCAGTCTGCCATAAAAAGCAGAATTACAAGAACAGCAAAAACTACACCAAGAATACCACTTTGAATTACTGCCTTAAGCGAAGCATAAACCTGTCGGCTGTCGTCGCTGATTATATGAAACTGAACTGCGCCGTTTGTATTTTTCTCGCAGGCGGAAATTGCCTTCTTAACCTTCTTTACGATTTTTACTGTATCACCGTCGAGTCGTTTTGTTACGTTTACAATTGTAAGAGGAACTCGTCCGTCTGAAACTGTTACGTTCTTCTCAGGGTAGGAGAGACTAACATCTGCAACATCACTAAGGCGGATAATTGTAGAACCGTCGGCTACTCCCACAGGAAGATTTTTTACATCCTCCAGCGAATTAAAGCCACCTGCATAGCGTACCTGAATTGCCCTGTCCTGATAGCTTGCGCTTCCCAATGGCAGAGTAACGTTTCCGTAATTTAAAACCTGATACACTGTAGAAACTGCAATTCCCTTTGAGGTAAGAGCGTCTACATCAAGCTTAATGTTTACAGCGAGCTCTTTTCCACCTTCAATCGAAACCTGTGAAACTCCATCTATCTGTGTCAAAAGAGGAGTAAGCTCATCCTGCAGATATTGAGTAAGACGGGCTGTGTCCTGACCGGAGCTTGCCGAAAAGCTGATGATTGGAACCATGGACATTCCGCCTACAAGGGCACGCGGTTCCCCGGAAATTCCATCAGGCAGCTGTTCTACCAGCTCAGAAATACGGTTACGAAGTTCTGTAAGCTGATCATAAGGATCATAGCCGTCTGCATAGGTAATCAAAATCCAGCTGAGGGAATTTGAAGAGGTAGAATCTATTGCCTTAAAGTGGGGCAGGGTTACAAAGGAATCCTCGAGAACCTTTGTAATATCATTTTCAACATCTTCTGCGCTTGCACCCGGATACACTGTATAAACAATTGCCTGAGGCATGGAAATATCTTCCATGAATTCTGTACGCATGCCGCTAAGAGAATAAAAACCAAAGGCAACGAGCACCAGGAGAAGCATTGTGATTATTACAGGATGTTTTACAGAAAACTCAGAAATCTTCATCTGTTATTCTCCACTAACAGCGCCGTCCTGCGCTTCCTTTAGTGCTTCTTCAAAAAGACGAACCTTCTGACCATCAAAAACAAAGTTCTGACCATCCATTACAATATAAGAATCGCGGTATTTTTCCGGAACAATAAAGTTTACACCGTCGTTCGGAAAGTTTTCGCTTTCAACAAATTTTACTGTCTTTGTTTCTTCATCATAAACATAGAAGGAACCGTCCATCTTGCGCGCTTTTAAGCTGATAAGAGGAACATTTTCGTAGGTTTTATAAGCTACCTGAACCTTTACAAACATTCCGGGGCGAAAGCGTTCTGCCTGTTCTTCAAGACGGCAGACTACCATAAAGTTTTTGCTTTCCGGCGAAACGTATGGGGCAATGTTCTCAATTGTTGCTGAGGTAACTGCATCTTCGTACATATTCTTTTCTGCAGGGCGGGTTACCTTTACAGAAAGGTTTTCCCGTTCGAGTGTAAAAAGGTCATAATACTTTTCCGGCACCTTAAGGCGCACAACCTGATTTGATAAGTCTGCAAGAACTGCTACCGGCTGGCTCTGGTTTCCTATATCACCTACAGCCTGATCAGCAATTAAAATTGTACCGTCAACCGGGGCGCGAACCTCTGTATAATTTACCTGAAGCTTTGCCAGATCGTACTGTGCTTTAGAAGCATCAGCCTGGGCCTTTGCAGAATCATAATTCTGCTGGGTTGTTGAGCCTGCCTTATAAAGCTTTTCAAGTCTGTCAAAGGTACTTTTTGCGGCAAAATAAGTGGCTTCTGCCTGCTTAAGCTGCTGTCGGAAGGGTGCGTCGTCTATTTTTGCAAGAAGAGTATCCTTTTCAACAAAATCTCCGGCACGGGCAGGGTAGTCTATAATTGTGCCGGAAACAAAAGGAACAACCGGAATCATTGCGTTGGCTTCTACATAGCCGGAAATTGTAACGGCTTCTACAAGAGTGCCGTTTACGGGTTTTTGAATAATAACCGAAGGCAGGGAATCTTCCTTAGCTGCCAGTGGCTTTTTGCGTGTTGCGAGAATAGTGATAAATACAAAAAATACGGCCGCAGCAGCAAATACTGCATAGCGGAGAAGCTTATTCTTTCGAAGTTGTTTGACCATACTAACAAATTTAATAAAATCCTATTTCTAAGACAATAGACAAATTTTAGAGAATGTCTAATAATGATTGTATGAACGAAAATCCTTCAGAAACAAAGATTCAGATGGCTGAAGCACTTAAAAAGCTTATAAAAAATCAGCCGTTCTCAAAAATCACTGTGCAGGATGTGGTTGCGGCCTGTAACATCAACCGCAATACTTTTTATTATCATTTCGAAAATAACTATGACCTGCTTTCGTTTACTTACTCCCGCGAGGTTATGAATATAGTAGAATCTTTTCATAATGCAAAGGCAAGTATTCCTGAGGCTATGGATTTCGTTCTTGACTATATAGATAAAAATCAGCCCCTTTGCAAATGTGCCTACGAGTCGCTTGGAGAGCAGCAGCTCAAAATCATTTTTGAAAAAGACCTGCTTGATTTTGTGCGGGCTACAATCGAATATTACGGCAACCAAAATAATGTTAGTTTTACTGAGGACCTGAAGGCTTTTGTGGGCTACAGCTATTCAAATCTTTTAAGTTCTCAGATTATCTGGTACATCCGCCACAGTCTGGACCTGGACAAAGAAATCTTCCGCCAGTGCCTGCAAACCTTCTTCACTGCTTCGTTAAAATCCGTCCTTGAAGAGGCCTGGAAAAAAGGCATGTAATTACTAAACTCGGCCCAAATGTCTATTGACAAAGCATTTTTGTTTCTATATATTAAACATACATTTTTTCGGTGTGGTACCCAAGCGGTAAGGGACTGGTCTGCAAAACCATCATTGGTAGGTTCGACTCCTATCCACACCTCCTAAAAAGAACTTCCTCGTGAAGTTCTTTTTTTTTGCCCGCAAATTCCACCCTCTGCTTATCACCTTGACCCCATAAATCGAATTGATATAAAATATTATTATGTTTGAAAATATATTAAATACTATCGACGACATTGTATGGGGAATCCCTACAATTGCCCTCATTCTCGTAACCGGTATCGTAATGACTGTTGCGACACGCGGTATTCAGTTTACAAAGCTTGGACGTGCTTTTAAGAGCATCTTTAAAGAGAACGAAGGAAAAGGTGAACTTTCCGGCTTCTCTGCACTCTGTACAGCCCTTTCTGCAACTATTGGTACTGGTAACATCGTAGGTGTTGCTACTGCTATTCTTGCCGGTGGTCCTGGTGCTCTTTTCTGGATGTGGGTTGCTGCCCTTCTTGGTACTGCTACAAAGTATGCAGAATGTATGCTTTCTATTAAGTACCGCGAGGTTAAGGAAGATGGTCACGTTCTTGGTGGACCTTTCTATGTAATCGAAAAAGGTATGGGTTCACAGTGGAAGTGGCTTGCTGTTCTCTTTGCAATCTTCGGAACTCTCGTTGGTCTTTTCGGAATCGGAACCTTCACTCAGGTAAACGGTATTTGTGGTGCTATCCAGAATGCCTTTGATGCAAATAAATCTCACATTGCTTTCTCTCTTTTTGGAAATGATTATACATGGGCTACAGTAATCGGTGGCGCAATTATCACTATTGCAACAGCACTTGTTGTAATTGGTGGTCTTAAGAGAATCTCAAAGGTTGCAGAAAAGGTTGTTCCTGTAATGGCAATAATTTATGTATTCCTTGGTGTTTCTGTAATTATTATGAATGCTACCCGTGTTCCTGCTGCCTTCGCTCTTATTTTCAAGGGAGCTTTTGGTGTAGACACTGGTGTTAAGGCTATTGCCGGTGCTGCTGCCGGAACAATCATCCGCATGGCTATGCAGAAGGGTATTGCCCGCGGTATCTTCTCTAACGAGGC
>JAEEGL014637648.1_pt1 | contig 17121 bp, 17 predicted proteins | sample 9134231 | NCBI WGS metagenome assembly JAEEGL01 (sample SAMN16246548, study PRJNA631951) | gut metagenome | biome: gut microbiome; feature: rumen; material: fiber-attached | host: Bos | place: Iran: Karaj | collected 2018-10
ACAACAGTATGATTGGATTGTCATCTCATCCATTCTAATGATGATATTATAGGTTATCGCAATTACGTCTAGCTGACACTTATTGCTCTTTGTACATTTTATAAAAATGCATATTCTGATTTTAGCCAATAGCGATGTTGGTCTGTATAAGTTCCGTAAGGAACTGATTGAGGCTTTGCTGTCGTTGAAGCATGAGGTCTATATTTCCTTACCTCAGGGAGATTTTATTAAACAACTAGTGGAAATGGGATGCCATTTCATAGAGACGAATATCTCACGTCATGGTGTGAATCCAATTACGGATCTCTTGCTTTACATGAAATACAAATCTATGTTGAAAGAGATCAAGCCGGACATCGTTTTCACCTATACAATCAAGCCGAATGTCTATGGCGGAATGGCATGTCAGACATGCAAAATTCCGTATCTTGCCAATGTGACTGGCCTTGGTACAGCCATCCAAAATGGTGGTATCTTGCAGAAAATATCGATGGTTTTATACAAGAAAGGTCTGAAGGGAGCAAAGCATGTTTTCTTCCAGAATAGTGAAAACCATCGCTTCATGACGGAAAATGGAATTGTCACAAGTCCGACTACTATTTTGCCTGGTTCTGGTGTCAATATAGAAGAATACGTATATTCAGATTATCCTTCTGAAGAGGATGGCATTCATTTTCTGTTTGTCGGGCGGATCATGAAGGACAAGGGAATTGATGAATTCTTGGCAGCCGCCAAAGAAATCAAGGGCATTTATTCGAATATGGTCTTTGATGTCGTCGGTGGATATGATGGCCCATACGAGAGTGTCATTAAGAAGGCACAGGCCGAAGGATTGATTCAGTATCATGGAAGTCAAGATGATGTCCGACCATTTTATCGTGCCTGCCATTGTGTAGTATTGCCATCCTATCATGAAGGCATGGCGAATGTCCTGTTGGAAGGAGCGGCGATTGGAAGGCCTTTAATCACAACAAATATTCCAGGATGTCGCGAGGTTGTACAGGATGGTGACAACGGTTTTTTGTGTGAAGTTAGAAATGCTGACAGTCTATATAAAACCATTCTGAAGATTATCCATGTTGATCATAGTGCAAGAAACAACATGGGATTACAGAGCCGAAAACTGGTGGAGGAGAAGTTTGACAGGCAAAACATCATCAAACGTTATTTGAATGAACTCCAAACGCTGTAACGGATGAAAGGCAGATTTTTATATGTAGGCCCATTTCAGTTGCCTGACAAGAATGCGGCTGCACAGCGAGTTCTGGGGATTGCTAAGCTTCTCAGATTACTTGAATATGATGTCGTTTTTCTGGACTTTAATAAAGATTATCAGGAGTTCAGTGCCATTCCACATGATATTTGTAGTTTTGAGACATATTCCCAACCATATCCAACAGGCTTGAAGCAATGGCTGAAACATGCGTTAAGTCCAATGTATGTTCAAGAAGTTCTGCAAAATCATAATGACTGGAAAGGAGTTATAGCCTATAATTATCCAGCCATTGCCTTAAGACGATTAATTTCCTTATGCCATCAGTTGAATATGATTGCCATTGCGGATTGTACGGAATGGTATGCGCCGGATTTTTCGAATCTCCATCGTATGGCAGTGACAATCGATTCATGTTTACGTATGCGTTGGGCACAAAAGAAAGTCGATGGTATTATTGCTATCAGTTCTTATCTTGCAGAATATTATCAGCCTTATACAAAGGTTGTCATATTGCCACCATTAGTGGATAGAGAAGATGAAAAATGGAAACGACCAGAAGAAGTTAAAACAGATGATCGAATAAGATTGTATTATGTCGGATCACCAGGATCAAATTTGGAAAAGGATCGACTGGATGTCATTATCAAGGCATTAGATAAGTATCTATCATCAGACAAGCTGGTATTTCATATGGTTGGGATAACAGAAGAGCAGTTTCTTGGTGTGTTTCCGGAATGCCAGACTACAGTCGTTAGAATGAAAAAACAAGACTCTTTGATCTTCCATGGGCGGTTGCTACATCAAGATGCTATTTCGTTACTAAAAAGTGCAGATTATTCAATTTTTCTGAGATATCCAAGTAGAATGACCATGGCAGGATTCCCAACAAAATTCGTTGAAAGTATCACTTGTGGAGTACCTGTCATTACGAATGACACTAGCGATTTGAAAAAATATTTGTCAGATGGGAAAAATGGGATAATGGTTGAATTGGATAAAGACAACATCGCTGAAACGTTTGCGTCATTGTCCAATCGACATGTTGAAGTAGAACTGGATTTTTTTGATTTTAGAAAATTTACAAATGAATTTCAGAGATTTCTGGACTCAATATCTGTAAATTAATAATTCATGTTGTTGCAAAATAAAAAAAATGTTACCATTTGGCAATTCATCCTATTGATATATTGTGCCTCATGGTTAATTTCTCCATTTTTGGTAAGAGGGGCGGTATGGCGTCTTATCATGCTTGGATGTACAAGTTATTTTATTGTTTCATGTTGTCGGGAAAAAAAGTACGGAGGTGACAAGCATTTTGTTTTTACATTTCTATTAATGGCATATATTGAAATTATCAGTCTGATTGTTCAAGATACTTATAAGAATCGTATTGGCACGATAATCTTTTTGTCATTATCCTTTTTTGTATTTTTTATATTAAATTATAATATACCATTAGCATATCTAAAGACTGCTATTGAATATATGTTCCTTATATGTATTTTATCTAATATCATTACTATGCGTCAATTAGCACTGACCCCAAATATCTGTCGGTTATTTGCTAAGAATGTAGATTTAGAAATGTTAGATTACCATGTTATGCGTGGTACAGGAGGTTATGGATTCATCTATACAATATTACTAATGTTGCCTTTTGCCTTGGAACTGTCACTTTTTGAACGGCATGATAAAGTTTTACGAATTATTGCTATTGTCTTTACATTGACATCATATATGCTAATTTTTAAAGCTGCATATTTTATGGCTTTGCTTTTAGCTGTTGTTACATTATTCTTATATTTTGTCTTCAAATTTCCAAACAAGCTTAAAAAGGACAGAATCCTATTTGGAGTTATACTTTTTGTGTTATTCTTTGCTTTTTTTGATTATATTGTTGATTGGTTAATTTCGTTTATTCCAATTCGAAGCATTCAGGTAAAAATGTTATCACTTCAGTCACTTATAAATGGAACAGAAGATCTTCAAGATAGTGAATTTACTACGAGAAGTGAACGTTATACCATTTCATTAATAAATACGCTGATTTCCCCTATTTGGGGATGGTTATCATATCGTAAAACAGGCAATCATTCCCATTTACTTGATTTCTCTGCTCAATATGGTTTACCATTGTTGTATGGATACATAATATTGATCATGAAACCATTGAAAAAATTGAATTTCTTTAAGCAACCTTCAGCTATGACTAGTCTGGTAATAATGGGAATTTTGGCATTGCTTAATACATTTGCTTTTGCATGGGGAGCTGTTCTCTTTATTTTTTTACCGATTTATTGCATTATGATAGAAAAACAGTGCGAGGACACTGGCTCAAGATGAAGGTTCTTTTCATCCATCATTCCGGCCTAGTTGGAGGCGCAGGTGTCAGTTTGTCCAATCTATTGAAAGAGATGGCAAAGACAAATGATGTGACAGTTTGTCTTCCAACAGAACCATCAGATATGTTGTCCCTTCTTCAAAACTGCGATGGAAATGAAAATTTTACTATTAAAACCTATGGGAGACGTATCGGAGCGTTGACATGGTATAGTGGAGGAAATGATTGGATATCGTTGAGTTTTTTCTATCGTTTGGCTCTCATCCCTTGGCAATGGCGGTATTGGAATCGATTTATTGAAAAACTCAATCCAGATTTGGTGATTTGCAACAGCAAGATTCTTTGTTGGATGGGAATACTTCCCGCCATAAAAAATCGGATGAGTCTATGTTTTGTACGGGAGACCATGAAAGGTAAATCTTCATATTTTATGAATAAGATTATGAAGTCATGGCTGGAACGTTTTTCTGGTGTGGCATTCATCACCGAATATGATTTGCGTAAAGAAGCACTTCAGAAAGCGAATACATATGTCATTCCTAATTATGTCGATGTCACACGATTGGATAATAAGATTGAACGAGAAACAGCATGCAACCAGTTAAAGGCATCGTCTAAAACATTCAATGTCCTATATGTAGGTGGTATTTTCCCATTAAAAGGATTTGATGTGGCAGTCCGGTCTGTTTTAAAATGTCCGTCAAATGTCAGTTTATTAGTGGCAGGAATAACATTTGAAGATGCTCAGACTACAAAGTCTGCATCATTACGAGAATATGCGAATAAATGGCATGATTATATTAAACAGCATGATAGTGATGGAAGAATACATATCCTTGGCAAGCAACTGAACATGTCGGCCTGTTATGCTGCATGTGATGTACTGCTTTTTCCGATGCAGGAGCCGCATCAGGCAAGACCAGTATTTGAAGCAGGATATTTCAGAAAGCCAGTCATTGTCACGGATTTTGATTGCATCCATGGTGATGTCAAGGAGGGGGTAAACGGATATTTGGTTCCATTAGAAGATTTGAATGTAATTGTAGAAAAAATACAGAGCCTTCAATTGCATCCTGAAGATGCAATACGTATGGGGCAGAAGAATTATGAATGCTATCAGAAGAACCATAGCTATGAGAGTAGCCTTAAAGCATTCAGCAATTGTTTGGAAGAAATTACGAAAGAATGAAAATTGTCAATATATGCATGGGAGCTCCGTTTACGGAAGGTTATACGTATCAGGACAACCTTCTACCAGAATATCAAAGGAAATTAGGTCATGATGTCACTATTGTTACATCGACTTTACATCGTGATGTCAATGGGAAGATTGTGAACGGAGCGGAGGAAGACAAGATTCTGACAAATGGTGTCCGACTAGTTAGAATAGACAGGGGTAACAAACTACAGAGAATATTCGGTATTTATCCTTCTATAAGAAAATGGCTTTATGAAATAACTCCAGATTTGATTTATGTACATGGATTGGCATCACATGTTCCTGAGGTCGCGATTATTTATAAACGGAATCATCCAAGTGTTCATTTAATAGCGGACAATCATCAGGATGAAGGGACAACTTATACAGATAAATTTCCATTTAATTTAATTTTGAAATATTATAAAATTCGTTGGAGTCAATGGATCAAGTATTTTGATAAAATTTATGGCGTAACATCATGGCGTGTCCGTTTTGCACATGAGATATATGGTATTCCAAAGGAAAAATTGGATACGTTGATCATGGGAATTGATGAAGATAAAATTCCATCTGACAAAGAAGTGGTGCGTAAGGAAGTGCGTAATGAATTGAAACTGTCAGAAGATATGTTTGTTTTTATAACAGGGGGCAAACTCGATCATCATAAGAAAATATTGGAAACACTTCGGGCGTTTATGCAATTGAAGCAAGATAATATTCGGCTTATAGTCTTTGGATCAACATTACAAGATATCAAAGAAGAGTTTGACAAATTGCTTGAAGAAGACAAGCGAATTATATATTTAGGATATATAGATTCGAAACTAGTTCATAGATATTTTATTGCTACCGATTTTGGACTGTTTCCTGGGCGTCATTCTGTCCTATGGGAGGAAGCTATTGGTTGTGGGCTTCCATGTCTTTTCAAACAATATGAAGAACATGATCATACCGATGTCTGTGGCAATTGCATACGGATGGAGAATTTTACAGAAAATGATATCTATATTATTATGATGGATATATTGTCGGATAAAGACAATTATTATAAAATGAAGAAGTCTGCAATAAATGCTTCTAAGTTTTTTTCTTATAATATGATTGTTAAGAAAATATTTGAGTCGATAAAATAGAATAAATAATTTCATAATATTTGATAAAATTTTCGGATAATTGTTATGAAACAATATTCAAAAAAGAATCTATTATATCTTCATCTGAAAGCAAAGATAATACAAGTCCTTAGACATATTCCAATCACAAAATGGTGGGCTAAAGGGCTATCGTATGGTAAGCAACGAATACTTACCGTAGAAAATGGCCGTCGAAAACTAATCCAAATGATTCAAAGTGGACAACCATTTATGGCTGCTAGATTTGGTACAAGTGAAGGTTGTTTTTTGTATAATTATTTATATAAGCAAATCATTGGGGGAAGATATTCACAAAAAGCAATGAATGATATATGTAATTGTTCTGGCTTTTTTCCTCAAATGATAGATAAATTGGAAGAATGGGCGAATAAAGAATTAGAAGCATGTCCTTTATTAGATATTTTAGGAGTGATGAATTTTGTTGGAGAAGAATGGATTGTGCGACAATTCTGTCCTAAAGCAATATTAATGCCATCAGGAGGTTTATCTTCTACTGCAAATGGTTGGGCATATTCTCTTGAAGGTATGAAGGTACTTGTTATACATCCATTTTCAGAAACAATTATAAGTCAATATAATAATCATCGTGAAGCAATTTTCCCTGGTACAAATGCACTCCCAAAATTTGATTTGCAATGTATTAAAGCTGTACAGACAATAGCTGATCAAACTGATGAGCGTTTTTCCAATTGGTTTGAAGCATTGGATTATATGAGTGAAGAAGTTTCAAAAAAAAGATTTTGATATTGCATTAATTGGGTGTGGAGCTTATGGTTTTCAGTTAGCTTCAAGAATAAAACAGATGAGAAAACAAGCAGTTCATATGGGAGGCAGTCTTCAGACACTCTTTGGAATAAAGGGAGCAAGATGGGATATAAATTATGCTCATATGTATAATGAATCATGGGTTTATCCATCAGAGGCGGAAACACCTAATGGATATGAAAAAGTTGAAGGAGGATGTTATTGGAAGTCAAAATAATAATATAAAAAAATCTATGATATTAATAAAATAATATAAAGCTATTATATATGAATATGCCATTAGTAAGTATTATAATACCAATATATAATGTTAAAGATTATATTACTCAGTGTTTAAATAGTATTATAAACCAGACATATAGAAATATTGAAATAATTCTTATTGATGATGGTTCTAATGATGGAAGTGAACGGATTTGTGATGAATATGCATTAAATGATATGAGAATAAAAGCTTTTCATTTACAAAATGGTGGAGCAGCTTATGCAAGGAATTATGGTTTGGAAAATGCGCATGGAAAATATGTTTATACATGTGATAGTGATGATTATATTGATTGTGATGCAATAACACAATTAGTTAATATAGCAGAAGAAAAGAAAACTGATTGTATAATATTCAACTCATATTCTTTTTATGATAATTCACCCGTATTTAAAGGGAAATATATTCGTTGTGGAAAGTATAGTGATATGTCTGGGAAAGATATGGCCAGACAATTATTAATTAATAATGAATATAAACCAGGAACACCTTTATGTTTTTATAATTATTCTTTCTTAAAAACAAATAATATTAGATTTTATCAAGGTATTATTTGTGAAGATGAACTGTTTTCATTTTTTGTATTTCTAAAAGCGAAGTTAATATCATACTATCCCTATCCTCTATATTTTCGTCGTATAAGAGAAGGGTCTGTTATGACCTCAAGCAAACATAGTGTGCGAAAATTTATTAGTTGTTATACAGTTTTGGTTCAAATTTATAACTATTGTATAAGTAACAATCTGATAAATCAAAAAGTTTGTCAAGAATACTTAATACGAATGTCAAAGTCTACACTTTATGCATATCGTCAATTGACAATAGAAGGAAAAAAGAGTGAATTTGAAATATATGATAAAACAAAAGAAATTATACGATCAAATTTTGGATTTGGTGATTATTCATTGATATTGAGAACATATAATTGGTATATTGGATTGTTATTTTCTGGATTAAAGAATAAAATTCGTGCACTTATATATGGAACAAGATAAATTCCTTTTTGCAATTAGTATGTTAAAAGGAGGAGGGGCGGAAAGAGTGATGTTAAGTATTATGAAAGAATTACAATTACGTGGTAATTCTGTTATATTACTTGTTACTAATCAAAGAGAAAAAGAATGTGTATTATGGGATGATATAAAATTTGAGATACATTTTGCATTAAATGAAGTTATAGTACACAAAAAAAGTATTACTTGTAGAATTGAACAAAAAATAATTAATATTATTTGTAAGATATATGAATTCTGTGGAATAAAGGTTCCTGCTTTTGCGGCAAAATTATCTTTTGAATTTTTATATAAAGACACTATTATTTGGACTAGAAATTTTTTAAAAAAGTATAAGAATAGGCCGATTTTAGCATTTTTACAACCAACAAATCAAATAGTTTTAAAATCGTCAGAAGGATTAAATAATCCTATTTTTATATCTGAACGTAGTGATCCATTAAGGTATTTTAAAACACGTTATGCGAATTACTTTATAAATTATTATTATTCAAAAATTACTAATATTATATTTCAAACACCATATGCTAGAGATTGTTATCCTGATTTTATTAAGAAAAAAAGTGTAATCATTCCAAATCCAGTAAGTGAAACTCTACCTATATCTTTGGGGAAGAAGAAGATAAGAAAACCAATAATTGTTAATTATTGTCGTCTAACCCCAGAAAAGAATCTAAATCTTTTAATTGATGCATTTTCAATATTTATCAATAATCATTCTCAATATTATTTAGAGATTATTGGAGATGGACCTTTAAAGGAAGATCTTAAACAATATATTCAGCAAAAAGGTCTTGAAGACAAAGTTCAATTGTTATCATATCAAAAGAATGTACATGATAGAATTAAAGACTATGCAATGTTTGTCTCTTCATCAGATTGGGAAGGATTATCCAATTCAATGTTAGAATCTATGGCAATGGGAATTCCTACAATATGTACAGATTGTGGAGGAGGAGGAGCTAGATTTGTAATTAATAATAATATTAATGGATTACTTGTACCAATAAAAGATAAATATGCATTAAGTAATGCAATGAGTAAAATAGCAGATGATATTGAGTTGGCTAATAAATTATCTAATGAAGCAATTAAGATAAGAACAAATTTTGCATTATCAACTATAATTGAAAAATGGATAAAAGTATTAAATAATAAATAGATTAAAAATCGAAATGGAGGTTCAAATGAAAATAATGGCAATAGGTGCACACTTGGATGATATTGAAATCGCATGTGGCGGAACATTGGCGAAAGCTTTGGAATCTGGTCATGAGGTTTATGCCTTGATAATGAGCAAATCTGGATATACAAATAAAGATGGAGGAATACAAAGAACTTCAGAATTAGCTGTAAAAGAGGGAGTTCAAGCATTAAATACATTGGGAATATCACATATAGATATTTTGGATTTCCCAACAAAAGATATACCATTTATATCAGATGTTGTTAATGCAATTGATGTATGTATGTCAGAATATCAACCAGATATTATATTTACTCATCATCCATTTGATACACATCAAGCACATGAAGGTGTTTCAAAAGCAACTATTGCAGCTGCAAGGAGAAAGAATACTGTTATTTTTTATGAACCAATAACACCATCTGGCCGTTCATATGTAGCTTTTAAACCACATTTATATGTTGATATTGAAACAACTTTAGAGAAAAAAATATTATCATTGAAGTGTCATAAAAGTGAATATAACAAATTTGGTGCAGAAGATTGGATAGAGGGTGTACGTTGTCGGTGTGGGTTTAGAGGATATGAAATTGGTAAGAAGTTTGCAGAAGCTTTTGAAATTTTAAGAATGGAAATGGGGTTTGATGCAAAATGCAATTTGAATTAAATACGATAAAAAAATGGGAATATCAGTTTGGTTGTCCACTTTACATTTTTGATGAAGGGAGTTTTCGTAGAAATTATATAGAATTTGATACATGTTTTAAGAAAATTTATCCTAAATATACTGTTTCATATTCATATAAGACCAATTATACACCATATATATGTAAAATTGTAAGAGAGCTCGGAGGTTATGCAGAAGTTGTTTCTGACATGGAAATGGAGATAGCCAGAATTGTTGGAAATGACTATAATAAAATAGTTTATAATGGACCATATAAAGGGCCGATGGCAATAAAACTTATAAAAGAAGGTGGTATTGTAAACATTGATAATTTTGATGAACTTGAAAAAATTATTGATTATTCAAAAAATAATCCTAATGAAAATATTTCAATAGGATTAAGAATAAATATTGATATAGGTCAAGGATTTATTTCACGTTTCGGTATTGATGAATGTGAAATAGATAAGGTATTTAAATTAATTGAAAAGATAAATAATATACATATAATTGGATTTCATTGTCATATTGGACGTTCTCGTAATTTGATTTCATGGGAAAATAGAGCCAAAACAATGATAATGATAACAAAAAAATATTTAAAAGAACCAAAATATATTAGTTTAGGAAGTGGTATGTATGGAAGAATGGATAGTGAATTATCAAAACAATTTGCTTCTCACATACCTACATATAATGAATATGCAAAAACAGTAGCAACACAATTTGCCAATAATTATAACAATCAATCAGGCCCAATTTTATTTACTGAACCAGGGACAACTTTGATTAATAAATATATTTCATTAATATCAAAAGTTGAAGCTATAAAAAAGATAAAAGGTAAATCATTTATTGTTTTAAATTGTAGTAAACATAATATTGGAGAAATTTGTGAACTAAAACAATTGCCATTAACAATAATACATACCAGTAATAATGGATATAGTGTAGATGATGCAGATATTGTTGGATATACTTGTTTAGAACATGACGTAATGTATAGGAATTTTTATGGCAAAGTCGCTGTTGGTGATTATATTGTATTTGATAATGTTGGTGGGTATTCTATAGTATCAAAACCACCATTTATAAGACCGAATTGTTCAATGATAACATTAACAGGAAAGATAATTAAAAGAGCAGAAACAATTAAGGAGATAATTGCAACTTATGAATGATTTAACTGTCATGGTAACTGCTGCTGGTAATCAATATATGCTAGGTTTAGCAGATTGTTTGAAAAATAATGGTGAACGTAACATTAGAATTGTTGGTACAGATATGAATAATGATCCAACAATTCTACAAATGATGGACAAAATGTATCAAGTACCAAGTGCAACATCATCTGATTACATAGAAAAATTAATTGAAATTTGCAAAAAGGAAAAAGTTGATATTCTTATTCCAGTTATGTCTGCTGAATTACCAGCATTAGTAAAATACAAAACAAAATTTGAGGAAATTGGAACAAAAGTATCAATATCAAATTCAGAATCTATTTATATTACTAATAATAAATTTAGATTATACCGATTTATGAGAGATAATGGTATGTATGTACCAAAATTTTGTTCAATAAATAATGTAAATGAATTAGATAATGCATTTAAAAAAGTTGGATATCCTAATAATGCAGTTTGTATTAAAGCAACAGAATTGAGCGGTAGTCGAGGTATAAGAATTATTGATCCAAATAAAACTAGATCAGATATTTTATTTGGAGAAAAACCAAATTCATTCTATATTTCGTATGATGAGCTAAAGAATATATTATCTGAAAGAATAACTTTTCCTGAAATGATGGTAATGGAAGCTTTACCTGGAAAAGAGTTTTCTGTTGATTTAGTAGCCGATAATGGAACTATTTTATATATGGCAGCAAGAAAAAGTAATTCAATTATAGCGAGTATACCTATGGATGCTACTATATTCCATGAACCTGAAGCCTATAATATATGTAGAAAATTAATAAAACTTCTTAATTTTGATGGAAATGCTGATTTTGATTTTAAATATGACAAAAATAATAAACCTGTATTAATGGAAATTAATCCAAGAGTTGCTGCAACAATGGCTATATTTAAATATGGAGGAATGAATTTACCATATTTAAGAATAAAACAATTAATGGGTGAAAAACTACCAGAGATTAATATAAAAATAGGTATTAATATGAAAAGAAGATATTTAGAAATGTTTTCAAATGTTAAATAATTAATAAAACATCATTAGAATATAAATAAACTTAAAATTTTGGGTTTGAATCATTAAATAAATTCATAAAATGTGTGTGTATATATGATTAGCTTTATATATTAGTTTTCTCAATTTATCACTATACAGAAACACTACACGAATTGTCATATATAAACTAAATACAAAAACATCATGATAAATAATTAAATAATGTATAAATTTGGGTTTTATTGAAATTCTGGTGAAGAATTATATAGAATAAAAAATACACTTTCTATATGTATAAATGAAAAATAGAAAGTAACAATTATACAATAATAAATATTTGATAAATAAATTAAAAATGAATACAAAGCAAACATTATATTTGGAGCCTTCTGGAGGATTAGGGAATAGAATGAGAGCAATAGCATCTGCGTATGCATTTGCAATGAAGCACAAAATACCTTTGATTGTACTTTGGAAATGCGATTCCGGCTTGAATTGTAAATATCATAAATTATTTAAAATAACAGATACATTTTTAATAAAAGAAGTAAACAGAATACAATTATCATATATAAAAATACGTAATATTCTTGTAAAAGGAAAATATGATAAAAAAGGTACATCAAAAAGAATAGATTATTATGAAGAAATTCTCAATTCTGGAAAATCATTATATTTAAAATCATATAATCAATTTTATCCACCGTTATCATTTAATGTATTAAAGCCGATTGATGAACTCGTTAATGAAGCTAGAACAATTTTACCTCAAAATATGGATAATATTATTGGAATTCATATAAGACGTGGTGATAACTTTGAATCAATTTCGAATCAACCTTTAAATTGGTTTATAGAAAATATTCAAAATCAAATTTTATTATCTAAAGATATTATGTTTTATTTGTCAACAGATTCATATGATGTTGAAAAAGAATTGTTAAAAAAATTTCCAAATAAGATCATCACACAAAATCATAGTAATTATTCAAGAAACAGTGAAGATGGGATAAGAGAGGCTTTAATTGACTTGATTTGTTTATCAAAATGTAAATTAATATTTGGAAGCTATTATAGCTCATTTTCGACTGTTGCTTCTGAATGGGGAAATAAAAGTAAATTAATAATAGTTGGCAAAGATATTATTTAAATAAGTAAGTTGTTAATATAATAATGATATTATTCAAATAATTTATTATGAATAAAAAGAAAAATGTTTTGTTTGTAGTTCAACATTTGACATTAGGTGGTTCACAGACATCGCTTGTTTCTGCATTAAATGCTTTAGATTATAATAAGTATGATGTAAGTTTGTATATAAGAGATAATAAACTTGATTTATTGTCACAAATAAATAAAAATGTAAACGTAATATTAAATATAGATACAAAAAAATACAATCTATTGCTTTATTCGATATTCTTACTCATTATAATAAAAATATTTCAATTCTGTGGTATATCAAATAATTTTTCAAAAATACAAAAAAAATATATTAGATATAAAAAAATAGAAAATGAAAAGAAAAAATATTTTAAAGATGCACATTATGATGTAGCAATTGCATATATGCAAGGATACACAGCTGAATTTGTTGACCTTGCAATAAATGCCACTAAAAAAATTGTTTTCTTTCATGGAAGTATAGACGAAAAACATGATATTCATGAAAAGATATTTCATGAATTTGATTATATAGTTGGAGTGAGCGATATTGTTTCTGGATTATTAAAAAAATGGTATCCATATGAAGAAAATAAAATTAAAGTACTTGAAAATTATGTTGATGCAGATCAGATTCGAATAAAAAGTCAAGAATATGTTGTGAGTAAAAAATCAAATTTTGTAATTTGTACATGCGGGCGTCTTGCACAAGATAAGTGCTTTGATCGTGCAATTAATGCCGCAAAAATCTTATTAGATAATAATATCGATTTTTATTGGTATTTTATTGGTGATGGACCATTAAAAACAGAAATACAAAAGAGTATTGAGACTAATGGTCTAAATGAAAAAATTGAATTAACCGGAGCAAAAAATAATCCTTTTCCATATTTTGTAGCTAGTGATGTATTTGTTCTATGTACAGATGATGAAGCATTACCTATGACTATTATCGAATCAAAAATTCTTAATGTCCCTGTCATATCAACAAAAACAGCGGGAGGATTATCATTAATTGATGATGGTAATAATGGTATTCTAGTTGATTTTTCATCACAATCAGTAGCTGAAGGACTAATACAATATGCGACAAAACCTGAATTGTTAAGAAAGCATAAAGATAATCTTACAAAAATAAATTATTCGAAAAGACGTTTGGAATATATTAATAAAATTAATTCATTACTTGATAAATAGTTATGAATATTTAATTATTGTAAAAGAATATATATTTTTGTTAATAAGGTAATTTGAAAATGGAAAAACAATCTTGGGACACAACAATTAATGCAAATGATCCGCCTAAGATACAATATAAAGAACTTTTAAATTATAAAGATTTAATATTGATATTCGTAAGAAGGACATTCATTGCTAGATATAAACAAACAATTTTAGGTCCATCATGGGCTATAATACAACCTCTATTTACAACTTTAATATATTCAATATTCTTTGGTAATATAGCTGGTTTAGGAGCATCAACTGTTCCAAATTTTATATTTTATTTTTCAGGAACAATAATATGGACTTTGTTTGCAAATTGTTTAATTCAAACCTCAGAAACATTTTTATTTAATTATAGTATTTTAAGTAAAGTTTATTTCCCAAGACTAGTAATGCCTATTTCCACGATAATTACGCAGTTTATACCATTTATTATTCAATTTGTTTTTTTTCTAATTTTCTGGTTGTATTATTTATTCAAAAATGTTGGACTAAATCCAAATATATTTATATTACTTAGTCCTATATTTGTGTTACATGTTTCAATATTAGGTATGGGATGTGGCTTAATTGTGACATCTATGACAGCAAAGTACAGAGACTTATCATTTGTTCTTACATTTGGAGTAAATCTTATTTCGTATACTGCTCCTGTTGCATATGATATGTTTAAACAAAATATAATTGCCCCGGGAGGTAAATATTATTATTTATATATGTTAAACCCAATAACACCAATAATAAATAATTTTAGATATTCATTTTTAGGAATTGGTTCAATTGATTGGTGTTATTATTTTATAAGTTGGATTACATCATTAATGGTATTATTTATTGGATTGAAATTATTCTCACGTGTTGAAAGAACATTTATGGATATTCTTTAATTTTAGATTATAGTATAATAAAATAATATGAACGAATTATCAATTAGTATAAAAAATGTATCCAAAGAATACCGTCTTGGAATTATTGGGCGTTCTACATTAAAAGCTGATTTGCAATCTTTTTTAGCAAAACTAAAAAAAATAGATGATCCTAATAAAAAAATTGAATCACAATTTTATAAGAAAAATGAACGTTTTTGGGCATTAGATGATATTACTTTTGATGTTAAGAAAGGTGAGGCATTAGGTATTATAGGTCAAAATGGGGCAGGTAAATCAACTCTGTTAAAATTAATTTGTCGTATTACGACCCCGTCAAAAGGTGAAATTCATTTTAATGGCAGAATAACAAGTATGTTAGAGGTTGGGACAGGATTTCATCCAGAATTAACCGGACGTGAAAATATTTATCTCAATGGTGCAATTCTTGGAATGAAGAAATATGAAATAGATAAAAAATTTGATGATATTGTTAATTTTTCTGAAATAGAAAAGTTTATTGACACACCAATAAAGCGCTATTCTAGTGGAATGAAAGTAAAATTAGCTTTTGCAGTAGCATCACATCTTGAAAGTGAAATAATGATTATGGATGAAGTCTTAGCGGTAGGTGATGTTAGTTTTCAGAATAAATGTATTGAAAGAATGAAAGTTGTTTCTACACAAGAAGGAAGAACTGTTTTATTTGTAAGTCATAATATGAATACAATAAAGAGCTTTTGTTCAAGATGTATTGTTTTAGATCATGGACATTTGATTTTTTCAGGTGATACAGAAAATGCAATAGGTGTATATTTAAAAAAATCTGGTGTTGATGGACAAATTGTCTTTGATATTTCGAATGCTTGGAGAAGACCCAAATGGAATAGCATGGATCATGTTTTACAAAAAATTGAACTTCTTAAAACAGATGATAATAAATTTGCTTATGGAAGTAAAATATATTTTCGTATGTCTTGGATTAGTAAAAAGAATACAGGAAAACTAAAAGTACGTGCAATAATTTCATCTGTGGATACAACACCAATAGGAGTAATGTTTGCTGATGAAATTAACTATAATATTGGTAATAACAATGTGTGTTTGATATTGAATACATCTTTATTAATTATAGGTAAATATTCAGTTGATTTAATATTATATGATGATGATGCATCTGGTAATATTGTATTCCATGATTATTGCACAGCATTTTCTTTTTCAATTATTGAAAATAGTGAAATACCTAAGAATTTAAAAAAATGGTATCCTAATTGGGGATATTCAATTTTGCCAAAATTAGAAATTAAAAATATTTAATATAAAATGTTAATTTTTAAAAAAATTATAAAATAAATTATATATCGATATGTATAAAATGATCCTTAATAAAATTAAAAGTAAAATAGCTTTGAAAATTGCGCCAACGATAAGAAAAATATGTGGTATTAAGGAAATAAATAATAAATTAGATTCAATTTATTATATCATTAATCATTCAATTGATATAAATAATTTTCCTAAAGCTACAGGTTCATTACGTGATGTTCAATTGGGTGATGTAGAATTATTAAGAGTATTTAATGATTTATGTAGAAAATATAAATTACAATATTGGCTTGATTGGGGGACCTTATTAGGTGCTGTAAGGCATAAAGGTTTTATCCCATGGGATGATGATTTAGATGTTAGTATGCCTAGAAACGATTTTAATAATTTAAAAAATAATTAAAAATTGGTAAACCCCCAGCTCTGCTGGGGAGACTAACAAAGTTTGACAGTTACGGAAATGGCCGCTACATTTGCATCGGCTCGCCAAAGCTGGATGAAATGGAGCAAACCATGACCGTAACAGAAAATAGTTTA
>JAEEGL015103478.1_pt1 | contig 17121 bp, 10 predicted proteins | sample 9134231 | NCBI WGS metagenome assembly JAEEGL01 (sample SAMN16246548, study PRJNA631951) | gut metagenome | biome: gut microbiome; feature: rumen; material: fiber-attached | host: Bos | place: Iran: Karaj | collected 2018-10
GCATTTGCCGGAAGAGCAGCACCGCTGGCATCTTTTACGGTATTGAAAGCGATTCCATCGCTCCAACGGCCATTAGCATCTGAATAACCTGCTACGTGAATATCGAGAGTGTTGTCGCCATTGAGGTCAACAGCGTTGGTAGAACCACCACGTGCTGAGAGCGGGAGCAAACCGTTTTCTTCTGTGAAACCTACTTCTGTGAAGGTGCCATCACCATTACCATAAGCAATAGATACTGTAGGCCAACCTGTATGTGCATAGTCCATGAAACCGTCGTTGTTGAAGTCGCCCATACCGATTACGGTCTGACCACCTGCAACACCTGGATCTCCATCAACTTTTGCAAACTTACCGGTCTTGTCGTTCATATAGAGGTTAGCTGAGTTGCCCCAACCAGCGTTCAAGTCACGACCAATTTCCACGATGTCGAGCCAACCATCGTTGTTTGCATCGATAGGAATAAGCAAACCTTGGTTATTTGCTGCAGCAAAGGTGATATCCATTTTGGCGTAGCCACCATTGCCATTGTTCATGTAAACATACGAAGCACCATTACCTTTCGATTCTCCATCAGGCTTGAGAGCATTGTCATCGTAACCGTTAAGGAGAATATCCATATAACCGTCATTATTAATGTCAGCAACTAATACACCACCGCCGTTAACCTGTGCAAATACTTCTGCACCAATAGTAGCTTTCAAGTTTTCAGAATCGAATTGGAATATGCCTTCCACGTTTCTGAAGAGAGCGGTCATACGTCCGTGTTCGCCATCCCATTTGCCACCTGCATTACCGTTGAGTACGAGGTCGGTCCAACCGTCGTTGTCATAGTCAACAGGAGCAATCATGTGTTGAGTCGTGTAATCACCATTTTCGCAGAAAACGCCGGGGAGGAAGTTGTCGAGATCCTCTTCGAATGCATAGTCGGGAGCACCGAGGTTCTTCATTACATAGGTGTAGGTGGTTGTGCCATCGGGGGTACCAACGATGATAAGGTCGAGGTTGCCATCGTTGTTGTAGTCCATCCATGCACCAGATGCCAATTCAAGAGCAAGGAAGTCGTCAGGAAGAGTTACGGCTTCGAATTCGCCGCTTCCGGTGTTCTTCAAGAGTCCAACGAACATACGACTGGTGGCCTGACCTCCTACGTAGAAGATGTCGAGGTCGCCATCGTTGTCGTAGTCACCGAATACCATAGCAGCAGATGCCATTTGATTTGGTAATACGCATACTGTTCCGTCCTTACCGTCTTGCAACAGTTTCAGTTCGAACTTGGCCGGATTTCCAGCCATTGTGCTTACTGCCATCATGATAGCAGCAGCGGAAAGTAAAAACTTTTTCATGATTGTAAAAATTTTGGGGTTGATAAATTGGGTTGATTGTGAATATGATTTTAATTTACAATTTACAATGGACAATTTACAAAGCAATTAATCTGACTTCGTGCGTTTTCGATGGGGTTTACCTTCAAATGAAGTTCCATTCGCTTTCGCAATAAAGTTTCTTTCAAACCTTGTTAATTATTAATTGTCAATTTCTGTTAGTATCCCGGGTTTTGGTCGGCAGGCGAGAGGTTGGTGTTAGCCTTTATCTCGGTGTCAGGTATAGGATACAGGAGGAAGTGGTTGTCAGCCTGCAGAGTTCCCGTTTCTTGTGCCCACTTGTTGTGTTGCATGACGCGTTTCACGTAAAGTCCAGCACGAGTGAGGTCGATGCGGCGCCATCCTTCGCAACTGAGTTCGCGTGTGCGCTCATCGAATAACTTATCAAGGAATTCCTCTTTACCCATGGCAGTCCATTCTTTGGAAGAATCCCAGTTGGCACCGAAGCCACGCTTACGCACTTCGTTAACCATCTTAAGTGCCTCGGGCTGGTTGCCTAACTCGTTCAAGCATTCTGCATTCAGGAGATAGATGTCGGCAAGGCGCAGATAATAGGTGTTTTTACCTGCATTCCAGAACGACTGCACACCATCGGTACGGATGTCTTCATATTTCTTGAAGTGCGGCAGAAGTTGGTCATTGCCGAAACCTGTTACCTCAGTACATTTTGTACCATTGTAAGTGTAGTCGGTGCGAATCGATTCCTCATAACGCAAGTCGCCTGTCTCCCAGAGTCCGGGTCCACCGTCGATAACTTCGGTGGATTTGCTATATGCCCAAGCCGAGGGGTTCACGAGGTCGTAACCGCCGAAATAGCAAGTGGAAGGCGAAGTGGCTGCACGAGAGCCGATATGCCATTGCAGACCATGAACATCTGCTTCAAGGCTACCCCAATACAGGGTAAAGATGGCTTCTTGTTCGCAGTTTTTCTCAGGATTCCAGAGGTCGGCATAATCGGTCATGAGCGAGAACTGTCCGCAGTCGATAACCTCCTGGAGCAGTTTCTGAGCTTTGTCGTAGTCGCGATAGCCTGACTTGCCTGCAAGCGATTCATCCTCCCATGCCGACATATAGAGTCGTGCAAGCACTGCTTTGGCAGCCCATTTGGTAGGAATACGCTTGTCGGCTTGCTTCTCCTCAGGAAGGCGAGCTGCTGCATCTTCAAGATCGGCTACTATATACTGATAGGTATCTGCAATATTTTTTCTGCCGGAGAGGATGATAGTTCCGTCTTTCACTTCGGGAATAGGCAGACCGCCCCAATACTGTGCCATCTCGAAGAGCATTGCTCCACGATAGAACTTAGCCTGACCTATAAACGATGATACACGTGCCGAATCTTCGCCTTCGATAGGCATCTTCTCGAGAGCATCCAATGCTTGCGAAGCACGTATGATAACCGGCCAACGCACATTCCATGCTGCAGCCACGCAAACGTTTTCACGGTTGAAGAGACCGTTGTAGTAGTCGAGACTGGCTTGCGGAGCTTCAGTCCAAACTTGGTAGTCGCCCTGACGGGTCTCATCCAAGCCAAGGAAGACGTAAAGTCCGGTACGCTCATAGCGGGTACGGCGGAAGCAATAATACACACCATTCAGATACGGCTGTATATTTTCCATGTTGGCAAACACCTGCTCGGTAGAGAGAGCTGTTTGAGGCTCCTGCGATAGGAAATCGCTACAACTGTCGAGTGCGATGACAGAGAACAGAAGTGTCAACGCTACGATTGATTTGTTAATTATAGTTTTCATAATCTTCAAATTTTCAAATTGTCAAATAGTACGAAGTCCGTTCAAATTTTCTTAGAATCCTATATTCAGACCGATGACATACATGCGAGACGATGGATAGTAGTCACCGCTCTCAGGGTCGTAGCCTTTATATTTGGTGAAAGTAAACGGATTGTTTGCCGTGAAATAGATGCGTGCGTTGTTGAAATAGATTCTTTCCATCCAACGTTTCGGGAAGTCGTAGGCCAGTGTCATAGCCGAGATCTTCAAGAAAGATGCATCTTGAATTCCGTAGTCAACCGAGCTCATCGAGAATCGGTCGGAGCCCCAATATGCACGGTTGATAGTGGTGTTGGTGTTCTCGGGAGTCCAACGATTCAGGTTGTCGGCATGAGTGGTGGTAGCACCATTGGTCTGCATGAGGGTCTCATACAAGTTACTGATGCGTCGTGCGCCATAGCTATATGTAGCCACGATCTGCAGGCTCAGTCCACGCCATGAGAGGTCGGTATGGATACCGCCGTAGAACTTGGGATCGGTGTTGCCGATTATATAGCGGTCGCCGTCATCGATGACGCCATCGCCATTGCGGTCAACAGGCAGTATGTCGCCCGGACGAACCTTACGGCCACCGAGGTCGAGTGTTGCCACATATTCCATATCTTCCTCCTGAGCTATCTTGTCGAACTCATATACGTATATAGTGTTGAGCGACTCGCCAACGAAGAGGTTGCCTGTGCGCTGAACAGAGTTGCCCGACACGTTGTAGATCTTGTCGACATCGCCATAAAGAGCAGTGATCTTATTTCTTGCCGTTGCTACGTTGAAACCTATATTCCATTCCCAATCTTTGGTCTTTACAGCCTGAATGTCGAAATTGAACTCGACACCTTGGTTCTGTAGACAACCTACGTTATCAAGCATGTAAGCATAGCCGTAAGTGCCGGCGAGACTACGTTGCATCAAGAGGTCTTCGTTGTTGGTATAGAAGTAGTCGAGTGCCATCTGTATGCGGTTGTGCCAGAATGCTGCATCAAGTCCTACGTTGAGCTGCTTCTGAGTCTCCCAACGAAGATCGGGGTTGCCGTAAGTACCGTTGGATCCGCCACGAGCCATACCATCGTTTACGAAGACGAAAGACTCGAGGGTAGTACGTGTGGAGAAGATGGTGTTGTAGCCGTAGTTAGGAATATTCTGGTTACCTACAAGACCGTAACCGAGTCGGAGACGCAGGTTGTCAACCACATTCTGATCTTTCATGAACTGCTCACCCGTGATATTCCAGCTTGCAGCCACCGAAGGGAAGAAGCCCCATTTGTGTGAAGGTCCGAATTTGGACGAACCGTCGGCACGACCGGTGAAGGTGATATAATAACGGGAGTCGTATACGTAGTTGGCTCGGATGTAAGCCGACATGAGCGAGTAGCTGGTCCATCCACTGCTCCACGACGACTGCTCTTTGTTGGTGGCAGCACCGATATTCTTGTATCCGAACAGGTCGTTGCCGAATCCCACAGCGTTGATCTGATTCCAGTTGTTGCTGTAGTACGACATATCCATACCTACAACTACACCTATACGATGTTTGTCGGCAACGGTGGTATTGTAAGATACTGTGTTATCCCATTGCCAGTTCAGACTCTTGGTGCGATATTGCTGAGCATAACCGTCGTAAGCGTTCTGATACGAAGTTGTACTCTCGGTATTGAAGTAGTAATCGTTTTCCTGCTGAGCAAAGTCAAGGGAGAAGGTAGAACGGATATTCAAACCTTGGATGGGGTGAATATCGATGTAATTGGAAGTCAGATAACGGAATTTATCCACATCGCGTGTGATGGTCTTCATCGCTTTGATGGGGTTGTGGAACGACTGACTCTCCAGTTTTCCTTCCCACATATAATACTGCTCGTCGTTGATATAATAGAGCGGGTCGGCTCGGAAAGCAACAAGATACATATTGTCGTTAGCCATAGGATTCTCCACCGAATAGGCAAGCGAGTTGTTAGTTCCTATCTTGAGCCATTTGTTTACATCGAAGTCGAGGTTGACTTTACCGTTATAACGATGATAAGCGGATCCTACGATCTGACCTTTCTGATTAGAATAGCCGAAACTGGTGAAGTAATTGGCATGGTCGGTAGCACCGGAGAAGGTGATGTTGTGGTTGTGCTGGAAACCGGGTTGCGTGATCTCATCTACCCAGTTGTAGGTCAAACCTTCTTTGTATGCATCCATCTCCCACGAGGCGAAGGCCACGTTTTGTGAGATACGCTTGCCGTCGATAAGCAGATAGCGCTCGATATATTTGTCGCGGTCGGCAGTGGGATTCTTGTCCATATAGGTATTGGCATAAGCGTCGATACGATATTCGAAAGTCTGCGGACCATCCATCACGGGTATGTTGTTGGCAAACATCTGCCATCCTACCCAACCGTCGTATGTTACGCGGCCTTTACCCTTCTGACCACGTTTGGTTGTGATGACGACAACACCGTTGGCACCACGGGCACCATACAATGCTGTCGCGGATGCATCTTTCAGAATCTCGATGCTGGCGATGTCGTTGGGGTTGATGGTAGAGATGTCGGTGTCATCAATCATAATGTTATCGATGACATAGAGGGGTGCTGTACCATACGAGATGGAGTTGTTACCACGAATCTTGATGGAAGCATTGGCTCCGGGTCTTGGATTCGACTCGATATAAACGCCAGGCACCTTGCCTTGCAATGCCTGGTTGAGGTTAGCCGTAGGCACTTCCGTGAGTTGCTCTGCAGAGATGCTACCTACGGAGCCTGTGAGGTCGCTTTTCTTCATGGCGGCACCCACGACAACTACTTCGTCGATAGTCTGTGTGGTTTCATGCATCTGCACCACGAGGTTGGTGGAAGACGAGACGCGGATATGCTCTGCATCGTATCCCACATAAGAGAACATGAGCACATCTGCCTGAGTGAGGCTCAAGGAGAAATTACCGTCGATGTCGGTAATTGTGCCCGTCGACGTCTTAGGACTGAGTACGCTGACACCTACCAGCGGTTCTCCACTGGCAGCATCGCGAACTACACCTGTGATATTGATCTGCGCCATAGCAATCAGCGGCATAGCCAATAGAATGACAATTAGTTTAAAATGTTTCATGACATTATTGAGATTGGTATATTATTATTGCGCTTCAAGCAGAATCACTTTGCTGTCGAATTCGTTATACATCGTGAATCGCATGCCGTATTTCATCAGATAGTCGCCGCTGAATACCTTGCCTTCCAAAGGAGTAAACCATGAATACTGCTTTGGATCGCGGTTGATTTCAGTCAGTTTGTATTGCTTTGCAGGATCAAGTCCCTGAAGCATCAAGGTCGTGTTTTCGCCATTGATAGTCTTCTTCAGAAGATACGAGAACACTACTGCCTTCTGTTTGTTTTCAGTCACATACATCATCGCTGTACGACGGCTCTTGTAGGGTGAAAGAAGTCGGTAAAGATCGCCTTGCTGAACTATCTCGCGAATTCCGTAATATTCCTGAATGGCATTCTTGGCAAAAGCCTTGTCTTCTTCAGTCATGTCCTTAGGCTGCAAGTCCATACCGAGTTTTGCGGACATTGCCACGTCGAAACGGAATTTCAGCGGAATGATGCGGCGAGTGATATGATTGGGCACAACGCTAACATGGCTTGCAAGAGCCATAGCAGGGAAGAAATAAGTAGTTCCCCACTGAATAAAGATGCGGTCAAGAGCATCGGTATTGTCTGAGATCCAGAATTCGTCGAAGTAGCGCAGTGACGCATAGTCGATTCGTCCGCCACCACCTGAGCAAAGCATCATATGGGTGTCAGGATACTTCTCGCGTACACGATCAAGTACATTGAACAGACCGCGAGTATATTCTATAAACAGATGCGATTGCTTGTCTGGTTTCAGATAAGGCGATGCAGCATTGGTCATATAGCGGTTGCAATCCCATTTGATATATTCTATTCCGGGATTCTCTGTCATAGTGCGATCCACTACAGAGAACACATAATCCTGCACTTTCGGATTGGTCAGGTCCAATATCATCTGATGACGCTGGGTGTCAATTTCGCGTTTGGGTTGGGTGATAACCCATTCGGGATGCTTTTCATAGAGCTCCGATTTCGGATTTATCATCTCCGGCTCAAGCCAGATACCGAATTTTATACCTTTGTCGGTAGCCTCTTTAACCAGACATCCCAGTCCGTTGGGCAACTTCTCATGATTGGTTTCCCAATCGCCAAGACCCTGATGGTCGGAGTTGCGCGGATACTTGTTTCCAAACCATCCGTCGTCAAGAAGGAATAGTTCGAATCCCATATCTGCAGCATTGCCGATGATGCCTTTCAAAACCTCCTCATTGAAGTTGAAATACGTAGCCTCCCAGTTGTTAAGAAGAGTAAGGCGAGTGCGGTCACCTTGGTGAATACCGAAGCGTTTTGCCCATTTATGGAAGCGGCGGGAAACAACTCCTGTGCCTTCTGTTGAATAAGTAAAAAGTAGAGCGGGAGTCTTGAACACCTCTTTCTGCGCCAGTTTGTAATGCGATGCATACGGATTCATGCCGCAAATGGTATGAAGCAATCCAAGTCGGTCTACTTCAAAACGCATCTCCCAACTACCAGGCCATTCAAGTTGACCTGCAAGCACATGTCCTGCATTTTCTTCAGCACGTCCATTTTCCGACAGAAGGAAGCAAGCGTGAGCATACTGGTTGCTGCGAACTCCTGTTTTTGAATCGATCTTCTTGGTGCCATAGATGAGTTGGTTTTCTTCCATCTGCATTTCCTGAGCCCAATCGCCATGGAACTCGGTGAGGAAATACTGCTGTGCAGACAGAGTCAAATAGGATGATGCAAAGTCGTAAAGTGTCACTCCCTTTTTCTCCTGATGCTCCACCTCCATCCATTGCTCTATCACATCCGACTCTTTGTATGCCCTGAAAAAGAGGCGCACATTCACAGGAAATTGAGGATCTTTGAGTCGTATAACAGTCTCTGTATAGTCACTCATGCTCTTCTGTTCTGAGCTCTCATAACGGAGTTCAGTTGAAGTATTGCCATCCTGATGAACTATTCGTATGGCCGCTTCGTCGGTAGCCGTACCACCAAAAGTCGGATAAGCATCTGTGCCCTTTTCTGACACATTTTCATAGTCAGCTTTGCTATTAAGGCGCTCACCTAAATAGCATTGATAAAGTTTGCCTTCTTCTTTTGCTTTGAATACCAAAGCGGTGGAAGAAGTCTCAATCACTATTGTCTCCGCAAAACTCATTGCAGAGAACAACATCATCATAAAAATAGCGGAAAATATTCTTGTGTTTCGCATGGTGTAAGTATATAGTGGTTAGACATTGCAAAGTTAGAGTATATCTACATATGACACAATAGATAATATATTAAGTTATATGTACAATAATACTGACATATCACATGTTATCATTCAGTATTTCACCTTGCCGGTGGTGCTTGAAATGCATTGGCGACATACCCATTATCTTCGTGAAAACACGCGAGAAATATAGTGGATCGTTGAATCCCAACAGCGGGCATATCTGATTGATTTTCATATCTCTAAGATAGATATACTCGCATGCTTTTTGCACTTTCAAACGAGTGAAATAGTCGAGAGGAGGATAGCCGATCTTTTTCCTGAAAATAGCCGAAAAATGCGATGGAGAGTACTGAAGATAATCTGCTATCTCTTGCAGAGTGAGTTTGCGGTGGATATTCTCATGCATGAAGTGTATGGCCTTCTCTGCCACATCCACTCCTGCGCCTCCAACTTGTTTTACCTCCCTCCATTTGTCAGGGAAAACAAGCGAGCCCATAAAGTGCCAGAAGCATGTTATTGCATAACGAAGATTATCCATACTGTAACCCAACGACATACTGCTATAGATCTCCTCAAACATTAGAAATCGCTCTTCCATACGAGAGTCGTCAGCAGCCGAGATCTCTATCACCTTAGGTTGTCCTTTGGCAAAGAAATCGGCCTTTTTCCCCTTGAAGTGAATCCAGTAGATTGTCCATGGATTGGTTTCAGAACTGCCATAAGCATGCGATATGTTTGCCGGCAATATTACAAATTCATTGCTATTCAATACGCAAGTCTGATTGCCAACCGAAAACCATCCTTTTCCGTCTACACAATATAGCAACACATTCTGGTTGATGCCTTGTGGACGACGCACTTCATGATCTTCTGCCTGTGGATAGTAGCCTATGTCGGTGATATGCAAATCCTCACCAAGCGTATCTTGTTCCAATTCTTTGATAACGGAGCTGGGCAATACTATTGCCCGCGATCCTTGAAAACCGTCTAAGCGTTTCATAATCTATATAAGGTTGGTTGTTATATACTTTGAAGCAACATTTGTGCCGATTGATGATTGATATCCAGTTTGAGCAAGTCTTCGAAGCAGTGTTTTGCTTCTTCTTTTTCGCATTTGCCAAGATGAGCCAGACCCATCACAAACAGGCAGTGAATTCTGTTTCTTACATCCAGATCATCTTCCCAGATAGCCAACTCCGGCAGAGATACCGCAAAATAGTCTATCCTGCAGTTCTTGTCTCCGATGTGCTCCTTGCCATGAGCAAGCAGTCTGTCAAACAGTTCTTCGGCATGCTTCTCATCACCCAACTCACGCCATGCCAGAGCCTGATAGTATATCATATCAGGTTGCGAGTCGTTGTAGTAGAATGCCTGTTGGGGCTCCGACTGACCCATTGTGGCTTTTGTTAGATACATGTTGGCTTCACCTTTATTGCCGGCTTGAAGCAATGCCATTGCCTTCATATAATCCAAGTCATTCTCTTTCATGGTCTCCAACTTGCCCTCACCTAGATTCTCCGGGAAATATTCGGTCTCTTTCAAGAGGCGTAATGCTTCCTCGGGATTGCCTGCTTCCATCTGTTGTTTGGCTAATTCTTTCAAACTTATTTTATACTGACCTGTGATCTTGCCTTCGCCACCTTCCCATGGATGGAAATGTCTGCTCATCGTCTTCTTCAATGCCTCCGAATAGCGACCCAACTGATTCAGTACCTGCACATATTCAACCACCATATCATCTCTATCCTCTACCAGTCTCATGTGCTTTTCAAGCAACCGCAGACGATCTTCATAACCCATGCCGGAACGCTTCAGCAACTGATAATACTCCATAAACACGCGAGAATCACTTGTGTCCAGACCAAAGGCTGTCTCCATTGCATGACGAGCTGCCGGCTTGTTATCTTTCTTGTTGTAATATACCAATGCCAAGTTGCGCCATACCGTCGGGAAACGGTTATCCAACTCTACAGAACGCTCCCATGCCGACAATGCTTCATCATACTGACGTTTCCAATAACGGAAATTGCCCAGATAATAATAGGCTTTTGCCTGCATTGGCTCATTCTTGATAGCATCCTCTAGTATCATCACCTCCTCTACTCGATTGGGGAAACACCCGTCCGGTTTCACCTCGTTTGCCTTTTCGCGCATAGCCTTGGCCTCTGCCTTCTTGCCGCTTTGCTCCAAATAATAGGCCATAGCGTAATATACCATCGGATACACATCCTCCTTCCTGCAATCAACGTAGATATTTAGCAGACGTATAGCCTCTGCAAACAAACCTGCTGAAGCATAATCCATAGAGTATTCAAGCAAGTCGTGGGGAGTACTGCGCAGACCGGCGAACACTTCCTCTATCGTCATCTTGCCCAGCATATACATCTCAAATCTGCAACCCAGATCAAGACCCTCTATCTGCAATGCATCACATGCAGTCTGTTCTGCCTCTTCTTTCCGTCCCAAACGACGGAGCAAAGCCGCCTTCAAAGCCAATGCACGAGTGTTATGCGCATTCCTTACGAGAGCTCTATCCACTATCTCTAGAGCATGCTCTTCATGACCCAGACGCGACTCTATCTTCGCAATCATAAAGAAAGCGCTATCCTGCCATGCCGCATTCCATGTCGATTTCCAATAGGCATCCGCAGCTTCTACAAGTCGTCCTTGAAGCATCAGCGCATAACCAAGATTATAATATGGCTCGCCGTCATATGGATTCGGATTCCTCTCTGTCATCGTCTCTATTGCCTTTCTCAGATACTTCTCTGCCTCCAGCGGTTTGGCGCCGCGAAGCATCAACAGACCCATCGCGTTGTTGCAGCGGATATCACCCGGATCGCGACGCAAGGCCTCCAGATAATAGTCCTCAGGACGATAAGTGGCATGACGATATTGCTCCAGATGAAGTCCGGTCAGATATAGTTGCTCTTGCAGCTCTATCTCGTGAGGCAATTTTTGAGGCTTGGCAGGATCCGGTACAGGGCGCTCATTCGACTTCTTCTCTGCTGTATAACTCAGCAGTACTCTGCCGGTTTTGTCCTCCACCGTCACAGCGTAGTTCTCCTCATTCATGTCATCCACTGCCATCTCCTTCATCATCACCTCCTCCGGAGATACTCGCTGTTGCCAGTCTGCCATAGGCTTACCCTTATATTCTACACGTACGCGTAATGAATCTTGCTCTGCCGTAGTATATACTATCACATGCATCTTGCCATCAGTCAATGAGAAATGAAGCAACACGTCCTTATTAGCATTCTTCACCATTCCCACCTCAGCATATGGCATGAAATACTGAGTCCAGGTACGTTCTTCGTAGGGTTGCAGCCAACTGAAATCCGGCTGGTTGTCGCAATACATACCCGTCATCAACTCTATATAAGGACCATTATTGTCTGTCAGGTTTCTGTCCCAGGCACGGCCAAAATCACCATTGCCCCAGGTCCATTGCTTCTTGCCGGGCGACACATGATGATCGGCCACATGAAGCAAACCGCCATTAACATCGTCCTCATATCCGCCTACGAAATCGTACTTCGAAAGCACCGCCATATACGATGTCGGCACCGGGATATTGATATATCTCGAGATATCAGTGCCCGGCGCATAATCATGCTTGTAATACACTCCGTGAGAAATAGGGAATTCAGTCACATCACGCTTGCCGTGATCGTATACTGCATTCACATCTGGCGGGAAAACAGAATAGTAATGCTCATGCACCACCACTGCAGGATTAGCCCACCAAAGGAAGGTCTGAGGGAAAGGAGTGCGGTTGAACAAGCGCACCTTGATAGCCAGATATGCCTTACCCGGATACAAAGTGAAACCTTGAGCTCCCTGAGTACGGCACATACGCTCCACTTCGCCACACCATACCGTCTTGCTACCGTCAGCATTCTCCTCTATCCTGACATCTGTCGGAAGGAAAGTGGAAGGACGGTGATGTTGAGGCCAGTTGAACTCTATACCTCCACTGATCCATGGACCCGTCAATCCTACCAACGCAGGTTTGACAACCTCATTGAAATAAACGAAATGACGCTTTTTGATCTTGTCCCATGCCATCTGGACTCTACCACCCAACTGGGGAAGAATCATAATCTTGACGTAATAGTTCTCAAGGAAATAGGCATCGTAGGGCACCTCTTGCTTCTCGTCCTCAATCTTCTCCACTACGGCATACGGATACACCGATCCACTACTGCCCTGATACACTCTCTTCTCAAGAAATATGGGATTCTTCTCTTCTTTACCGATGCCATAAGTTGGGATTAGCACCGTCTCGTGCCATGCACGCACCTCGTTTTTTCCTTGCACCGTGCTCTCGGTTAACTCCTTTAGTGTTTTCATATGATAAATACGATTAAATTTACGTTGTCTGTTTGATCCTCAAAATCCTCAAACTTATTTCTCCTCCGGAGCAACAAGTTCCTCCTCTATCTTCTCTAATCTCTTCCCTTTCGTCTCAGGCACATAAAGCAGCGTGAACACACCACCTGCCACGCAGATGCCTCCATACAACCAGAAAGTGCCGGCTGCACCCAAACCGCTGTTCAAAAGCGGGAAAGTGTATGTCAATATCGAGCAGGCTGCCCACAAGGCAAAAGTCGCTACCGACATAGCTACACCTCTGATCCGATTCGGGAAGATCTCCGACACTACCACCCACATCACAGGCGCCAATGTCATCGCATAGCATGCTATTGCTGCCACTACAATAATTACTAATGCCACACCCGACACATGAAGGAAATATGCACCACCCATCAACAGGTATATCAATGCCAGACCAAAAGCACCCGTCAATAGTAGCACTTTCCTGCCTACTTTGTCCACCAGATACATAGCCAAAACAGTGAAGATAACATTTGTAATACCTGTTATGACGATATTCATCAAAACATCACTCACACCGTAACCCGCTGCCATGAAGATCTCCTGGGCATAGTTGAAAATAACATTCGTACCAGACCACTGCTGGAAGACTGCCAACACTATGCCTATCACCAGCACCTTGCTGTATCTGCGCTTGAACACTTCACGGAATCCGGCCTGAGCACCGGTTTGCATACTGCTCTTTACGCGCTCCGATTCCTCCGCTGCATACACCTCGCCACCCAAACGTACTAACGTCAGCATCGCCTTCTCGTCCTTCCCACGGATAATCAACCAGCGCGGACTCTCAGGCAACAACCAACCTAACAGGAAAAACAAACCCGATGGTACCATCATAGCCCAAAACATCCAACGCCACCCCATCTGACCATTCCAACTCGACGCTATCATCTCCGCTGTAGCATCAGCCGGCACAGGCTCTGCTATCAACCAATTGACTACCTGAGCCGACAATATACCTAGCACTGTCGTCAACTGATTCACTGCCACCAAACGCCCACGAATGCCCGTAGGAGCTATCTCTGCTATATACATAGGCGACAAACTAGACGCCATGCCTATTGCTATGCCACCCGTGAAACGGAAAATATTAAACCATAAAAAACTCTGGGCAGCACCAGTCGCATACGATGTGCAAAGAAACAGCACTGCTGCTATCAGTAGCAACGGTTTCCTGCCGTAGCGATCGCTCAACCTACCGGCCGTCAAGGCGCCAACAAGGCATCCCAACAACGCTGTACTCATCGCCAATCCTTGAAGCGACGGACTGCCGGCTATTCCGAAAAACTGCTCATAAAACGGTTTGGCACCGCCTATCACTACCCAGTCGTAACCAAATAACAAACCGCCCATAGCACTGATCATAGCTATAAGCAGCAGATACAAATTCTCTCTTTTCATGGCTCTATGTTCAAATATAAAGAATAATAAAAGTAACTGTCACATCACTACTACCATACCACCCAAGTCCAACATCTGTAAAAACACGTATGGTTCACGACTGCAAAATTAGGGCTATCTTATTATGCATACAATAGCCTTATAAACTAATTATATGGATTATCTTACTGACAAAATATCACGATCGCATACTAAACATCTGAAAATCAGCCGAATTTTACATGTCTACTGCACTATCTTCCTGCGCGACGTTCTATCTCCTCTTCCTCCTCCCAACCGCAATATGCACTATTTTATGCTCACACAGATTATCTATTACCCTCGCGCGTACCCGTACTATTTATATATTATTAATCAAGCATTTGAAGATTGATTCAAAACTAACAGATTTTCCAAACAGAAAAAAAAGTATTAATTTTGCAAAAAAAATACAAACACATGTAATTTTTTAGTTGCCTCTTGCATCTAATGGTAAAAAAACGAACAAAAACGAAACAAAAAACGACTAAAAACAAATGCGATGAACCAACAAGAAGCCTTATTCACCCGATTGGTGCGCGAGCACAAAAGCACCATTTACACCGTGTGCTACATGTTCTCCACTGATGAACAGGAAGTGGGCGATCTCTTTCAAGAGACACTTATCAACATGTGGAAAGGACTCGATGCTTTTCGTGAAGAAAGCCGTATAGAGACCTGGATCTATCGAGTAGCGCTTAACACATGTTTGATGCAGGAAAGAAAAAAGAAGAAAGAAGTACCCACTGTCCCTCTCAGCATGGATATCAACCTTTTCAAGGATAACGATCCAAGTTCCAAACAGGCACGACAACTTCACGAACGCATCAGCAAACTGGCTTTTGTCGACAGAGCTATCGTCATGCTGTGGTTAGAAGACATGAGCTACGAAGAGATTGGTCAGGTGGTCGGTATATCGGCACAAAATGTAGCAGTGAAACTATTCAGAATCAAAGAACAACTAAAAAAAATGTAAATTATGGAAAACCTCAATTTGGATGAGATGCGCAATCAGATTGCAGCACTCAAAGAGCAAATCAATAATCAACAGATCGTTAGCGACCGCCTTCTAAGCGAAGTGATGAAGACCAAGTCGAAAACCATACGTAGCACACGCAACCTGGTATATGGCGCAGCAATTTTCTGTATCATCTTATATCCGTTTGCTTCAGTAGTACTTGATTGGAGTTGGGCATTCTCCATCGCAACCGTACTCATGGTGCTATTCTGCATGGTCGCTACATATTACATCCACCGTCCTGTAGATCAACTCAACTTCCTTACTGACGATTTGGCAACAGTTGCACGCGTAATGTCACGCTTTAAGAAACAGTATCACAACTGGCTATGCTACATAGCACCAGCCTTGCTTATCCCTTGGCTCACTTGGGCATGCTATGAGTTAGGATTCAAAAGAGCACCCGAAGGCACAAACCCGTGGCTGATGTGCATTCCGCTGGCAATAGGCGCAATAATAGGAGCCGCTATAGGTCTATACTATCACTTCAAAGCAGTCAATGCCGCACAAAGCATCATCTCACAAATAGAAGGTGAATAAGCAAAACATACTCACAATACACTAAAAACAGACACAATATTTCGGTAATACAAGCCTTGCCAATGCAGGGCTTGTTTTATTAAATATAGTCATAAATGCGCCTCGCTGTCATACAAAAGAGTAAATTAAATTCAATTAGTAGAAAAATGAACAATAATTCGAAGGTTTTGATAATTGGATATCGAAAAAAAATCGTACCTTTGCAGACACTTTTTGTTGAAATAGAACATATTCATAATAAGCCACAGGAAAAACACACAATGGGAATAGTTCAAGTCATTGCAATCAAGAAGAGTTTATCTTCAAAGATAACAATCATGCAGTTGCTCTACTTTGCGAGCAGTTTATATGCAGGGTTATTCTGACTTTCTACTAAAAACCAAATATCAAATCATTATTATTAACCAAAAATTTTATTTATTATGTTTTTTGAAGTTTATGGGGAACATGCCCTCATCCAATGGGCGATGCTGATCGTCGTTCTCGTTGGTCTGATTCTCTTCAATGAGTTTGCCCGTCGAACAAAATGGGGTGGTGCTATCACCTTCTTTGCCATTCCCTTGGCATTGACAATCTATTTCGTTGCTATTGCCATCGGTGCCCGTATGGGTGCAGAGTGGGCATTGAACAACCAAACTCACCTCTACATGAACGGTTGGTTCCATTATGCCAAACTGTATGCCGCTCTGACAGGATGCATCGGTTTCATGATGATCAAGTACAAATGGGGTATAGGTGCAAAACACTGGTTCAAACCCTTCCCGTTCATCATCGTGGCTATCAACATCCTCATCGCTGTGGCTTCCGATTTTGAATCAGCTATCATGGGTTGGAACAAATGGTGGCTCTCAAGCGAAGGTGTATGGCTCTATGGCGGTTGGCACAATGTGTTCAACGGCGTAGCCGGTATCCTTAATATCCTCTGTATGACCGCTTGGTGGAATGTCTATCCTTCAAAGGATAAAAAAGACATGATCTGGGCTGACATGACATGGGTTTATATCGTTATCTACGACATCTGGAACTTTGCTTATACCTACAACTGCCTGCCTACTCACAGCTGGTATTGCGGTATCGCACTTCTGCTCGCGCCCACTATCGCAGCTATCTTCTGGAACCGTGGCGGTTGGATCATGAACCGTGCCAACACTCTTGCTATCTGGTGTATGTTTGCACAAGTGTTCCCACTCTTCCAGGAAATCTTCAAAGACGGTTTCCACAAGTTCAACTGGGTTGTTCTGCCTACACAGTATGTCGATGGCTTTGCTACCATCGAGCAACTCTA
>JAEEGL015290836.1_pt1 | contig 17121 bp, 8 predicted proteins | sample 9134231 | NCBI WGS metagenome assembly JAEEGL01 (sample SAMN16246548, study PRJNA631951) | gut metagenome | biome: gut microbiome; feature: rumen; material: fiber-attached | host: Bos | place: Iran: Karaj | collected 2018-10
GGTGTAGTGCGCCAGATGCGATGATGGAACTTACGCTCACCATCGATATAGAGTTCAAACTGTCCACAACCATCCACATTCACCACATACTCGCCAGACTCCTTAGGGGTGAAGACGGTCTCGTACTTGGCAGAGAAGTCTTCCAACTGTACACCAGGAGCGAAGTTATGCATACCAAAAGTAGAGACAGCGATGGGCTGGGTGTAATACTGCGTGGTCACAGGCTTTCCCTCCATTTTACGGTTGTTCCAGAACGTACCCTTCATACCCTTCTTGCCCTCGAAGCTGCACTGCGAGGCCATCATGCTCTCCATCACCTTGTCGTAAGTCAGGTCACAGCCTGCGTTGAAGTATAGTTTCTTCTGTTTGGTCTTGATACCATCGAGGATGGTAATGGTATGATTCGGTGTGCCGTTATAGTTACCCCACATCAAAGGCTCGTTGTCGGCATTCGGACCAATCACGGCTATCTTCTCCTTGTTTTTCTGCAAAGGCAGGATATTTCCCTTGTTCTGCAGCAGTACGATGGTCTGACGCGCCATATCGAGGGCGATCTGACGATGCTGCTTGGAGTCCATGATGGAATATGGAATCTTCGACCACTCCACTAATGAGGGATCATCCATCTCACCTAGGTCGAAACGGCCTTCGAGCAAACGGATGACGTGCTTGTCGACCTCAGCCTCTGTGATAAAGCCACGCTTCACGGCCTCAGGAATGCTGCGATAGGCATAGCCATAACCGCACTCCACATCCGTACCAGCAATCGTAGCCTTTGCAGAAGCATGCACAGGACTGGAGGAAGACTTGTGCGACTCATAGAAATCAGACACAGCACCACAGTCGCTGACGACAAGATACTCAAAGCCCCACTCATCGCGGAGGATGGTCTGCAACAGACGCTGTGAGCCACAGCAAGGATCATCGTCCAAGCGCTGGTAAGCACACATCACTTCACGCACCTTTGCATCTTGTACCAAGGTCTTGAAGGCAGGCATATAGGTCTCCCACATATCGCGCGGCGACACATTGGTCAAGTTAGCCGAGTGGCGCGTATATTCCGGACCGCTGTGCACGGCATAGTGTTTGGCGCAGGCCCACAGCTTGCGGTATTTGGACGTCTCAGGACCCTGCAAGCCTTTTACCACCTGCACACCCATGACACTCGTCAGATAGGGGTCCTCGCCGTAAGTCTCCTGTCCCCTGCCCCATCGCGGGTCGCGGAAGATGTTTACGTTGGGCGTCCACACCGAGAGGCTGTGGAACTTTTCGTCCTCACCAGAACCGCGCTGCATACGCTCGTTGTACTGCGCACGGAACTCTGTCGAAGCTACGTCGAAACACTTGTAGAGCAGGTCGGGATTGAACGACGACGCCATCGCGATAGGCTCCGGGAATACCGTCACGTTGCCCTGATTGGCAGCGCCGTGCAGCGCCTCGCTCCACCAGAAGAATTTCTTGATGCCCAAACGTGGAATGGCCGGACTCTCGTCCAACATCAGCATGGCCTTTTCCTCCAGCGTCAGTCGGCTGCATAGGTCCTTGGCACGTTCCCTGGCACTCAGGTTGGGATTCTGATAAGGTAATTGCTGGGCCGACACCTGCAGGCCGACGCAGCACAGCATGATCATTGATAATAAGTTACGTTTCATATCGTTATTCATTTAAGTTGTCTCTATGCAAAGAACGAATCCGCCGCGGGGAGCAAGGTCAAGACTCGAAGGCAGCGCGAACATCGGAACAATGATCCACGGATTCTTCTTGTTGCCACTATCGCCAAACAGCGTCATCTCGCCGAGGTTGCCTTTGATGAAGTCCAGCGAGAACTTCAACGTCTGCGGTTTGTCGCTGCCGTTGATGCCTGCCACATACCACGTCGTGCCACTGCGGCGGGCCATCACCACATATTCGCCAGGATAGCCGCAAACCAGTCGTGTCTCATCCCACGTCGTGGGCAGATAGCCGAAGAAGTCCTGCACGGCCTGCGGTTGTGCCAAGTAGCTCTCAGGGCGGTCGGCCAAGTGTTGCAGTGCACTCTCATAGAGCACCGTCAACGCCAGTTCGTGACCGTTGGTGGTGATGTGCGGATGCTGCGAATCGCTGAACGTGCAGGGGGTATAGTCCATCGGACCAATGACATTGCGCGTAAACGGCAGTGTGGCATTGTGGCGTGCGGCCTTGTCGGTGAAGGTCGGCACATTGTTATACCACTCGGCACCGTAGACGCCCTCCGTCGACATCAGGTTCGGCCATGTGCGCTGCCAGCCGCGAGGAATAGTAGCCCCGTGGAAATTGACCAGCAGATGGTGGCGTGCGGCACACTCCAGCAAGTCCTGACAGTAGTCCATATTCTTCTGATTGTCGCCCGAGAAGAAGTCAATCTTCACACCAGCAACACCCATCTTCTCGCACCACGCAAATTCGCGCTCGCGGTCCTCGGGCTTGTTCAGACGGAACTTCGGCGTCGGTGCACCATCGACCCACCCCACGCTGGAATTATACCAAATGAGCGGCTTCACGCCCTGCGCCTTGGCGTAGTTCAGGGCATCCTCGATGGTCTTGCCGTCCTTCATTTCGTCCCACTCGGCATCTATCAACACATAGGGCAGCCCCAGCGTGACGGCCATGTCGACATATTGCTTGATGATGTTATAGTCGTTCGAGCCGTGGTTGTAGGCCCAATAGATCCACGACACGGTGCCGGGCTGAATCCAACTCGTATCGGCAATCTTGCATGGGTCGCTGACGTCGGTCACCAGCGTCGATTCCACCACGTCAGCCAGCGTGCCGATAATGGCTACGCGCCAGGGGCTATTTCCGCTGGGGGTATTTCCGCTGGCCGAACCAGCGGACACGCTGGTTGTCGCGCCGTCGGTGCCGGCCGTCGCGTGGTCGCTGGTTTCCCCAGCGACATCCGTGCGTTCCGCCTCCACCACGCGATACGTTTCGCCATCGTTATAGAGGCACGACGCGCTATGTCCCTTTTCAATGTTCGCCTCCGTAATCAGCACGAACACACCGTCGGCAGGCTCTATCAGCGCGGGATAACCCCAGCGGTTGTTCCAGCCTTCCGCCGATTTCGAGATGCCGCTATACGACGGCACAGGCGTCACCTTATACGTCGTATCACAGGGGAAGAAGCCCTCGTACGAGTCGCACCATTGCTGCATCCAGCGCCGTGTGCCTTCAGGAATTCGGTAGGCGATATCAGAGGGCTGAGGGGTGAGGGCTGATGTCTGAGGGCTGAGGGCTGATGTGCGGAGGGCGATTCCGTCGTTATACATGCGCAGTGTCACGTTGCCCAACTGGTATTCGTTGGCCACGTTCGTACAATGGCGGCGCTTTCCTGTCAGCATCTGGTAGTCGGCCTTCACCGTCCCCTTGCTTTTGACGGGTTGTCCGCTGACGCCCTGCACGGTCATCTCCAGTGCCTGCTGGCCGTTATAACTGATAGTCAACTGATTATCCTTTACCTCTGCGGTCAGTTTGCCATTGGGCGACTGCACCGTTTGGGCGGTGACGGTCATCGTCACACCACCCACCATCACTGCACATATAGCAACGAATCTTTTCATCTTCTTACTTGTGTTGGTTCAGTCTGGACACATACTTCACAGCTTCAGCCTCTCCTTTTAAGACGTCAGCAAACTCCTGAGGTTTAATCGTCACCGCATTTTTCATGAATTCCGGTACATTGTAGCACTTCATAAACTGGCGGTGGAAGTCCGGATCGGCACACGGCAACTCAAAGGGCTTCGACCAATTGCCTTTCTCGTCGACATGGGCAAAGAACGGACGCGTGTACTCACCGTCATAGCGGCGGCTGCTGAACACCAGCCAATGGCTGTTGCTCGACCACGAATGGTAGCTCTCCGTGTCCTTCGAATTGATTTCATGCAACGGGCGTGGCGTACCCGTCCTCAGGTCCATCAACCACAGGTCGCCGTCGCGGTGCCAGATGTGGAATACACCATATTTTCCCATCGTGAACACCAGCCACCGGCCGTCGGGCGATACGCGGGGCAATGTGGCACTCATGCCCAGTCCTGCAGCGTCAAACACCAGTCGCCGCTCGCCGAAAGTCATCGTCTCGGGGTCGAACGACTTCTTATAGATATTGTATTTCACCTCCCTGCGCCGACTGATGATTTGCCCTCCGCGATCCGCCGAGTCGGCGTATTCGAAGTGCGCACTGCAATAATACAGCGACTTGCCGTCGGGCGCCCAGCAGGGGAATACCTCCAGCTCGTTGGGGTCGTTCTCGATGTTCGTCACCTCATTGCGCTCCACGTCGTAGGCTATCATGTCGCTCTCGGCGTCGAACACCTCAATCTTGTTCGGGTCTGTCACCTGGAACGTCTGACTCGTCAGGTTCGTGGAATAAACGATGAGTTTCAGCCACGGGTGCCAGGCGGGATACACACCTGCCGACAGGATGGAGTCGTTGCGCATATTGATTTTCCGCATCTTGCCGTCGTAGGCGATGACCGTTCCGCCCATGTTCTGACGGGCGTGGAACTGCATGCGCTCAGGGTTAAACTGCTGGTAGTTGTGGCAGTTGATGCACTGACCACCCTTCTCGCCCTCCGTGCTACACAGGATGTTGTCGTAGATGACGCTCTCGTCGTAGTTCTCCAGACAACGCTGGCTGATGGTCAGTTCCTCATAGCTGACGTACGACGGATAGATCAGGCGGTAGCTCAGGTAAGGGTCGATGCTGTCCTTCGACACGTAGATGTCGAACGGCTTGTACTTCGTCCACTCACCGTCGTAGCGGGCGTACACCTCCACAGCGATGCTCTTGTCCAGGGCTTTCTCCACCAGCCGCTGCCATTCGTCCTCGCTGGGCTCTATCTTCTCGCCCTCCAACAACAGCTCTTCGCCGTCCACGGTGAACCGCGCCACCATGTTGTCGGCCCTGTTGTTCATCTCAAACGTCAGCGGCGCCATGTTCACCGGCACCGTCACGCCCTTGTAGTCGGGGTAAATGTCGGGCATGTCACGCGACGCCGTATATTCCTCCGGAGCCTTCACTCCACAGGCGGTCATCACCACCGCCACCATCATCAATAATATATGTCTTTTCATAAAATTCAAACTTCAAACATCAAACTTCATACATCTTACAAATACACGATGTCGTCAAACATGTAATACTCGAAAAAATACGTATCGCCATACAGCGGATACAACTTCTTGCGCACCTCCTTCACATCCATGCCGTTGTATCGCGGCAACAGGTCGGTAAACTCCTTATACGTCCGCTTGATGCTTTCGTCAATCGGCACATTAATCGGCGCGGCCTCCTGCGTCATGATGTACAGATAGGCGGCCTCCTTATAGTAGCGGGGAATGTCCTCGCCGTGATGCCGACCCAGGTATTTCGCAAAGCGGCGCCAGAACTGGTCGCTGTTCTTCGTCCATAGCGTAGCCAACAGACACTGCTCCTGGAAGTAAGGGTCGGAGCTGTCCAGCGCGGCCAGATGGTTCATAATGTATTTCTCCGCATAGCCATGATCCGTACCCACCATGTCGGGATATTGCAACATGTGCGTAACGGGCCCCGTCTCCTTGTCCTCCGCCTTCTTGGCGGGTTGCTGCTGCAACGACTCCAGGTGTTCAGCCCACGAGCCGTGAAACAATGTATGCTTCAACAGCCCCGTGTATTTGTACATCACGCTCACCTCGTTGCCCATCAGCCCACAGCGCGCCATGTATTTCAGGTGCTGCGAACGCCAGCCGAACTCCACGCCGCCCTCGATGCACATGTGGTGGCAATCGTTCAACATGCCGTAGTGATAGTACATCAGGTCGCCAACGATCATCGACATCTGCAATGGGAACGGCGACGCAGGCTGCTTCGAACCATTGACGTAGCGGTACATCTCCGTGCTCTGACGACCCAGTCGCGACAGTGCCAGATTCCTCATCACCACCACCGCCCGCGTCGGAACATCCTGCTGTTTGGCAGCTTCCTCCAGCACGTCCTCCCAGCGCGTCTGCTCCACGAAGTGCTCCATGGCCACCTCGCGGTGGAAGTTCTCGTCCTTCATCCACCCATACCACACGCCATACACCGTCAGCAGCAACACCACCGCTGTTGATGTAAGATGTATGATGGCTGATGTATGATGTTTGCCGTCAGCCGTCTTCCCTCCGCCGTCAGCCGTCTTCCCTCCGCCGTCAGCCGTCTTCCTTCTGCCATCCGACATCGTCAGCACCACAAGGCACACGCCCAGCAGGGCATACGGCACGTAGTACACGGGATAATTCTCCAGTATCCTGAACGTGGGCAAAGCCACCCACCACAGATTCACCATGTTCGTCTGGTAATACACATATTGGTAGCACAACAGCGGCACAGCGGCGACCATCAGCAGTGCCAGCACGCTGTCAACCACGGACTGCCACCTGTCACCATCCAACCGCCAGCACCACAGCGCCATCAGCACCACGGCCGCCAGCGCATAGCAGCCTAGCAGCGGATAGCCCAACGCAGCCGCAACAACCAGCAGCACCCTGCGCCACGGCCTCCATCCCGACACGCTGCGGTAGGCCCACAACAGCGCCACCGTCGCCGTCACGCCCACCGTCGCATCGAAGTACCAGCCCCGCAACTTGATGGGGTATATCCAGTAGCCCATGTCCGTGTTCGCCACCAGCAGCAGCGCCACCGGCACCAGCAACAGCGCAGCCCACGGCTCGCCAACGCGGAACGTCCGCCGCATCAGCCACATCAGCCCGAACCACCACGCGCACATCACCGCAACACCCAGCCACGGCCAGTACAGCAGCTGTGTCAGGAAACTACCCACATACATCAGCAGACCGCCCGGCACTACCATCATCTCCTTGAAGAATGCCGGCGTGTCGAGCCACAGGCTCTGCTCCTGAATTTTCCATAACACGTGGCGCTCGTACACGAGCAGCACCACAGCCGTCACCACCAGTGCCGCCACCCACACCACCGTGGCGGGGTGTCGTCTCATCATTCCCATCATGCCCCGACCCTTGGCCTGAGCATTGTTTTCTTTCTGCATATATTTTCTAATATCTGAAATCTTCTAGTTCAGAAGCGGTAAAATCCGAAGAAATAGATGACGGCGATTTTGCGCTTATCAGTCATATTGTTGACCTTGCCTACGACGCTGCCGCCGCGCCAAACGTTGCCGTTGTCCTCTATCTTGCCAATGACGGAACCACCGAGGCGTACGTTGCCGTTGGCCTCGACTTTGCCGACAATGCTGCCACCCTTGCGGATATCGCCATTGTTCTCTATCTTGCCTTCTATACTGCCGCCGACCCAGATGTTGCCATTCTGAATCTTACCCTGCGACGAGCCGTTGATAATGACGTTGCCGTCGGGGCGCAGCTCGCCGAAGATGCTGCCGCCCCACCACAGGTTCTGCTTCGTGTTGCGGCTGGCCTGCTGGGCGGGACGGGCGGTAGACACATTCGGACGGGTAGTGGTCGTCGTGGTTGCAGGCTGGGGGGTGGTTTCCGGCGCGGCCTTGACAGTGGCAGATGTGGTCTGGTCTACCTCGGTCTGCTGCGTCTGTTGGGGAGTAGTCTGCGTGGGCTGGTCGTTGCCGTTCAACACTTCGTCGGCCGTTTGCTGCACTACCTGCTCGGCCTTCTGTGTGACTTTCGACTTGGCACGATTCAGCAAACTGTTGAACTGTGCCTGTGCTTCACTCTGGGCAGCTACCAGCAACAGAGCGGCAACTGCCATTCTCAGGAAAAAGGTATTGGTCTTCATATTACTTCAGCTTTTTGAAGAGTTTGTTACTCTCGAGGGTCCAGTCCTTGCGCTGGAGGAGCCCAGGGTTCTTGCCGATGAACATACGGGCGGCGTCCTTGTTGCCCTGCAACTGCCACTGGAGCCAGGCAAGGGCGGGAATGGTGAACTCGCCACCGTGAGGTTGGCGGTAAGTGCCGCCGTGGCCTACAGGGAAATTGATGGCGCAGCAGGGAACGTGCTGGATGCGCTTGAAGTCGTCCATGCCGTTGCCGTAGGCGATGTCCTCAGGACCGCCGAGCATATACATAATAGGTGTATGAATCTCGTTGAGCTTCTCCTTCTTGGGCATAGGCATGCCGCCGACAGCCTGTCCGGCGTTTTCCTGATTGAAGAGTCCGCTATTGCATATCATGAGCGCTTTTATGCGAGGGTCGGCACAGTTGAAGAGCGTCTGCAAGCCTCCGCACGACATGCCGGCAACACAAATAGCCTTGGTATCAATCTTCTGATAGTACGGCGACTTGGGGTCGGCATTCTGGGCAATGATCCAGTCGATGGACTCTATCTGCTGCTCAGAACGCGACATGGGGCCCTTGTACCACTCGTCGGTCATGGGGATGTTACCCGTGGCGAGAACGATGAAGCCGTTGGAGGCTATCTCGTTGAGGAAATTCATGTGCTCGAAGGGAGAGTTGGCGCAGGCACCATTGCCCCAGACAAGCACGGGCAGCAGCTTGGCGGGACCGAAGGCAGAGAGGTTCTGAGGCACGAAAACGGTGTGCTCGGGCAGTGTGGGCTCTTCCTTCATAATGGCCTTGTAGGCACCTGTACCGCCGTCCTCGAGGATGCGCGTCTTGGCATCATGCTTGCCACAACAGCCTTCCTCCTTGTTGCAGCAACCGTCTTTCTTTATGCCGTCCTTACAGCATCCTTCGCCCTTACGCACGCAGTCGAGGAAACAGACCATCTTCTTGAGGTTCTGGTCGGTGTACATCTGGGGACCGCCGTGGCCGCCCTCAGCAGGGAAAGTGGCCTCGGTCTTGACACCGGCAGCCTTCAGCAGCTCGTAGAACTCCTTGCCCTGACAGTTAGGCACGACATTGTCCTTGTCCCCGTGGAAGATGATGACGGGGGGATTGTTCTTATTGACATAGTAGGTGGCACTGAGACTGCGATACTTGTCGGGCTCTTTGGCCAGCTTCGAATTGAGCAGTACGTCCTCAGGGCTGTTTTCGCCCATCTTCATACCCTCGCCGCAGTCCATATTGGTGAGGTCGACGGGGCCAGACCAGTCGCAGGCAGCATTGACACTGCTGCTCTCGCCGAGGAAATTGCCAATGGTGCCTTCGAGGTCAATATCGTAGGTACCTACTTTCGTCTGCTTCAGGCCAGTGGTGGTAGCGGCGATAGAGGCCAGATGGCCACCGCTGGAGAAGCCGCTGGTGGCGATGAACGACGTATCGAACTTATACTTCGCAGCCTCACCACGCACGAAACGGATGACGGCACGGATGTCGTGAATCTGTGCAGGCCACTTGGCATCCATACTGGAGCGGTGGTTAGGGCAAACGACGGCATAGCCGGCTTCGAGCAGCGAACGGCCGATAGTGCCAAGGTCGGCCATGCCCTTGCCATTATTGTTAAACCACGCACTGCCGTAGATGTGGATAACGACGGGATAGCTGGCTGCCTCCTTCTTGGGCAGGTAGATGTCGCAGGTGTGATAGACCTGGTCATCGCCAGCATAATTAACATCCTTCCACTCCTGAGAGGTGGGAAGGTCTACTTTCGGAGCCTGGAAGCCGCCAAAGCCTCCGGCGGGCTGTGCCTGTGCCATCAACTGACAGCACAGCGCACAGACAACACACAAAATCTTCTTCATAGTGCTTATTAACTATTATCTATTAATTATCTTCTTTCCGTTGCGGATAATGATACCCTTGTAGCCGGCATCCACCTGCTGACCAGCAAGATTGTAGGATGCGCCAGCAGCCATGTCATCACGCGTTACTTCGTCGATACCCGTCTCGGTGCAGATGAGCTTCAGTTTGTCGATGTTGCAATTGCCAGCGGTGACTTTGACACGCAGGCGTTGCTGACCTTCCGGAATCGTATTGCGAATCTTGCCCGACTTCACCTGATAGGTGTCGTTGCTGCCGGTATTCGGTACGGTGACGGTGGCCAACGACTTCTCAGTACCGTCGCTCTCTATCAGCACAATGGAGAACTTCGAACCGTCAACAGCCGACGAGACAGTGGCCTCGTAAGAGTACTTGCCAGCCTGCGTGACGTCGACGAGATATTCGGCCCAAGTGTCAGCAGTAGCATTGCCCAGGGCATAGCCGTCGGCAGTCTGAACGATGTCGGCATTGCCGTTGAAGTAATCCTCGGCCTCGACAGTACCTGGCACATCGAAGGTCGTCGCGAGCTTGAAGTTCATGCTCTTGACGTAGAAGCCCCCCTTGTCGATATTCAGACAAAGGATGTGACGTCCGGCAGTCAGCGGCTTTATCAGCGGACAGCGCATGGTCTTGAACTCAGTCGTGCTGCCGGTATTGGGCACCTCAGTGAGGTTGGTAAAGAAGGTAAGGTCGTCGAAACCGTATTCTGAGAGGTGAAGCAAACCGTCAGACTTCTTGGAGGCCACCTCGGCTTCCATGATATAGAATCCATCCTCGGCAACATCCACCGTGTACTCCATCCACGCACCGTCCTTGAGTGAGGTGGTGGTAAAGTTTTCACGAAGCACATTATTAAAGGAAACGCCCGACATGCCTTTGTCGTATTCTTCTGCCTGGATGACACCGGGCAGGACGGGAGCTGTCTCGTTGTATGGTCCGCGTTTTGTACCATTCGCTACGGTGAAGCGCGCCAGACGCTCGTAAGTGGAGCCGTCGGTAGTGGTAACAACAGCCTTCACGGTCTTTGTACCCGTCGAAGAGCCCACTTCATATTCAGCGATATAGGGTTCCTCGGTCATAGTGGCAACCAGTTCGTCACCGACATAGAGGTCTATCTTCTCAATGGTCTTCGTTGCCATCGTAGCACGCACCTTGATGGGCAGCACGTCCTTCTTGGCCACCTTCATGGCAGCAGGGTGCACATAGATGGAAGCTTCCTTCTTGAAACCGGGGTATGGACTCTTGGCATTCTTGGCTTCATCGGTCTGCATGTATTCGCGCAACCAGGTCAGAGCCGGACGCTCCTTGCCATCACGGATAAGACCGGAATTGCCGTCGGTAGTCCACGTATTTCCGTAAATCCATCCCCAGAGGGTGACGCCGGCGCAGTAGTCGGCCTTCCAGAAATAAGGAATCTGCTCCTTATAGCGCTGTAGCTGCAGATTGTCGTCGCTGGTACCAATGTCGTACTCAGTGCTGTACATCGGCATCTTCAACGCACCCTGAATTTCGTCCATGGCATTATAGAACTCCTCGCTTCCCATGTCCGTCAAGTCGTGCGACTGACAGCCGTAGGCATCAATAGGTGCACCATAGTCGCGCAAGACGCGGACAAGGTTAATGAACTCGGTCTTCTGCCAACGGAACGTGTTGAAATCGTTATAAATGAGGATGGCGTTGGGCCAACGCTCGCTGGCCATTTCGAAGGCCTTGACAATCCAGTCGTAACCCGTTCTGCCGTCACCGCCCAAGGCAGCCTTATAGGGAGCCGGATTGTGACCGGGTATAGCCTCGTTCACCACGTCGATAATCTCCAAGTCGGGATAGTGTTCCTTCACAGCGTCAAAATACTCGACAAGGGCGCTGTATTGCTCCGATGTCGAAAGATTGTTCATCCAGCTAGGATACTGACCGCCCCAGATGAGCGTGTGATACTTAAATGGGAAGTTGTGCTTTTCGGCATAGTTGGCCGATTTGTCAGCATTGCCAAAGGTGAAATTGCCGCGTGAGGGCTCGATAGCATCCCACTTGGTACAATTCTCGGGAGTTATCTGATTCCAATAGTCGGAAAAGATAAATCCATGAGTATCCACATCGTTATTATAACTCGTGGTGATGTTACCCAGAAACTTGTCGGGGTTTGTTGACAGCTGTGCGAATGTCGCCGCAGAAGTCAGAAACAGCGCACAGGCTGTAATTAGCGTTTTTTTCATTGTCTTGATCTTGATTTTATTGATGTTTCTATTGAGTAATCGTTTGGACGTTTCCGCGAACGAAGACGGGGATATGAGCCTTGTCGACGGGAGTCGTAACATACTGCCCACCACGATAGTGAAGACCCGTGCGGTAGTCGGTCCAGCCGTCCTTGTTCTTAGGTAGATAGGTGCGCCACTCAGTGACATTGGGTTCCGTCACAGGACTGATAAGCAGCGAGGGACCGAACATGTATTCGTACTTTTGGGCGAGGGCCTCAGAGTCGTCGGCAAAGTCGAACACCAAGGGACGCATCAGCGTATAACCCTCCTTGGCGATACGCTCGGCACACTGCTCGATATAAGGACGGAGCTGTTCGCGCTCCTTCAGACATTCAGTGATAATCTGCTGCGCCTCGGCGCCATAGTTCCAAGGTTCCGTATTGCTCATATAACCGTGAACGCGCATCAGGGGCAGATAGACGCTGAGTTCTATCCAGCGCAGCATACGGTCGATATAGTCCTGATTGGTGTACTGGTCGCCTGGGCGGAAGAAGCCGCCAGCGTCGTAGGTCCACCAAGGGATGCCAGCAGCCTGAACACCCAAACCTGCAGTAATCTGACGACGGAACGTCTCCCAGTCGTTACCCACATCGCCACTCCACAGCGCTGAGCCGTAACGCTGAATACCCGGGAAACCGCAACGGGTGAGAATCATCGGGTCGTGACCAGCCTCGCGAAGACCTTCGTAAACGGTTTTGTTGACAAGCAGGGGATAGACGTTACGCACCTGTTCCCCACTCCATCGTCCGTTGTTGACACGACGACCTACAAGGTCATCATTCTCGGGCTCGGTAGCATCCTGCCACCATGCATCAATTCCCAGAGGCACCAACCGTTCGCGGAAGTTCTTCCAATACGACGCAGCGGCCTGAGGATTGAAGAAATCAATCCAGTCGGTGCCAGGGATGTAATACTGGTCGCGCTCCATCTGACGACCAACCTCAGAGTTCTTGTCAATCTTCGACCACACACTAACCATCAGACGGATGCCCATCTGGTGAAGACTGTCGGTAAGCGCCTTGGGGTCAGGATAAAATTCCTCGTCGAACTTCATAGAATTCCAGCCGTATTTTCCCCAATACTGCCAGTCCTGAACAATCAGGCTCAACGGCATATTCTCCTTGCGGAAGCGGTTGGCAGTCTCGAGAATTTCCTGTGAACTATGGAAACGCTCGCGACAGTGGATATAACCCAACGCCCAGCCGGGCATCTCTGGGCATTCGCCTGTTAATTCGCGGTAGGTAGCGATGATTTCGTCAGGAGAACCGACGAACACTGTGTAATCAACAGCAGTAGCGACAGGCGAGCGGAAGGTTGTCTGATCCTGCACACGGTCGTAATACAGCACGGGCTTATCGTCTTTCGTCAGTTCGGCTGTCAGCGTATGCCGGCCTTGTTCCAAATGGACTATCTTCGAGGCCGTAGGAGGCAGCCACAGGTTCTGCATCTCGATAACGTTCTGGCCGTCAATAGCAAGATTGTGGCGACGGGCCATCTTCTGCCCAACGTCCAATAACAGGGCATAATCGCCTGTTTCAGGAATATCGATGGTCGCTTCGAAGATGTGACGCTGGCGCACCTCACGCTTGTTTCCCTCGGTGGTGGTGACGTCGACGACATCGGAAGCGGAGCTTGCTGACGGGCGAATCGTCAGACGCACGCTCTGGCTACAGGGGTTGTATTCCGTCATGCCGTAGTTGTTCCAAAGAATGCCATAGCCCTTGCTCGAAAGAAGCATGGGAATGGAAATCTGCGTATTGACCTGCGTCAGTCGGCGCGAAAGACCTCGCACATTGCTATAGCCGTCCTGAAACTGCCCCAACCCGAAAAGGCATTCGTCCTTGGGAGAAGCAAACGTCAGTGTGGCCTCACCATTCTTTAACTGATGACGGCTAGCCGTGAAAACAATCTTGCCCTTGCGGTCCTTGATGGTCAGCAGTTGCTTCTTCTCGTCGACCTTTACCTTCACGTCACAGTCGTCCTCTGTTTCATGCTTTACATAAAGCCAATCTGGCAGGTCGCTTTGCTGCACGGTGCCTTCTGTATACTGGATACGGACAGCATTTCCGGCCACTGGTTGTATGGTCAACTGTCCGTTACCAAAGGGCGTCTGTGCCATCATGGTAACCGCACAGAAACATAGGAAGATGGCGTTCAATAATCGTTTCATCACTTCTTAACTCCTTAACTTTTCAGTCTACCACTTCGATGCCCGAGAAATAATGCTCACGTAGGGGGTTACGGACAGGATCGCCAACCAGCGTCAGCGTCTCTTCCAAACGGATATCAGCCGACGAAGCGCCAATCTTCACAACATACTTGCCAGGCAGGATGTTCCACGAACGTTCGCCACCCTCATGGCTGTAAAATCCTAGCTGCTCGGTATACAGCCTTACCTTGATGGTCTTGCTATGACGGGGTTCGAGCTCCACACGGGCAAAGCCCTGCAACTGAATCGGGCGCAGCGACTGGGTGCTATCAGCTGGCGAGATATACAATTGTGCGATTTCCGTAGCGCTAACCTTACCCGTATTCTTCACCTCGAACGACAGGTCGATATACTCGTCGGTGGTCTTTGCCTCTTCGTCCAGTGCCATGTGCTTATACTCGAAGGTGGTGTAACTCAAACCGTAGCCGAAAGGCCACTGAATGCACGAGTCGGGTTCAATAGCATCGTTGTAGCAAATGGGGGTGTAGATTTCTTTGTTAGGATAGCTGACGGCAAGCTTTGCTGAGGGTGACACATTACCATAGAGGATATCTGCCACGGCATGACCGCCTTCCTCACCAGGGTACCAGGCTTGGATAACGGCAGCACAACGTTCGGCAAGTCCGGCAATGACCTGTGCGCGACCTCCGAACACCACCAACACGACGGGTTTGCCGGTAGCCAATAGCGCTTCTACATATTCCTCCTGCTTGCCTGGCAGTCGCAATCCCTGACGGTCGCGATTCTCGCCACACAGCATTACGTTTTCACCCACAGCGGCTATGATGACGTCCGCAGAATCAGCCATCGCCAGTGCCTCTTCTTTATTGGCTTCCTCTCCTGCATCAACCTTTCGGTGCAAGATGGGATATTCCCAAGCTCGTTCGTCACCGGCATGTGAGAACTTCGTCTCTATCTCCTCCGTCCAGTCACAACCGCGACTGTACAACAGCGTATCGCCTTCAGGCAGTTTGTCACGCATCCCCTCCAACAGCGTTATCACGTGAGGATGATCCAAGTCCTCTTCTACACGCTTCCAGAAATAGGTCATGGCCGGGAACGAATAGTCGCCACACATAGCCCACATCGTATTCGCATTGGGACCCGTCAGCAGGATGCGCAGCGAGTCGCCCTTCAGCGGCAGGATGCTGCTGTCATTCTGCAATAGCACAATGCTCTGAGTGGCTATCTCGTATGACGTCTGACGCTCCTCGGGCGTATCGAGTTGGATGTCGCTCTTGGCATAAAGGTTGGGGTTGCTATCGAACAGTCCGGCACGGAACTTATAGCGCAGCACGTCCTTCACAGCACGTTCCAGCGTTTCTTGGGCCACAAGACCGCTATCGATAGCTTCTTGCAGGAAACGGTAGTTAGCTCCTGTGGGGAAGTCGACGTCACAACCGCCATTGATGGCAGCAGCAGCCTTCTCGATGGGCGACCATTCTTTACCCTCAGGGAAAGCCGAGGGCTTAACCAACTGGTCGATAGCCGTATAGTCGCTGACCACCATACCGTCGAAGCCCAGATAGCCGCACAGGATGTTTTTCAGTATCATACTGTCAGCCACACACTGTTGCTGCTGTCCGGCCATTGCATGATAGCCTGGCATCACGGCCTTGCTACCTGCCAGTCGGATCATAGCCTCGTGCGGCATCAGAATTTCCTCCATCAGCACCTTCTCCTCGGCATCACCGCCTCCGCCATAGCCGAGATAATGTTTCGAGCAGGCTCCTACGCCTTTCCGCAGGTCGCCCTGCTGCAAACCACGCACGAAAGCTACACCCATCACCGCCGACAGATATCCATCCTCACCGTACGACTCTTCCAGGCGGTTAAAACTCGGCGTGCGGCACACGTCCACCATTGGTGAAAGCGACAGCACACCACCCATCTTTCTCATGGCCGTACTCGTCTGGCGCGTCTTCACCTCAGCCAATTCGGGATTAAACGAACACGCCTGACCAATCTGCTGGGGATAAATGGTAGCGCCACGGGTATTGACACCCGACAGCACTTCCTCATGGAACAACGCCGGAATCTTGTTCGGCGTCTTCGTCATCAGCCATTCCTGCACGGCAGCCACACGGTCACGCAACTCATTGGGATCGCGAGGCTTCTGCATACAAAACTGCGAGAAATGTCCGATGCCGTAGGGTATCAGTTCTTTACACTTGACGGTGTCCAGCTGTCCCTGTTCGTCGAACAGCTCGTCCATATACATACTTTGCAACTGGGCGATACGCTCCTCCTGCGGCATGCGCTGGTACAGTTCATCGACCATCTGTTCCAATTCCAGGTCACTGACCGTTGTCTGACATGCAGTCATCAGTGCCGTAGCTCCCATCATCATCATAGTCTTTATTTTCATAAACTTTACATTATATACCGCGTGCAAAGGTACAAAATATTCTTCACCTATCCTTCCATCAGGTGTAACAAAAAATATAGGCTATGTTACATAGAAATGAAAACTCCCGCTCTGAACGCTCAGAACGGGGGTTTTTATCGAATCATTGCGGAATTTTACTTCTTTTCCTCTGCTTCAGGAGCGGGAGCGGCCTTAGGAGCAGAGGGCTTCTTGGCGGGAGCCTTCTTGGCTGCCGGTTTCTTGGCAGCAGGCTTCTTAGCCTCCTTGGGTTCCAACTTCTCCAGACGTGCCTTCAGGCGCGTAATCTCCTTGTCCTTCATCTCAATCTCGTCACCCTGATTGCGGATGGTGGTGAGCAGGGCGTTCAGCTCGTCGTTCTCAATCTCCTGCGGATACAGGGCGTTCACTCTGTTGATGAAGTCGCCGAGGATGTTCATGTAGTTGGTGAAGGCGTCAAACGGTCCGCTGTAGATTCCACGGTCTAGTCCTACGTTCGAGGGCTTCGTGGTCATGACGCGGAAGTTGTTGGAAGCCTGCAGATAGTCCCAGTCCTGATTGATGCGCGGATCGTCGGCAATGCGCAGGCGGTCAGCCACAGAGTAGAGTTTCTGGAAGGCCTCGCGCTGCATGGCGTTACCCAGCCAGCA
>JAEEGL016961377.1_pt1 | contig 17121 bp, 15 predicted proteins | sample 9134231 | NCBI WGS metagenome assembly JAEEGL01 (sample SAMN16246548, study PRJNA631951) | gut metagenome | biome: gut microbiome; feature: rumen; material: fiber-attached | host: Bos | place: Iran: Karaj | collected 2018-10
ATGGTGTAGGAATTGTTCCAAGAACAGTATTACCCATGATCAGTACGATTGCGATCATAAGGGCAGTCTCCACCATGTAACGAGTTTTGCTGCTAAGTCCGACTGACTCCTCATTAGTCTTGCGGCCAAGCATTGATGTGTTATCCATATTCAATTCTCCTTATTATGTGAGCTACCGTTCAGAACTATTTCTGATACAGTGCACCATAAATATATCAGCATGGGCCCTTTGAGTCAACGGGGCATTTGTTTCTTTTTAACAGAACTGCGCGAATTGATCACTGTAGAAAGCTGTAACCTGGTGAACAATAGCGGCCATCTTTTCTTGAAATGAGGATTGAAACTTAACCCCCTCGCATTGCCAGTTTCCTATGCATTAATCAGTATTCTCAATGAAAAGGATTATAGAATCTGCTGCCGTTGATAAATGAAAGAGCAATAGATGCAGCAAGGATCAAAATACAGACAATAATACTAATGTAATCCAAAGTCTTGAATTTCTGGGCCATATACCAGGTTCTCTTCTTGTTCTTGCCAAAGCATCTAAGTTCCATGGCATTAGAGATGATGTCGATCCTATCCATGCTACTGAGGATAAGAGGAATCAGAATTGCTGAAGCTGACTTAAGCCTGCTGATGAGCGAAGCTTTCTTGCTAAGCTCAACACCTCTTGCCTGAGATGCCTGGCTAATCTCGTGGTACTGCTTCTGAATGTCAGGAATGTAGCGAAGAGCCAGGGCTACAGAATAAGAAATAGAATAGCTGACACCAATCTTGTTAAGGGAAGCCGCAAATTCACTGGGGTTTGTAGTGCAGACAAATAAAAGAACAAAAGGAATTGTGGCAAAATACTTTAAAATATAGTTAAACTGGTAAAAGAGCTGCTCCGCAGTAGGCGCAAAGTGGCCGGAGAGCCCAAACAAAAAGGTAGTAGAGCCGTAAAGATCACATCCATGTCTTGGAGAGAAAACGTAGACCATCACCGTATTTAAAGCAAGAAAAACCAGAGTAAACCACAGCATAAAGGACACATCCCTAACCCTGATCTTGCCAACAGGGAAAAGAATTATACTAAACACTGCAAGAAACAATAAAAGCCTGGTGTCATAGGTTGTCATAGCCGCAAAGCTCCACAGCAGAAGACATACCAGCTTTGTTGCTCCAGTAAGTCCGTGTATAGGTGATTGTTTCTCAATATAGTTAAAAAGATTATTCATGAATGTCTCGTTCTTTCCTCTCGTAATCGATAAAGCTCTGGACAAATCCCGTGCCATCTAAAATGCCGCAGTCTCCAGCCAGCTGATAAAGGCTTGTTTCCTTGAGGCTTGCCCTGTCAACAATTTCCCTATCAGTCAGAACCTGAGCGCAGCTCTTATCTGCAATTATCCTTCCATCGGAAAAGACAATACTCCTGTCCGCATATTCCAGCATAAGATGCATATCGTGCGTGATCATGACAATAGTGATTCCCTGGGCATTAAGGCTCTTTAAAAACTCCATGATCCTTGTATAATTTCTGTAATCCTGCCCCGCTGTGGGCTCATCAAGAATCATAAGTTCCGGCTCCAGAACAAGAATAGAGCAGATTGTCACTCTCTTTTTCTGTCCATAGCTAAGAGCAGAAATAGGCCACTTACGCATCTTATAAAGGCCGCAGACCTTGAGAGCCTTTTCAACACGCTCCCTGACTTCATCCTCGGGAACGCCGCGAAGCCTGAGTCCAAAAGCAACCTCATCAAAGATCATGACCTTAGAGATCATCTGATTAGGATTCTGCATGACATAGCCCACATGCTCAGCCCTCTCCTTTATAGAAAGAGCTGTAAAATCCTGCCCATTAAAGATTATCCTTCCGCAGTCCTCTTTTTCCATGCCGCAGATAACCTTGGAAAACGTAGACTTTCCGGCGCCATTAGTTCCGACAATGGCCACCATCTCGCCCTTATTTATCGAAACGGAAATATCATTAAGCGTCTTCTTGTTGGTCTTTTCGTAGGTAAAAGATAAGTCTTCCACCCTTAAAAGTTCTTCACCCAAAGCCGCTTTTTCTTTTCCCTTATTCTCAGTATAAAAAGCCCGCACCTTGGCCTTGTCATCTTCAGAAAGAACAAGATCTGGAAGGCTTGCAGGGTGCATAGCTGCTGTCACAGGCACCTTGGAATACTTGAGGGCTGTAAGATACAAGGGCTCTCTTACCCCGCACACGCTAAGAGTAGATGCTGATAAAAGCTCATCTGGCGTCGTATCTGAAACAATACGGCCATCACTCATAAGAACAACCCTGTCCACATGCCTGTGGAGCACATCCTCAAGGCGGTGCTCAATTATGACAACGGCTGCTCCCGTGCTCTTTTGAAGCTTGTCAATAAGCTCAATTGCTGACTTGCCGGTTTTGGGATCAAGATTAGCAAGTGGCTCATCAAACAAAAAAAGTGATACATCACTTGCCATAACTCCGCCGACAGAAACTCTCTGCTTTTGGCCACCTGACAGCTCAGAAGGTGCATGCCGCAGTACCTTATCAAGGTCAAGGATCCTGGCAACCTCATGGACTCTGTCCTTCATCTGTTCCTGCTCAACACAGTCATTTTCAAGTGCAAAAGCCAAATCCTCAGCCACAGTCATGCCAACAAACTGTGCATCACTGTCCTGAAGCACAGTTCCTACCACATGAGAAATGTCAAACAAAGACATGTCCCTTGACTCTTTTCCTCCGATCAGCAAAGATCCAGTAATCTTGCCCTTATAAGAAAAGGGGATAAGTCCATTCATAAGACTTGCCATGGTGGACTTGCCACATCCCGACGGGCCTGCTATCAGAACCTTCTCACCCTTTCTTATTTTCAGATTAATGTCATAGAGCGTAGGGGATGCCTGCGCTCTATACTGAAATCCTAAATTTTTAAACTCTACAATAACATCATTCATAAATTAGTCTTCTTCTGTAAGGCTGCCCTTCTTGGGAATAGCCTTGGAATATGCGATACATACAAGGGTTCCAACTACCGCTGTTGTAACAATATTGATACCTGCTCCAGTAAGTCCCTGTAAAAATACCTTATTTGCTGGCTCCTGATACATGAAGATATCAAGAACAGGGGCTACAACTACCCAAGCTACAAGATGAGCAACTACCTGACCAATATTGAAAATAATAATGCCCTTAAGGCCAAACTCGCCCTCATCAATCTTGAGTCTGAACATTACAAGACCCATAAGGCATCCGAACACTGCTGATGCAATAACCCAGCTCCACCAGATTCCCCAGCCGTAGCTAAAGTCAATGAAGAAGTGGCCGATAAGTCCTGCCAAAGCTCCTGCGATAGGTCCGAATACTCCTGCGATAAAAGCAAGAAGACCATACTGGATAGAGATATTAGTATTAGGCACAGGACTTGGGATTGCAACAAATCTTCCTAAAACGAAGAAAAGAGCTGCGCCAATACCGGTAGCTACAATTGTCTTAACAGAAAACATTCTTTTCATACAAAAATCCTCCTTAATGATTATCAACATAAATATATTGTACCATTGAAAAAGAGTCAATGGATAACGTTTCATTGACTCTTTTTGACCAAATTTAGATTATGCAGTTACTGACTCGTCCTTCATACCAGTATACAGATGGTAGTATCTCTGCTTCTTGGCGATAAGTTCATCGTGAGTTCCCTGCTCAACAATTCTGCCCTGCTCAAGGACTATGATGCAGTCACTGTTACGGACTGTTGAAAGCCTGTGGGCAATGACAAATGTGGTTCTGCCCTTCATCAGCTTGTCCATACCATCCTGAACAATCTTCTCTGTTCTAGTATCGATTGAAGATGTAGCCTCATCAAGGATCAGAACTGGCGGATCAGCGATAGCTGCTCTTGCAATAGCAAGGAGCTGTCTCTGGCCCTGAGAAAGGTTTGCTCCATCTCCAGTGAGCATTGTGTCGTACCCTTCAGGAAGCCTTTTTATAAAGCTGTGAGCATTTGCTAGCTTGGCTGCTGCAATGACCTCTTCATCTGTGGCCCCGAGCTTACCATAGCGGATATTGTCACGAACAGTTCCTGTAAAAAGATGTGTATCCTGAAGAACAATACCAAGAGACCTTCTAAGATCTGCCTTCTTGATCTTGTTGATATTGATGTTGTCGTATCTGATCTTACCATCCTGGATATCATAGAATCTGTTGATAAGATTTGTGATGGTGGTCTTACCTGCGCCAGTTGAGCCAACAAAGGCAATTTTCTGACCTGGAAGAGCATGAAGAACAATGTCATGCAGAACCATCTTTTCATCTGTATATCCAAAGTCTACGCCATTAAAGGTAACATCACCCTCCATAGGCTGATAAGTTGTTGTATCAGTTGCCTTGTGATAATGCTTCCAAGCCCAGTGACCTGTGTGATGGTCTGCCTCAACAACCTGACCATTCTTTTCCTCAGCATCAACAAGCATAACGTAGCCATCGTCTGTTTCTGGCTGCTCATCAAGAAGCTTGAAGATACGTTCAGCTCCGGCAAGAGCCATGATGATTGAGTTAAACTGCATGCTGACCTGGTTGATAGGCATACTAAAGCTCTTATTAAATGTAAGGAAGGAAGCAAGTGCACCAACTGTAAATCCTACAGCAACGCTGTTAGAAAGAGCTATTGCGCCACCAATCATTGCGCAGATAACATAGCTGGTATTACCAAGCTGGGCATTTATAGGGCCAAGGGCGCCTGAATAAGCATTAGCCTTAAATGCGCTCTCGCAAAGTTCTTCGTTGAGCTTGTCAAACTGCTCAATACTCTCTTTTTCATGATTAAAGACCTTAACAACCTTCTGGCCTGTCATCATCTCCTCGATGTAGCCATTAAGAGCACCGATGTTCTTCTGCTGGGCTACGAAGTTCTTGCCAGATGCCTTGGTAGCCTTGGCTGAGCAAAAGAGCATTACCCCAACCATAATAAGTGTCACTGCTGTAAGCGGAATACTCAGCACGATCATGGATGCCAGCACGCTTACAATCGTTATTGCTGAATTAAGAAGCTGTGGTATACTCTGGCTGATCATCTGTCTCAAGGTATCAATATCATTGGTGTAGATTGACATGATATCGCCGTGAGCATGTGTATCAAAGTACTTGATTGGAAGGCTCTCCATATGGGTAAAGAGCTCTTCTCTAAGTCTCTTTAAGGTTCCCTGATTTATAAAGATCATAGTCCTTGACTGAACATATGCAGCAATTATGCCAAGTGCATAAAATACAGCAACTCTCGCCATAGCGCCAAGAAGTGGGCCATAATCAGGAACAAATCCTGCAGGATCTGCAATTCTTGCATCAAGCATTGGCTGAATGTAGCCATCTATCAGAGTCTTTGTAAAAAGAGTTCCCTGAACGCTGGAAAATACTGTTACAAAAATGCAGACCATAACAACTATCATATGTATAGGATAGAATTTAAAAACATATCCCATTATTCTTTTAAATAATTTGCCAGGGTTTTCAACCTTGGGCCTTGGCATTCCGCGTCTGTTACCGCCGTTTCTGCCCTTTATTTCTTTAACTTCTGCCATTTCTTTATCCTCTCTAAATGCACAATGAACTTACGCTCTCAGCTCGCACTATCAAAATCAGCATCACCGCTTGCTCCAGTCTGTGACTCGTAAACCTCGCGGTAAATGTCATTATTCTGAAGAAGCTCCTCATGAGTTCCAAATCCGTTAACCTTACCATCTTCCATGACGATAATGCGGTCGCAACCCTGAACTGAACTGATTCTCTGGGCAATTATCAGCTTGGTTGTTCCTGGAATTTCCTCAGCAAAGGCTTTTCTGATCTTGGCATCTGTACTGGTATCAACAGCACTTGTTGAGTCATCCAGAATAAGGATCTTGGGCTTTTTAAGAAGGGCTCTGGCAATACAAAGTCTCTGTCTCTGTCCACCTGAAACATTGGTTCCGCCCTGCTCAATCTGCGTGTTATAGCCCTCTGGCATTTTTTCTATAAATTCATCGGCGCAGGCCATGCGGCAGGCGCGCTTACACTCTTCTTCTGTTGCATTCTTGTCACCCCAGCGGAGGTTATCAAGAATACTTCCTGAAAAGAGGACATTCTTTTGCAAAACAACTGATACCTGGTCTCTTAGGACTTCCAGATCATAGTCACGTACATCCACGCCGCCAACTTTGACAGTTCCCTTTGTTACGTCATAGAGTCTGCTGATAAGGTTAACAAGTGAAGACTTGGCAGATCCGGTTCCACCTATGATACCGATGGTCTCACCAGATTTTATCTCAAGATTTATATCTTTTAACACAGGTTCTTCTGAAGTCTGGTTGTAAGCAAAGTCAACGTGTTCAAAAGAAATACTTCCGTCTGCAACACTACGTATAGCGTCTGGCTTACTGGTTATAGAAGCCTTCTCCTCGATAACCTCAGCAATACGCTTGCCGCTGGCAGAAGCCATGGTCAGCATGACAAAGATCATGCCCAGCATCATAAGGTTCATAAGGATAGTCATGCAATAAGTCAAAAGACTCATAAGTTCGCCTGTTGTAAGGCTTCCTGCAACTATCATGTGGGCGCCAACCCAGCTCACAAGCAGGATGCAGATGTAGATTGTTCCTGTCATGACAGGACTTATGTAAACGATGTTCATCTCGGCCTTTACAAACATGTTGTAGATGTTAAGTGCCGCCTTCTTGAACTTGTTATCCTCGTAATCCTCACGGACATAGGCCTTAACAACTCTGATGGCTGAAACGTTCTCCTGAACGCTCTCATTGAGCTCATCGTACTTCTCGAATACCTGTTTGAAATACTTGGTAGCCTTGTTCATAATGTAAACCATAAGAACTGAGAGGAATATAACTGCTACCAGGTAGATGCTGGCAACCTTTGCATTGATCATCATGGCTGCAACCATGGCAATTACAAGAGATGCAGGGGCTCTCATAGCCATTCTCAAAGTCATCATATACGCGTTCTGGATATTGGTAACATCTGTAGTAAGTCTTGTTACAAGTCCGGAAGTTGAGAACTTATCAATGTTGGCAAAAGAGAAAGTCTGGATATTATCAAACATTGCCTTTCTCAGATTCTTGGCAAATCCAGTTGATGCCTTGGAGCCATAGTATGCTCCGCCAAGACCTGCCAAAAGGCCTAAGATAGCTATAACTACCATCAGGGCACCTGTGCTATAGATAACGCCCATGTTATTGCCATATATTCCCTTATCTACAATCCTGGCCATGAGAATAGGAATGACCATTTCACATATAACCTCTCCGATCATACATATCGGAGTAACTATTGATGGCAGTGTGTACTGCTTTATCTGTTTTAATAATGTGCTAAGCATAAAAACAAAATTCTCCCTTTAAAAATTTCTAACAGATTCGTCAAAGAATCCACAGCTTACGCTAAGTTCACAGCTTATTCATGTTATCAATCACCTTGTCCAATAAATACCTCAGCTGCGTGATCTCCTCATCACTAAGGCCATCAACAAGAATCTGGTTCGTAACACTCCTACGCTCCTTACTCCTGATGATGAACTCTTCTCCCTTGGAAGTGATGGCTATATTTCGGTATTTCCTGTTGTCAGGATCCACCACAACCTTGACCATCTCTTTATCCTCAAGCCTCTTTAAAAGACCTATGGTTGTAGGGTGCTTTATCTGAAGAGCCTGCGAAATATCCTTCTGCGTAACCTTTTTATCTTTATTCTCCCAGAGATAGGAAACAAGGATCATCTGGGAAAAAGTCATATCCTCATCACGAAGCTGCTTGTTCAGCATATTGGCAAAGCCTTCGTGGATGAGCCTGAACTTAAAGCCAAGAGGTTCGTGTTCTTTGTCCCTTGAGAACTCTTTCCCCTCTTTATCTACACAAGTCATCGTCACCTCCTTACGACCGTTACTGGTCTTGTGTAAAAAGTAAGAAAGCATGTTGCATTTATGCAACAAAAAAACATGTAGCTAAGTACATATTAAATAATACGTAGCACGCTACATGTTGTCAACCTAGACAAAACAATTTCATTTTTATTTAATTATCTGACCACAATATGTTCACATTTTCTTTCTGTCTGCTGACAGTTACACACATATATGGTCCTGTATTTCGTCAGCTTGTGGTGATGACGAGCTTTTGTGGCTGAACCTGTCTGGCCTCACCCTTTCGTCCTCTGCTGACAATGCTCTCACCGAGGTTTATCATCTGAGCTCCCGATGCCATTGCAGCCAAAATCTGATGAACAGCATCCTCATAGTCTGCTGCCTCCATGGGGATAACATAGTCATGATTCAAATGTTCAGTTGAAAGGATTGCTGATCTGTACCTGGTATCATATCTGATTCCATAAAAGGTACATATTTCGGTATTTAGCATTCCATTGCTGTCAGCACACTGCATTGCTATATACATAGGCACACCTCACATTTGTCTACGCGTCCTTGGTTCCTATTTGCTATTGCAAGATATATTGTAATATCGCACAGTTGTTCTCAATAATATGATAATGCAAATTCAAAAAAAGGGCAAGCACGCTTGCTCGCCCCGTATCCACATATTTATTTACCCATTGACGCAATAAGCGCATCAATCTCTGCCTGTGACAACATCTTTCCAGAATCGCCTCCTGATGGAGCTGCTGCCGCTGGCGCACCACCTGCACCCGGCACCTGTGATGGAGAGAAACCGCCTCCGCCACCGGCCTGTGAGGATTTACCCATTATGCTAGCAAGCAAAGCCTGCTGTTCAGCGCTAAGTCCATTAGTATCCATACAGTACCTTCCTCTATATACTATATATCGTAGATTCAGTCCTATAACCTTAGTTTATTATCCTAAAATAAATATTTCTAGTCAATACAACCACGTTTTCTTTAATGGCAACTTAATAAAAATCTCATAATTTGCTCAGATATTTCATAATTTCGCAGATTTACAAATATCCTTAAGGCAGCACTTGTCGCACTCCGGCCTTCTTGCTATGCACACAGCCCTGCCGTGGGTAACAAATCTGTGGCACAGGGCATTACCTTCTTCTGGAGGTATGATCTTCCATAGCTCTTTTTCCACCTTGGCAGGTTCCTTGATATTATCAACAAGACCTATGAGGTTGCAGAGCCTGATGCAATGTGTATCTGTAACTATTGCTGGCTTACCGTAAACATCTCCAAGAACAAGATTGGCGCTCTTTCTGCCAACTCCAGGAAGTTTCAATAGTTCCTCCATTGAGTCTGGAACAACACCATGGTATACATCTCTTAGCATCTTCATGCAGGCAGATATATCGCGGGCTTTGGAATTGCCAAGTCCGCAGGGCCTTACTATCTCTTCTATCTTCTCAACCGGTGCATCTGCAAGAGCCTCCAGCGTTGGATATTTCTCATAGAGAAGAGGAGTTATCATGTCTACTCTCTTATCTGTGCACTGGGCAGCAAGGCGGACACTTACAAGAAGCTGCCAGGCCTTGTCGTAGGCCAGAGTACATACCGCATCCGGATATTCTTTTTTTAGCCTTTCAATTACTTCAAGAGCCAGTTTCTTCTTGGTCATAAGCTCACCTCGCAAACTCACTTTTCATCTGCTCTAGTGCCGTCAGGTTCTTTCTTCTCTCTCGATTACAAAGCCTGCCTTACTGATTGCTGCTTCATTCCTATTATCCTTCTTACTGTCAGAAGGTACAACCATTCCAGATGCCGCAGCACCAGGTACATTAGCTGTGCCAGGCACTACACCTCCAGTAGGTGTTCCGTAAGGCGCCGCCCCGAGCACAGTGGTTCCATTTGAAACATCAGCTCCAAGTACAGTAGTTGCATCTGATGTCTCTGCTCCAAGTACTGTAGTAGCCTCAGAAGCGTCACCGAAAGATACCGCAGCATCAGCGCCACTCTGTCCCAGAAGCACAGTCTGATTTGGATCCATCTGACTCTGCCCTTGATTTAAAAGAACTGTCTGATCACCACCAGGCTGTGACAATCCGCGAAGCTTGGCAGATAGTGAAAATGCCCCATTACCATCAAGGCCCTCAGAAGTATTCCAGGAAATAGCTGCTCCCTGGCGTTTTTTTCGAAGGTCTGCCTGGACTGTACCAGCCTGGGCCTCTTTTCTGATCTTCTCTATATCCCTCTTGGCCTCACTTCCTGAAAGGACCGCAAAATCTCTTTTTATATTAAGTTTAAACCACAGGATTAGCGTAAGTATCAGCATTACCACTGCTGATACTCCCATGATCACTGATAAAAGCTTGTAATATTCTATATTTCCCATTTTATCCTATAACCTAAATCTTCTTTACTTGCCCGCCGCAATATTAAGACTCTTTCTTGCAACCTCAAATGCACTCTTGGTCTTTTTAACTTTCTCTTTTACCATGTCAGAGCAATTTGGATCAGACAAGATATCTTCGTCCAAATGCACTAAAATGGCATCCATTTCTGCCACCATATCCTCGTACTTGACACCTGCCTTGAGGAATTTACTGGAATAATTATCAATCTGAGAAGCAATCTCATTGTAAATTACCATAGCTGTGATAGCATTGTCTTCCTCAGCAATATTGCCATCTGCAAGAGCCACGAGGTCGCCCCAGATCACATCGTATTTAACCTTTGGATCTCCGCTCGCAGTCAATTCAGCATTAGGGTCCTTGTCAGAATCCCCACCAGACTTATCCCCTGGCCTTACCATACGATACTCAGCAATCTTGTTGAGCCTTTCTGCTCTTAGCTGCTGGCTCCCTGACAAGGTACCCTGATCTGCCGCTATCTTGAGCCACTTGGAAGCCTGAGGATTACTGCCGCCTTCATAGGTGTAAAAATAAGCAACTCCAAGTCTATAGGCAACTGTAGCATAGCCCTCTTTGTTAGTGGCTAGTCTCTCGCCAATGGTGCCATTTGAAGTTTCCCTGATAAGAAGCCCTCGAACTCTTTCATCCTCCTGCCTTGTAAAAACATCATCTGCAAGAATCAGGTTATCAAGCATCTCAATATAAGCTCTTGTATTTTCAGGGTCCATTTCTATAGCCTTGGCATAGTATTCAAAGGATGTAGCATCATCCTCTTCTCCTCTGCCCTCCGCTATATAGTACTCATAGTTCTGTTTTGCAAGTGCATCAGACTTATTATGAAATCCCAGTGACAGTCCGCCAAATATAAGTGTCAAAGCCGATGTAGCCAGGAAAAGAGATACTCCCAGCTTGGCTGATTTCTTGTAGTTTTTGTCAAGTTCCTTGTAATGCTGAAGATCATACATAACCTCAGCGCAGGACTGATATCTGTCTGCAGGGTTGTTCTGAATACACCTTGTTATGATCTGCTCAAGGCCAGGTGACAACTGCTGATCCCAGTATCTGATGGGATAAAACTCATAAGGAGGCTCACTTGGATTGTGGCCTGTGACCAGATGATAAAGAGTTGCGCCCAGATTATAGATATCTGTTCTGGCATCAGTCTGTCCTCTTCCACCAAACTGCTCCGGAGCCGCATATCCCTTGGTTCCAAGATAAGATGTATCGCCGGCCTGGCTCTCTTTGTACTCTCTGGCAATACCAAAGTCGATAAGAGTAATGGTTCCATCAGGACGGAGCATGATGTTGCCTGGCTTAAGGTCTCTATAGATAATAGGAGGCTTTCTGGTGTGCAGATATTCAAGAACATCGCACAGCTGAATTCCCCAGTCTATTACATATTCCTGAGGCTGGGCTCCCATAAGATTTAGAGCCTTTTCAAGGGTATTACCCTCGATGTAGTCCATAACAATAAGAAAGCGCCCTTCCTCCTCAATAACATCGATAATGCTGGGAAGATAAGGGTGCGATAGCTCTTTTAACAAATTAGTCTCTGTGATAAGACTCTGTCTGACTACCTGAAAATTAGTAGATGTGTCCTTGCGGACCTCCTTGATAGCCCACTGCTTGTTGGCCTTCTCGTTCATGGCAAGGTAAACCGTACTCATACCGCCCTTGCCAATAACGTTCAGAACCTTATATTTATCTCCAACTAAACTTCCAATTTCTAACATGAATATTTCCTAACTAATATTTGATTTTGTTTCTAATAAAGAAACAACGTTAAAGCGATAAATGTCCCATTACTGACAGCAAATAAGGACACCCGTGATATTATCTGTCTCTCCGCGGCTCTTAACGGTCTCGATAAAGCCAAGAAGCCTTGACTTCATAGTGTTCTCGTCAGCACAAGCTGATGGTCGCAGTTGCCCGCATGCCTCGTCAGCTCTTAGCTTGCGCCACAGGCCATCACAACATAGCAAAATAGTTGTAGGCTCATCAATTCTGCCTGTGACAATCTGGGGATAAACATTCCCGGATGCTCCAAGGCACTGCAGAAGGACACTCTTCTGTGGGCTGTTCTCCGCTTCCTGAGGGGTTATAAGGCCTCTGTCCAGCATGTTCTGAACTACGCTCTGGTCGTGTGTCAGCTGATCACACCTGGTCTCAGTAAACTGATATGCCCTGGAATCCCCAATATTCATGATAATGAACTCATTTTCCATGGCAAAAAAGCTCACAACAGTAGATCCAAGTGTCAGGCCATTCATAGAGCCGTAATCCAGAAGCTCTTCGTTGATATCCTGAGCCAGAAGTAGCCACTGTCTCTTGACCTCTTCCATGATATCAATGCCTCTGCTATCGCTATCGTCAAGCTTCTCAGTGACATTAACTGGTGACAACGCCTGTGGAAGACCTGATACAAACCAGTTCTCAAAAGCCTCAACTGCCTTGCTGCTAGCAACCTCTCCGCAGGAAAGGCCTCCCATGCCATCGCATAAAACCCCAACTACGACTCTGCCGTGCTCGCTGGTATTAGCAACCTTCACCATTGCAGAATCCTGATTAACTTCCTTGACTGTACCTTTGTCAGTACATATACAAACTTTATATTCCATACTTGTCCTCTTTATAACCGTGGCTTTTATCTATTCCAGCCAGCCATATCATTGTAATATTTACGGTTAGTTATTTCAATTACAAACTGTGAATGTTATTATGATGAGGGTGTCAAAAGTATATTTTGTCACCTTAAGATATTTCCTCGGGAGGTGCCTTGTGTTTTTCCTTATAAAAAACCAACTTGAAGAATGTAGTGCCGAACAGTGTCACGATGCTGCAGAGCCTTATGTAGCAGTCCTTACCCCGGCTCAGTGGGCAGAGACCAATGAAAACTTTGATATGGGGCTGGATTTTGATCCAAACGGAGAAGAAATCTACACCACCAAGGCAGAAGTTAACTACGATTCGTTAACTGGAACTTTCTGCATTCCTACTCAGTCAGCAAGATCTGCAGAGCCTCAGAGGTTTGCATTTGTACTTGATGAAACAGGAATTGTATTTATAGATGAAAGCGACGCTGCCCTTAGGCTAGTTAAGAGGATCCAGCATTACAAGAAGTGGAAAAAGCCTTGTCTTGAACGCTTTTTGTATGATTTTTTGGAACTTATTATTCACAACGACCTCAGGATCATGCAGCAATATGAGCTGGAGCTGGACAGTCTGGAAAAAGAGATCATGTCTAACGCAGAATCAGCTCACATGGAGCGAAATAACGATATCCGCGGTGATATAAGAGATCTGCGCATCCATTACGAGCAGCTTCTGGATTTTGGACAGGAGCTTGAGGAAAATGAGAATGGTTTCTTTTTGGAGGACAACCTGAGATATTTCCACATGTTCTCAAGCCGCGTGGACAGGCTCTATGACTCCGCTACCCACCTTAGAGACTACACAATCCAGCTAAACGACCTTTATCAGTCTCAGCTTGATGTAAGGCAGAACAGGATCATGACAGTCCTTACTGTGGTAACAACCATCTTTATGCCTCTTACACTTATAGTTGGCTGGTATGGTATGAACTTTAAATACATGCCAGAGCTGGAATCCCGCATGGGTTATCCGGTAGTCATCATACTAAGCGTATTGATCGTTGTAGGAAGTCTTACCTTCTTTAAGATAAAAAAGATCCTGTGAATCAGGAAGTAGCAAGTATAATCCTGCTCTCCCTTAATGTCTGGGACTGCTCATAGTCATACTCAATTGTATTTATGTTAGCCATAGGGTATAGCTGACGCAGCTTTTTAAGGGCTCCGCGCTCTGCCACGTGGCTAACAAGGCATCCAAAGGGGTGTACGATAAGTATCTTGTCATACCCCTGCTCTATCATATCCATTGCTTCTGCCAATACAAGCCAGCCATCTCCGATATTGTAATACTCACTTAATATAGGTGTTGCCTTCTGACGCATATCATTAAATATCCCGTCCGATAGAAATCCATTCTGCAAAAGAGCTCGTCTCACCTGAACTTGTATCCTGATCAAATAATCCATCACAAGCTTATACCCTTTCAGCATTGCTCTGGAAGCGCCCTTTAGCTCTGCAGACTTCATCTCAGTGTAAACTACATAAACGCAATAGTTCAAAAAGCCTTCCATCCTCGATTCCATGCCATTTTTATGCAAAAAATCTTCCAAGTGCCTGTTCCCTATTGGCGAGCATTTTATATAGATTTCTCCGCAGATACCCACTCTCTTAAGCGGTCTCTCCTCTCTGGAAAATCTTGGAATCTTAAGAAAATCACTTACAATCTCACGATATTTCTTTTCCCTGAAAAAGAGATTACGGCAGGAAGAAATATCCTGGGAAAGAGCCTTTATCCACTTGTCATAGACTTTTTTCGTGGTACCTTCTTCCTTCTCGTAGGGTCTTATCTGCTGAAAAAGAGCCATGAGAAGATCTCCGTAGCACACTGCTGCCACAGCGCCAAAGAGCATCATGGGCCTTATCTTAAAGCCAGGGTGAGACTCAGCGCCTGAAAAATTCAGTGAAAGAACCGGTATCTTATATCCGCTTCTCTTAAGGCACTGTATTATAAGGTCGTAGTAATTGCCTGCTCTGCAGGCGCCTCCAGCCTGAGGTTCCAAAATTGCAATTCTCGAAACATCCGTAGCAGGGCTTTTTAAGTGCGTCATCAGATTTCCGATTATATCCATAGCGCAAGTGCAATAGCTTGAATTTACCAGTGATAGCATCTCCGCCGGAAATTCCTTGTACTCTGGCACAACAGCTAGTTTGTAGCCGCCTATAGAAAATGCTGCACTAAGAAGTTCGTTGTGATAGTGCAGCATATCAGGCATATATATGGTATGAGTCTTCCTCATACTTTTTGTAAACCGGATATTGTCTTTATTCATTTTTATCCTAGCATTCCTTCTTTTCTAACGCCAACCCAATCAATCAGCATGATCTGCCATAAAAAGAGGTATATTCAGCACATCATCGTCTAGTTTTAAATTATCTAGTGAAAAGCGCACGCGGAGCTTAACTTGATCTGGAAACAGTTCCTTAAACTTTTTCCCACGGGAAAAATATCGTTTTCTCTTTGAATCAGAAAATCTACTTCATAGGGTGGATTGGTCTGTGTCCAATACCATGGTACCACTTCAAAGTATGCAGGTGTATTGTATTTTGACCTTAAAAATTGTATTATTAGCTTGAGTTGAGGCCTTAAAAAATGTATATTCACAATGAGTCCAGCCCCTAAAAAATGTAAAAAATTTCTGGAGGTACTATGTATGCAGCGCTTTGCAATGGATAAGCTGATTGAATGGAAAAATAATAAAAATAGGAAGCCTTTGGTTATAATGGGTGCCCGTCAGGTTGGTAAAACATGGCTAATGAAGGAATTTGGAAAACTTTATTATGATAAGGTTGCATATATATCATTCTACAACAATACGGCTATGAGTCGTGTGTTTGAACAGGATTATGATATAAGTAGAATTATTTCTGCTATTAATATTGAAGTAGGCCTTACTGTATCTGCTGATGATACTTTGATTATATTTGATGAAATACAAAATGCTCCAAAGGCGTTTGAATCCTTGAAATATTTCTGTGAAGAAGCACCTGAATATCATGTTATGGTGGCCGGATCTCTTTTGGGAGTAGCCTTACACGAAGGGATATCTTATCCAGTTGGCAAAGTAACAACTCTTAACCTTTACCCACTGAATTTTAGAGAGTTTCTATATGCTGTCGGTGAAAATGCTCTGGCGGATGCTCTTAAAACCAAGGATTATGCTTTGATAGATGGTTTTTCTGAGAAATATATCTATCACCTAAAAAACTACATGTATGTTGGCGGCATGCCAGAAGTTGTGAATAATTTTTTAAATAACAGCGATTATTTTGCAGCCAGAGAAGTTCAAAAAGAGATCATACTTCAGTACAAAGGGGACTTCGGCAAGCACATTTCTCCTAATGAATTAGTGAGAATTAACATGGTATGGGATGGAATCCCCATACAACTTGCAAAGGAAAATAAAAAATTCTTCTTTGGTCAGATTAAGAAAGGGTCTCGAAGTGCAGAATTTGAAAAAGCCATACAGTGGCTGGTGGACAGTGGTCTGGTATATCGTGTCCACAAAGTAAATGAGCCGCACGTTCCTCTTTCTGCATACATGGAATTCTCATTTTTTAAATTATTTTTCTTGGATATTGGTTTATTAGGTGCAATGAGCGAATTGGATCTGCATTCGGTCATTGAAGGCAACCGTCTATTTGTTGAATTTAAAGGAGCTCTCACGGAACAATATGTTCTTCAGCAAATTGTTAGTGATACTGATTATTCAGCATATTACTATGGCACCGAATCAGCCACTTTCGAACAAGACTTTCTTATTCAAAAGGGCATGGATGCAGTTCCTATTGAGGTGAAAGCGGAAACTAATATTCGCTCTCAAAGTTTGAAAGCATTTTACGATAAATTTCACCCTGCTACTTCTATAAGGTTATCATTGCTAAATTATAAGGAACAGGATTGGATGGTCAATATTCCGCTTTATGCTGTATGTAATATGTAGATGATTTTTACTCCTATAGCTAATTCCATATCTGCAGCTCCAACTGCAAATGCTACAGAATCTTCTTCAGCTTTAGATTGCTCATATGCACCCTTACATTGTTGCCAGTCACCGTGAATTTTTCTTCACAGAGGGGTGCGGACAATTCTTGGACCTGATATGAATTTTTATAATCAGGAGGGAATTGATGAGCTACACCAATGAACAAAAACTGACAGCAATTAGATTATATCTCAAAAACAACAAAAACGCTCACAAAACG
>JAEEGL010921377.1_pt1 | contig 17120 bp, 14 predicted proteins | sample 9134231 | NCBI WGS metagenome assembly JAEEGL01 (sample SAMN16246548, study PRJNA631951) | gut metagenome | biome: gut microbiome; feature: rumen; material: fiber-attached | host: Bos | place: Iran: Karaj | collected 2018-10
ATTATTCTTCTTCTATTGAAGCTATTGATGGTGAAGCTCTAACTGTTGAAAATCCAGATGCATCAGGAGCAGCAGATGCTGATAATGTTCAAGATACTAATAGTTGGAACACTTTAGGTACTCCATCTAGTGGTAATTATAATAATTCTGGAGGCAATAGAACATATTCTTATTCTACTGGAAGTAATGGTACTAGAGTAACCAAAACAGATGGATCAACTTTTGAAGATAAAAAAGTTGATACTAGTAGTGCATTAGATGGTAGTGAATATAGTTTTGATATATTAGAGAAATATGTTGATAAACAAAAAGGAACAACAATTGAATTGCCTGAAGGATTGGGGCAAGAACATTCAGTTGTTTATTGGCAATCTATTTCTGAAGACGATGAAGATGCATTTAAGTTAAAGAAAGCCGTTGGTATGAATTTTGATGATGACGGTTTAGCCAAAATGGGCGATAGATATGTAGTTTGTGTAACATCAACTTTTGGTAATGTTGGTGATTATATAGATGTTGTATTAAAAGATGGTAGCATAATCAAATGTGTTATTGGAAGTTTAATAGCAACAGCTGATAATAATAAATGGGGATTGAATGATGGTAAATGTGTAGTTCAATTTATGGTTGATAAAGAAAACTGGAGCGATGATAAGACAATTTCTAGTATTCATCCAGAATGGGATCAAGAAATTAAGGAGATTACTAATAAAGGAAACTTCTTTGATATTATAAAAGAACCAGAAGTAGTGGCAGCTATTACTACTGCTACAGAACAAGGTGCTAGAAGTGCAATTGTAGAAACAGCTGAAAAAGAATTAAATAATACTGATGAATCTAAATATTTGGAAATGTTTGGTGAAGGCGAAGGAACTCTTTGGTGTAGTGAGTTTGTTTCTTGGTGTGCTAAAAAGAGTGGTTATGTAGATGCCGGTATTATTCCTAAGTTTGATGGAGCGGGAGAAGGAGCTAAATGGTTCCAAGATAATAATAGATTCCAAGATAGAAGTTATACACCTAAAGCAGGAGATATTTTGTTTACTGGTGGAGATTCTGCTTCTCATACTGCTTTAGTTACTGGTGTAGAAGGAGATAAAATACTTGTTATAGAAGGTGGAGGGAACAAAGTAAATAAAGGCTCATATGGATTGCATTCTTCAAATATATATGGATTTGGAGTCCCTGACTATAGTAAACTTTCTTCTTCAAGTGATACTTCATCTACCAGTGATAGTAAAGGGGTGGAATAGTTTATGGCTTATGGAGACTATGCTACTGTTGCTAAAGATGGCGCAGGAAACTATGATACGATTGTTACAGATGTTACGAGTATAGATTTTTCTTCTTGTTGGGAAGGATCAGCAAGTGATAAACAGACAACTGAGATAAAAAATATAACCAGTGAAATATCAACTCAATCTAGTCAATTAAGTAATTTTGCATCGGCATTGACAATGATAGATGATTATGATGCAGAAAAGAAGAAATATGAAGATGCACTTGCTGCATTAAAAACACTAAGTAAGGAAAGTGCAGAGTATAAAAAGACCGAAGCTTATTCTAATGCTGTTGCCCGAGAAGAAGGTAATAGAGATGATGCGAAGGGTAAAATGGATGAATTAAAACCGAAGATAGAGGAATTATTAGGAGGTATTTCTGATACTTATTCAGCTAATCTTTCTGATATATCTAAAACGGAATTGGTTCCTACAAATTCATTCTTTAATGACTTTGCAAAATGCCACGGTGCAGTTTTAAAGGCATTAGATTTAAAAGTTGTATTAAAAGATGTTCATATAGGTAGTGGTTTAACACCAGATAAGATGAATCCTAATTTTGATAAAACAGATGCTTGGGTAGAAAAGAATCCTTATGCAATGTCTGGGTATACTGGTCAATGTACTTGGTTTGCTTGGGGAAGATTTTATGAAATATATGGTTATGATCCAGGTTTTAGGGGAGACGGATATCAATGTGTTGGTCAATTATTGGCAGCACATCCAGATAAATTCTATAAATCTGATAAACCAGTTCCAGGAGCAGTTTTCTCAACAAATGGAGTTACAAGAAACCATGTTGGTATAATAATTGCTGTTGATGGTGATACAATTACAGTACAAGATGGTAACTATAATGGTTCTAGTGATTCATTTGCTGTTGCTAAGAATGACTGGGGTACTTGGACAACTACCTTATCTGAATTCCAAGCCAGATATGGTGGAGGAGTTGTATTTGCAAATCCTAAATAAGAAGCTTTTGCTTCTTTTTTATTTGAGTTGATTTTAAAATGAGATGATTATATAATTTATATAGCGAAATGTCGCAAGTGAGGTGTTCTATTTATGGAAAAAGAGAGTAAAGAACCTATAAAAAAGAAAAAAGTTAATATTAAAAAGGTATTATTAAAATTAAAAAAAATAATATGCAATAAAAAGTTTTTAATAGTAGTAGGAATTATCATATTAGCATTGTTAATTCTATTTGGAATTAAAAGTGTTATTAAAGCTAGCAAGGGTGTTGATTATCCTGTTATTTACAATAATAATGATGCTGATTTATATTTGTTACCTACTAAAGGAAAAGGTAGTGGAGATGCTATAAAACTAGCTGCTGGAGAAAGCGTTAGTAATGTTGTTTATGCTAATACAACTAATAAGTATGTATTATTTCAAAAAAATGAAGATTTGTATTTATATAAATCAAGTAAAAAAGGTGAGACAACTAAGATAGTTGATAATATATCTATGGCTATGTTTACAGAAAATGATAAATATATAATAGCTTTGGCTGAGAATAAAGATTTATATGTTTATAACTATAAATCAAGTAATAAGATAGATAAAGATGTTTCAACTATAATTGATTATAACGACAATTATATTTTATATGAGAAAGATAATGTAGTATATCTTAAAAGTTTAAATCATAAAAAAGATGATAGAATAAAAGTATCTAGTAGTTATAGTACATATATTGAATTTTCTGAAGATGGTAAGAATGTTATTTTTATAGATGGTGAAGGAAAGTTATACTCTTACAATATTAAAAAAGATGATAAAAAAGAAATAGATAAAAATGTTGTTAATTTCTATTGTGATAAAAAATCATGTGACAAAATGTATTATGTTGTTTCTGGAAATACAAAAAAGATAATGTATTATGATGGGGATAAAGAAGAAATAGCTAAAGATGTTTATTTAGTTTATGATACTGATTTAGATAAAAAACAAGTAGTATATGTTACATTAAAGGATAATAAATATTCTATATACTATCAAAAAGGAACTAAGGCAGCAGAAAAAGTTGATGGTAAATTAGATAGTGTTAGATTTGTTAGATTATTTGAAGGTAAAGAAATCTACTATATTACTGGTGGTAATGAAGTTAAATATGCTAAGATACATGGTGCTGGTATAAGTGATAAGGAAACTCTTGCTAAAAATGTAGCAGGATATCTACACTTATATAAAAAAGGATATGCGTTTGTAACAGATGTAGATGAATATTCTAATGGAACACTATATATTGCTCGTAATGGAAAAGCTAAAAAGATTGATGAAAAAGTTAATAGTAGTAGTGGTTTAATTACAGTATCTAAAAAAGGTGATAAGATTTACTATTTAAAAAATTATAATGTTTCTGGAGATTTATATTATACAAAAGGCAAAAAGAGTAAATTGTTAGAAGCAGATGTTCGCTCATATCAATATTTTAAAGAGGATTTATTATACTTTATAAAAGATTATAATGTTTCTACAGCAAGAGGTAATCTATATAGATATTCAGGTAAGACTGTTAAGATTGTAGAAAATGTTACAAGGATTGCTTCTTCACCAGTAGAATATGTTGAAAAGTAAAAAAGGTTAAAATAACCTTTTTTATTATGTTATAATAGTTCCATGGTGATATTATGTCATATAAATTGTTTGAATGTAATGGATATAAATTGCATACAATAAAAACAAATAAGTTTAAAAATTGGAATATAGAAATAATGTTTAGAAGAAAGCTAGAAAAAGAAAACATAACTAAAGATAATTTATTATCAAGATTATTAGTGTTTTCTTCTTTAGAATATCCAACTAAAAGAGATTTGGCTATAGAACTAGAGGATTTATATAATTCTTATGTTAGAGGTTATATATCTAAAGTTGGAAATCAAGAGATTATTTCAATAGTTGGTGATTTTTTAAATCCTTGTTATTGTGAAGAAGGATTCTTAAGTGATGCTCTTTCTTTTATTGTGGGAATGATTAATAAACCGAATATAAAGAACAATTCTTATGATAAAAGAAGTTTTGATATTATAAAAAATCAGCTTAAGAGTAATATAGAATCAATAAAAGATAACGCTGCAAGATATGGTCTTTCAAGATGTCTTACTTTGATGGATGACAAATGTCCATCTAGTTATGAGATTCTTGGAACATTAGAGGATTTAGATAAAATAAATGAAATTAACATTGTAGATAGCTATAATAGTTTATTTACTGACTTTGAATGTGATATTTATATTTGTGGTAATTTGGACATGGAAGAAGTTTATCATTTATTAAAAGATAAATTTAAGTTTAAAAAACATTCTTCTATAAATGATATTTATTTGGATCCAAAAGTAAGAGAGAAAACTCTTGATGTATATGAAAGCGGTAAGTATGAACAAGATTCTTTGTTTGTAGCATATAATGTCGTTGATTTTACTTTAAGAGAAAAACTGTATGTGGCTCCAATATTTAATACTATATTGGGTAATAATGGTTTATCTAGTAAACTATTTAAATCAATCAGAGAAGAGAATTCATTATGTTATACAGTAAGAAGTATTTATAATAGATTTGATCAAAACTTAATTATTTATTCTGGTATTGATAAAAAAGATAAAGATAAATGTATTAAATTAATAGATATAGCTATGAATGATATGAAAAATGGTAAGATTAGTGATGATGAACTTACTAGTGCTAAGAAGATATCAGAAACTTTGATTAAATGTAGTGAGGATAGTTTGTCTGGTATTATTGGCGAAAGATTATATAATAATTTAGCAAATATTCCATTGAATAAAGAAAGAATTGAAGTATTAAAAACAGTTACCAAAGAAGAGATAATGGATTTAGCTAAAAAGATTAAACTTAATACAATTTATTTGTTAGGGGGAGAAGTATAGCATGGAGAAGATTAAAATACTTGGTGTTGATGAAGAATACTTTCACGAAGAATTACCTAACGGATTAAATGTATATATGTTAGTAAATGATCGAGTTAATAATTTTTATATTACATTTAGTACAAAATATGGATCAGTTGATACAGAGTTTAAACTAGATGGAGATGAAGAATATACTAAAGTACATAATGGAGTTGCTCATTTTTTAGAACATGTTAATTTTAATGAAGATATTAATTCAACAGCAGAAGATTATTTTTCTAAATTGGGTTCTGAAATAAATGCATATACTTCGTTTGATGTTACAGCTTATGAAGTAACGTCTTCAACATTTTTTAAAGAGAACTTAGAGCATTTGCTTGATTATGTTCAAAAACCATATTTTACTAAAAAACTGATTGAAAAAGAAAAAGGTATTATTTGTGAAGAAATCAAGATGACGAAGAATAATCCTGGTAGTAAGTTATATTATGGAGCTAATAAAGGCTTATATAAAAAAGATAAAAGAAGAAATCTAATAACAGGTGAAATTAAGGACGTAAAAGAAACAACAGCAGAGGAATTACAATTGGTTTATGATAATTTTTATAATCCGTATAATATGAATGTTGTAATAACCGGTAATTTCGATCCTGAAGAAGCGATTACGATTATTAGAAATAATCAAAAAAAGAAAAAATTTGCTGTTTATAAAAATCCAATTAGAAAAAAAGTTACTGAACCAATGAATGTAACAATTGATTATAAAGAAATAGAAGCCAATGTTGAAATCCCTAAAGGAATAATATCTTATAAGATGAATAAGGAACTATTTAAAAAATATGATGATAGAATACTTGGTATTTATTTAAATATAATACTTAGAAATAACTTTGGTGTTACATCACTATTTAAAGAAGAATTACTAGAAAAAGAATTAGTTAATTTTTTAGGATATGGATGTGAAGTTTTTCAAGATTTAGTTACTATTACTATTGATTTTGAAAGTAGAGAACCTGATAAAGTGATTCCATTGATTAAAGAGAAAATCAATAATATGGAAGTTAGTGCTAGAGATTTAGAGAGAAGAATAAAATGTAATATAGCATCATTAATAAACAATTTTGATTATATTGAATATATAAATGGCGACTTTATAGATTCTTTAATAAATTATGGTAAATATGAAAATAATATGTTTGGAATTTATAAAAGTTTAAATATGAAAGATTTAAACGATATTAAAAGTAAATTAGATTTAAATAATAATAATGTTACTTTGATAGTTCCATACAAATAAAAAAACTCACAATTGTGAGTTTTTTATTATCTGTTGTAGTATTCAACGATAAGTGTTTCATTAACTTCGTTATTAAGTTCGCTTCTGTCTGGTAATCTAACTAATTTACCAGTTAGTTTATTTTTATCAAATTCAACAAAAGCAGGACGATTTAAAGTAGCTTCAACAGCATCTTTAATTGCTGGATGATTTAAAGAGTTTTCTTTAACAGCAATAACATCGCCAACTTTTACTTGATATGATGGAATATCAACTTTAACTCCATTAACTGTAATGTGTCCATGGTTAACTACTTGTCTTGCAGCTCTTCTTGTACGAGCTAGTCCTAGACGATATACAACGTTATCTAATCTAGATTCTAGTAAGCAAAGTAGGTTATAACCAGCAGGACCAGTCATCTTAGCAGCTTTATCAAATAATCTGTGGAATTGTTTTTCATTTAATCCATACATTAATCTGATTTTTTGTTTTTCTGCTAATTGGATACCATATTCACTTGATTTACGTCTTCTGTCGTTTCCATGAGCTCCTGGAGCATATGGACGTTTAGCTAGTTCTTTACCATTTTCTAAAATAGAAAAACCTAAACGACGAGATTTCTTGTAAACAGGACCAGTATATCTTGCCATAAGTAATTCTCCTTTCTCTATATTTGATATATAGGGAGTTATAAAGACCAAATAGGGAGTTTGTTTAAATATTTTCATTAAGGCAGCCTTAACTACTAATATACCTAAAAGGTAACAAACACATTAATTTTCTTTATAACGCTGCCAAATACATCGCAACATTAATTATACATAAATATAGGAAAAAGTCAATTGAAATAAAGGAATTGGGTCTGTAAATATATTAACTGTTAATTTACAAAAGGAAATTTATTCTATTTCTTTTAAATGTGTATTTTAAGCTAATTATGTGGTATGATTAATATGATATTAGGTTAGGAGGTTATAATTATGAGTCGAACTGCATATATATTGGCAGGAATTACTTATTATATCGTAAGTATTATAGTTGTAGTTATAGTTCTTAATCTGATTAATAGAAGAGAAAAAAAGAAATATCAAGAAGAAATAGTTAATCTTGAAAGAGATAAAAACTTAATAATATCTTCTTCTATTTTGTCTGAATTGAATAAAGTAGAAGCTTTAGTTAACAACGAAAAAATGCAAGAAAGTTATGATGATTGGCAAGAAAGATTTAAAGAAATTAAAGATGTTGATCTACCTAAAATAACAGATGCATTAATTGAAATAGAAGATTGTTTTAACGAAAAGAACTTCAATGTATTAAATGATAAAATAGCTAAAGTAGAGCTAGAGATTTTCTATGTAAAAACAAAAGCTAATTTCTTATTAGATGAAATCAAAAGTATTACTTTATCTGAGGAAAGAAATAGAGAAACTATTACTAAGTTAAAAGCTAAGTATAGAAAGATAATTGCTAAATATAATAGTAATAAGAATGATTATAAAGATATTATTACACCATTAGAGTTACAATTTGAAAATGTTGATAAATTGTTTGCAGCATTTGAAGTAACTATGGAAGCTAATCAATATGATGAAGTAGGTAAAATAGTAAAAGGCATTGATGATGTAATAGGTAATTTGGGTATTATTATTGACGAAGCACCTACTATTATTTTGATGGGTAAAAGTTTAATACCTAATAAAATGAAAGATGTTAAATCTATTGAACAAAGAATGATTGCAGAAGGTTATAATTTAGATTATTTAAATTTAGATTATAATATTGAAGAATCAGAGAAGAAAATACAAGATGTATTTGCTAAGTTAAATGTTTTAAACGTAGAAGATTCAATATTAATTTTAAAAACAATATTAAATTATTTTGATAGTATTTATACTAATTTTGATGAAGAAAAACAAGCTAAGATGATTTTTGAAGAATATGTTAGAAAGATTTTAGTAAGAGCTAATAACGTTGAAAAAACTAATAATGCTTTATATCGTAAAATTGATTTAATTAAATATAGTTATGATTTAACAGATGAAGATGTTAAAGTAATTGAAGTTATTAAAGCAGATATTATTGAAATTAAAAATGATTATAATGAAATTGTTGAAGCTAATAGAAATAAATCTTTTTCTTATACTAGATTAGGTAAAGAGATGGAACGTTTAAATCAAAAGCTATTAAAGGTTGAAGATAAAATGTCTAGTGCTTTAAAAGCTTTAGGTGGATTAGAAGAAGATGAACAAAGAGCTAAAGATCAATTAATGGAAATCAAAGAAATATTGGAAAAAGCTAAGAAGAAAATATATAGTTATAAATTACCAGTAGTGCCAAATATTTATAATATTCAACTTAGTGAAGCAAATGTCGCTATCAAAGAAATGATTAAGGAACTAAAAAAATCGCCCGTATCAATTAAGACATTAAATATTAGAGTTGATACAGCAAGAGATTTGGTTTTAAAACTATATAATACAGCTAATGAATCAGTTAAGACAGCAGCGATGGTAGAAATGGCTATAGTATATGGTAATAGATATCGTCCAGTTAATAGAAATTTAGATTTGGAATTAACTAGAGCTGAAGAATTGTTCTATGATGGTGAATATAAAAAAGCTTTAGAAACTTCTATAAGAGCTATAAATGTTGTTGAACCTGGAGTTCATAAAAAACTGTTAGAAGCATTAAAAAGATAGTTATATTAAGCTATCTTTTTTTTTAGATATAGAATATAATTAAATTGGTGGTAATATGATTTATTTAGATTATTCAGCTACAACCCCTGTATCATATGATGTATTGGATAGTTATATAAAAGCTACTAAGGATTATATGGGGAATGCTAATTCAATTCATTCATTAGGTGTTAAATCTAAAATTCTATTGAATAGTGCAACAAAACAATTATGTGAATTGTTTAATATTAGTGAAGAAGAATTAATATATACTAGTGGAGCTACTGAAAGTAATAATATGGCTTTAAAAGGTGTTGCTTTATCATATAAAGATAAAGGAAAACATATAGTTGTATCAAAGCTTGAGCATCCTTCAATTTATAAAATATGTGATTTTTTAGAAAGTGAAGGGTATGAAATTAGTTATGTTAATAATGATATAAATGGTCTTGTGGATTTTGAAGATTTAAAGAATAAAATTAGACAAGATACAATATTAGTTAGTATTTGTGCCGTTAACTCGGAAGTTGGTGTTAGACAACCTTTAAAAACGATTAGACAAATAATTAAAAAAGAAAATCCAAATACTTTGTTTCATAGTGATATGACTCAAGCAATAGGTAAGGTACAAGTTAATATGCATGATGTAGATATGGCATCAATGAGTGCTCATAAAATATTTGGTCCAAAAGGAATTGGTTTTTTATTTAAAAAGAGCACTGTTAAAATGATTCCGTTAATTCATGGAAGTGGTAAATTCAATGAATTAAGAGCTGGAACACCTCCTTTACCATTGATAGTTGCTTTATCAAAAGCTTGCCGAATTGCTTTAACTGATGTTGAAAGTAGAGAAATGAAAGTTAAAGAATTAAATGAAATGATATGCAAAGATTTAGAAAAATATGATGGAATAATTCTTAATAAAACTAAATATTCTATCCCTCATATATTAAATATAAGTTTTACTAAAATAAAACCAGAAACATTTATTCATGCTATGGAAGATGATGAAGTTTATTTAAGTACTAATACAGCTTGTGCATCTGGAGAGTTGAGTACTTCAGTTATGGCAATATATAATGATAAAAGAAGAGCTATTAGTACTATTAGAATTAGTTTAAGTTATGTAACAACTACTGAAGAAGTTAAAAAATTCTTAAATTTATTTAAAGAAAAATATAATGCATTAAATAATTTAATGAATGGAGGCGAAGCATAGTGGGTTTATTGGATTCTTTAAAGAGTAAAGGAAAAGATTTATTAAAAGACGAAAAGACTAAAAATTACGCAACTAAAGCAATTAATGAATTGTCAGATCAAATTGATAAAAAATCTGGTATAGAAGATGATGATTCAGATGATGCTAAAGACGTTAAAGGGGCTTTAAAAGATTTAGGATCTGCTGCTAAAAGATATGCAAATAATAAAAAGAAATAGATTAATTTCTTTCTTTTTTTTGATATAATGATTATAGGTGATAGTATGAAAAAATTTTTACTAGTAATTATGTGCTTATTGTTAGTCGGTTGTGGTTCTAAAAAGAGTGAAGAAATAGAATCTGGGAAAATTAATTGTGAACAAATGGAAGAAATAATGAAGGGTGATAATAATCCTCAATTAATAGATGTTAGAACAGAAGAAGAATATAAAGAAGGTCATCTAACAGATTCTGCAAATATACCTTATGATATTGTAGTAAATGGTATTGAAGCATATGAAGTTGTTAAAAAAGACACTCCTATAATTGTTTATTGTAAAAGCGGTAAAAGAAGTGCTCAAGCATATGAAAGTTTAGTAAAAGCTGGTTATACAAAAGTATATGATTTAGGAGCAATGTCTAATTGCAAAAAATAAGAACATTTTTAAGTTCTTTTTTTTATAGGAAAATTTGCTAAAAATAGGGAAAAATAGTAAAATGTTTATGGTTTTAAGGGGGTAGGCATATGGAATATGTTAGTGTTGGTACTGATTGTATTTTAGATGAATATTTTATTCCAGCTGTTAATAGTGATAAAAAAATAAAACCATCTGGTGGTTTATGGTGTTCATTATATAGAGGAGAATACTATAATGAGTGGTTAGATTTTATTTCTAATAAACCAATATATTTAAGAAGATATTTAAGAAAAGAAAATCCTTATGAATTAAGTGGAGCAATTATAACTCCAAAAGAAAATGCTAAAATTTTAACATTAGATAGTGCTGAATCTTTTTCAATATTAGAAAACTTATATAATTTTGATTACGAAAAGGTTGCAGACGACTTTGATGCTATTTACTATGATTTATTCCAATTAACAGGTGCTATTCCTAGATATTCTGATGATATTAGAAGATTTATAAGTGTTACTACATTTTTAGTACTAAATCCTAGTTCTATTAAAGAGTATAAAAAAGCAAAGATTAATATTAGACCTATGGATTATGAATATGAATGGTGTGAAGATATTGAGGGAACTACTACTATTTTACCTGGTACTTATGAAGTAGAACCAGCATCAGAAGAATATACTGCTATTTTAAATGAAATTTGTCTTCATTTTAGCGATGAGATAGCAAGATTAAAAATAGAGTATAGTAATCTTCCTACATATAGAATAGTAGAAATATTTAGAAAAAAAATAGAAGAAACATTTGGAAATGAAATTATATCTTATTGTAAAAGTAAAAAATATGATAGTGACAGAGTTTTAGCTTCACTGACTGTAAGATCATATAAAAGAGCAAAATAAACAACTTATGTTGTTTTTTTTGTTTTTTTTAGTATAATTATTGTTAGTTTTGGGGTGATGCCTTTTGCAAAAATTAATAATGATAAAGTATGGTGAATTATCTACAAAGAAAGCAAATATTAATCTATTTTTAAAACAATTAAAAGATAATGTTAAATTTGCTTTACAAGATTTAAATGTTGAGGTTAAGTTTGATAAAAGTAGAATGTTTATTAATTTAAATGATGATAACTTTGATGAAGTAGTAGAAGCATTATCACATGTATTTGGTATTCATGAATATGATATTGCTTATAAATTAGATACTAAAGATATAAATGATATAGGTAAAAATATATTAAAGTTAGTTAAAAATAGAGATTTTAGAACTTTTAAAGTAGTAACTAAAAGAAGTGATAAAAAATATCCAATTCAAAGTATGGATTTTAGTAGACAAATAGGGGCGATACTTCTTAAAAACATACCTGATATAAAAGTAGATGTTCATAATCCAGAACTAATGGTTAATATAGAGATAAGATTAAATGCTACTTATGTGTATTTTAATTCAGAAGCTGGTATAGGTGGATATCCGGTAGGAGTAGCAGGTAAAGGTCTATTAATGTTGAGTGGAGGAATAGATTCACCGGTAGCTGGTTATATGGCTATTAAAAGAGGAGTTAAATTAGAATGTATATACTTTGAAAGCCCTCCTCATACTAGTGTTGAAGCAAAAAATAAAGTGATAGATTTAGCACGTAAGTTATCTTTATATAATAATGATATTAAATTGCATGTTATTAAGTTTACTGATATTCAACAAGAAATATATAAAAATTGTCCACATGAATATTTAGTTACATTAATGAGAAGAATGATGTACAGAATAGCTGAGAGAATAGCTAGAAATAATAATTGCAAGATATTAGTTAATGGTGAAAGTATTGGTCAAGTAGCAAGTCAAACTTTAACTAGTATGAATGTTATTAATGAGGTGGTTAAAATACCAGTTATTAGACCGGTAGCTTGTTTTGATAAATTAGAAATAATTGATATAGCTAAAAAAATAGATACATATGATACAAGTATCTTACCATTTGAAGATTGTTGTACAATATTTGTTCCAGAACATCCAGTAATTAATCCTGTTTCTGCTTTAGCAGAAGAGTACGAAAAACTATTACCTTATGAAGATTTAATATATGAAGCTATTAAAAATCATGAAGTAATAAAAGTAAGTATTAGAGATAAAAATGAAGAGATAGATGATTTGCTATAAAAAGGATAGATATTCTGTCCTTTTTTTTGTATAATGTTAGAGAGGTGTTTTTATGAAATTATTGTGTGTAAACGCTGGTAGTTCTTCTTTGAAATTTCAATTATTTGAAATGCCAGAAGAAAAAGTAATTATTAGCGGTTATATTGAAAAAGTTGGTATTCCTGGAAGTTTTTGGAATACTAAAGTAGATGGAGAAAAAATTAAAGGAGAAAAAGATTTAAAGAATCATACTGAAGCAGTACAAGTTATGTTAGATGAATTAATCAAATATCATGCTGTTGAAAGTTTAGATGAAATTAAAGGTGTAGGACATAGAGTTTTACATGGTGGAGAAAAGTATAGTGATTCTGTATTAATTGATAAAGAAGCTATTCAAAGTATTAAAGACTTAACTAAGTTAGGTCCATTGCACCATCCAGGTAACTTAGCTGGTATTGAAGCTATGCAAAAAGCATTACCAGGTGTTCCAATGGTTGCAGTTTATGATACAGCATTCCATCAAACTATGCCAAATTATAATTATATGTATCCAGTTCCTATGGAATGGTATGAAAAGTATGGTGTAAGAAAATATGGTTTCCATGGAACAAGTCATAAATATATTACACAAGAAATGAAGCATTTATTAGATAAAGAAGATGTAAATTTAATTATTGCTCACGTAGGTAGTGGAGGATCTTTATCTGCTATTAAAGATGGTAAATGTTATGATACAACAATGGGTCTTACTCCGTTAGATGGAATAATGATGGGAACTCGTAGTGGTTCTATTGATCCAAGTATTTTAGGTTATGTATGTAAAGAAGCTAAGATGACTATTGAAGAAGTTACTGATGCTTTAAATAAACAAAGTGGATATTTAGGAATTTCTGGTTATAGTGATTCAAGAGATGTTGAACAAGCTGCACTTCGTGGCGAAGAAAATGCTAAATTAGCTCAAAGAATGTATAATGATAGAGTTGCTAAATATATTGCTCAATACTTCATAGAACTAGAAGGAAAAGTAGATGCTATTGTATTTACTGCTGGTGTTGGTGAAAATGGTACTGAGTTCAGAGCTGATGTATTAAATAAATTAGCTCCACTAGGAATTAAGTTGAATGTAGAAGCTAATAATAATATTGCTTCTTATAAAGAACAACACGAAGGAATTATTACTTCAGTTGATAGTAGTATTCCAGTTTATGTGTTACCAACTAATGAAGAAATAATGATTATTAGAGATACATATAATCTTGTTAATAAATAATTAATAGAAAAGGGTGTTGGCTATGGTAAAGTCAGAAATCAGAAAAATATATAAAAAAATTAAACAATATAACACTATAGTAATAGCTAGACATATTGCTCCTGATCCTGATGCAATAGCTTCACAAATAGCATTAAGAGATACTATTAGATTAACTTTTCCTAAGAAAAAAGTATATGCAGTTGGAACTGGCGTTGCTAAATTTAAGACATATGGATTACTTGATAAAGTAGATGATACAGAAATTGAAGACGCATTACTTATTTGTACAGATGTACCTAATAAATCTAGAATAGATGGAGTATCACCTGATGCATTCAAAGAAATGTTTAAAATTGATCATCATCCAAGTGATGAAGAATTTGGAGAATGTGATTGGGTAGATGAGAATTCTTCATCGGCTTGCCAAATGATAATAGATTTGGTATTAAGTATGGGTATGAAAGTTGATACTAAGGTTGCTGAGAATTTATTCTTAGGTGTTGTATCTGATAGCGATAGATTCTTAATTAGCTATACAACGTCTGATACTTTTAGATTAATAGCAAATCTAATAGATTATGCACAATTAGATTTTACAAATTTATATAATGTGTTATATGAAAGACCATATGATGAAATTAAATTTCATGGTTATTTATCAGAGAATTTAACTATTACAGAAAATGGTTTTGCATATATTGAAATAACTCCGGAGACATTAAAAAAATTTAATGTTGATCCAGCTACTCCTTCTAATATGATTAACGATTTTAGTAATATTAAAGATGTATATGCATGGACATTTGTTACATTTGATGAAAAGAATGAGATATACAAAGTTAATATTCGAAGTAAAGGACCAATTATTAATGAAACAGCTGCAGCATTTGGTGGTGGTGGTCATAAATTTGCTTCTGGAGTAAGAACACAAAATAAAAGTGATATTCCAAAATTATTAAAAGCATTAGATGAAGATTGTAAAAAATATAAAGAAAACTTATTCGATACTGAATAAGTTTTTATTTACTTTAATTGTTAAAACCTTTTATAATAAAGATAGTTTGATATTTAGATAATACCGAGGTGAATTATGAAAATTGGTAAGTATACTAAAATGAAAAGTAATAAATATAAAGTCGAAATAGATGGTGAGGTCATCAAGTTATATGATGATGTAATTGTCAAATATGAATTGTTACGTAAAAAAGAAATAGATGAAGATTTATTTGATGAAATAGTTGAATATAATGATGGCTTAGAAGCATATTATAAGGCTTTAAAATATATAACTAATAAGATGAGAACTGAAAAAGAAATACATGATTATTTAAGAAAAGATTATAGTAGAAGTGTTGTTGCTAACACGATAGATAGATTAAAAGAAAATGGTTATATTAATAAAGAATTATATTTAAAAGCGTTTTTAAATGATCGAGTTAATTTAAGTAATGATGGACCAAATAAGATTAGAAAAGACTTAATAAAACTTGGTTATAGTGAAGATGAAATTAGAAATCCTATAGATAAAATAGATGATAATGTATGGCTAGATAAAATAGACGGTATTGTAAAAAGAAAAATCAAAAGCAATAAGAGCTATGGTAATAATAAACTAAAAGAAAAAATACACTATGAACTATCTAATCTTGGTTATTATAAGTGGATGATAGATGATATTATCTTTAAAAATGATTTTACGATAGATGATAATATTATTAGAAAAGAGTATAATAAATTATATACTAGGTTATCCAAAAAGTATGAAGGAAGTAATCTTGATTATCAGATTAAGATGAAATTATTACAAAAAGGATTTTATTTAGAGGATGTTGAAAAAGTTATAAAAGAGTAAGAAGGTGGGATAGTGCTATTACTGAATTTATGTACTAGTTCTTGGGGACTAAGAGTTTTGTTAATTTTAAAAATAGTGTTACAAGTAATATGTACAATTATCCCTTTAATAATAATTTATAGGGCTTTTTCAGTGTCTTTAAAAAATACAGTTGATGGCGGTAAAGAAGCAAAAAAAGATGTGTCTAGTTTGTTTAAGTCGTTTATAGCTGGATTAATAATATTTTTAATACCAACTATGATTAACTATACTTTTAATGATCTGATAAAAACCGATAATGATTTTATCAATTGCATTAATAAAGCTTCTTTAGAAGGAGTATTGGCTGCAGAAGCTAAAGAGCAACAAGAGTTGGCAGATAAGAAGAAACAAGAGGAAAAGAATGCTGAAAAAATTAATGATGATATGCAAGATAAAAGAAAAAAAGAAATAGATGAAGCAGCTAAAAAAAGAAAAGAACAAGAAGAAAAGAATCCACGTAATGCCGGTGGTGGTGGAACCATTGGAGATCCTGCTAATCCTAATTTAGAAGGTAATGCTTGGGTACAAGCTCTACTTTCTGGTGCTAAAGAGGTAACAGATTATATTAGGGCACATAATTTTACATATGGATATGCAACAGTAAATCCTGCTTTAGACCAATCTCAAGGGATTGTTGCATGTGATAACTGTGTTGGATGGTTTTTATACAAAGCTGGTTATACGGATGGTCAGCCATCGTTTTATGGTCTAGATTTATCTTCGTCACAAACATATATGCAACAAAGGGGATTTACGAAAATTACTGATCCTTCTAAATTACAACCAGGAGATATCGTTTATGTTAATCCAAATGCTTCGGGATTTCCTGGCCATGTTTTCTTACTAGGAAATTATATAGGAGATGGGATTTGGGAAAGATATGATTGTGGTAGTGTTGATAGAATTCGTTTAACTGGTGGATA
>JAEEGL011837499.1_pt1 | contig 17120 bp, 14 predicted proteins | sample 9134231 | NCBI WGS metagenome assembly JAEEGL01 (sample SAMN16246548, study PRJNA631951) | gut metagenome | biome: gut microbiome; feature: rumen; material: fiber-attached | host: Bos | place: Iran: Karaj | collected 2018-10
CAAAAGAATTTATCCAAGAATAATATTCATCATGAAAATACGATGAATTCGCAAAATGAGTTATTATTAAATCTTGATGTTGAAAGTGAATTTATTTATGATAAATATGAAATGCACTCTAATATTATTTATTTAATGGATGATAATAATAAAGTAAATAAAATAACAAAAGAAGGATATGTAGTTCTCGACAAAACCTGTTTTTATGCCACAGGTGGGGGTCAAGTAAATGATACAGGAATAATTTCTTCTAATACCTTTAAAGCACGTGTTGTTGATGTATTTAGAGGACCAAATGGTCAAAATATTCATAAAGTAAAAGTATTAAGTGGTGTAATTAAAAAAGCTGAAGTTGATTTAATTGTTGATGAAGATCGTCGTAAAAGAATTGAAGCTAATCATTCATCAGTTCATCTACTTCAATATTCACTACGTACTTTAATTGATAAAAATATTGCTCAAAATGGTTCAAGGGTTGATGATGTAACATTACGTTTTGACTTTAATTGTCCAACTAAGATAACTGATAGTATGTTAATTAGTGTTGAAGAAAAAGTTAATCGTATGATTAAAGAAAAGATTAAACGTGTCACTACTTTAAAGAACATTAATGAAATTGATAAAAGTGAAGTAATGGCTTTATTTAATGAGAAATATGGTGATGTAGTAAGACTTGTAGAATTTAATGGTTCTAAAGAGTTATGTGGTGGTACACATGTTAAGAATACTTCTGATATTGGTGTATTTAGTATCCTTTCTTTTGAAAGTAAAGGAAGTAATGTTTATCGTATAGAAGCAGCTACTGGTGTTAATGTAAAACCAGAGTTATTCAAGTATTCTAAAAAATATATTGATGATATTATTAAACTTACTATTAAAGCTAAAAGTATTTTACAAGAAGCTAGTAATGAACATATTAAACTTGATTATAAATTAAGAGATATATCTCAAGAAGTATCTTCTTATAAAGATATCGTTCGTTTAAAAGAAGAATTAACTAATTTAGTAGAAGAAGTTAAAAACTTAGAAAAAGAATATACTAAAGTTAAAGAAGAAAAATTAGTTAAATCATTATCTAATTTAAAAGATGATGTTATATCTATTAATAATAATCATTTATTACTTAAGAAAGTAGATAATATGAATGTTAATTCACTTAAACAAGTAATGGATAATTTAGTTAATGAATATGAAAATATCTTTATCTTGTTAGCTAATGTAAATGAAGATAATATTAATTTATTAGCTAGAAGTAATAATGCTAAATTAAATGCTGGTGTTATTCTTAAAGATGCAGCTGCAATCCTTTCTGGTAATGGTGGTGGTAGTCCAACATTTGCTCAAGGAGCTGGTAAGGATATTACTAAAATAAATGATGTTTTTGATAAAATAAAAAAGGATATTTCTAATGAATAACTTATATTTTATTGAAACAGATATATTTGAATTATTAGAAATTAAAGTAAATGAAATACTTAAAGAAAATAAATTAACTACTGATAATTTAATAAGTTATGATATGGAAGAGGTTAATGTATCGGATGCGATAGTTGACTTGGATACATATAGTTTATTTAATGAAAGAAAGGTTGTTTTATGTAAAAACTGTATCTTTCTTTCTGCCTCTAAAGGTGAAATAGAACATAATGTTGAAGCTTTAGAAAAGTATTTAAATAATCCAAATCCAGATAATATCTTAATTCTTTCTGTTTCAAAATCAGATGGTAAAAAAAATATTGTTAAGTTAGTCAAAGAGAAATGCAAAATTGTTGAGGTTAAAGTAGATACATTTGATTATGTAAAAAACTATGTTAAAGATTATAAGATGTCAGATGATGTTATTCGTTATTTAATTATTAATACAACGGAAGATATATCACATATTACTAATGAATTAGATAAATTAATGGCACTTAAAGACGCTGAGAAAGAAATAACTAAATCAGATATTGATTTAATTACTATAAAAAGAATTGATAGTAATATCTTTGATTTAATTGATGCAATTATTAGTAAGAATAAAGAGAGAAGTTTAAAAATTTATAATGAAATGACTAATTATGGAGAAGATATCTTTAAAATATTTGTCAGTCTTTCTAATCAAATAAGATTAATATATCAAGTTAAAGTATTAAAAAATCTTACTAATGAAGAGATAGCTGATAAATTAAATTTAAAAAATGTTAAACAAGTTAGTGCATTAAGATATAAGATAGATAAATATACAAGTGGTGAACTATTAGATTATTTACATCGTTTATCAATTATGGATGAAGAATTAAAACTAGGTAAAAGTATTGATAAAATAGTTTTTCCAACATTTATAGCTAGCCTATAAGTGTTTTTTTGTCTTGTAAAATGTATCCAAAATATGATATGATATTCTTGGATTACTAGAGTAAGAAAATAGAATCTTGGTGATAATTATGAATAGTAAAAATTTAAGTAAACTTATTACGATTGTGGTATTAATTATTGTTGTTATTGCCATTATTCTACTAATAAATGGTAGTGGTGATAAAGCTAAACTCCAATTAGTAGGATTAGATAAGATGATAATATATCAAAATGACCAATATAAAGATCCTGGTTATATGATAGCTAATACTAATAGTACTGATGGTTATTATGTAAATGTAGAAGGTGTAGTTAATACAAATAAAATAGGTGTATATACTTTGAAATATATGTTATATAACAAAAAAGGTACTTTAGTTTCAACTGCCAATCGTGAAGTTATTGTTTTAGAAGATAATTTATCTAATGTTATATTAGAGTTAATAGGTGATGAAGAAGAGTATTATTTTGTTAATGATTATACTGACAAAGGAGCAGAAGCTTATCAAAGAAACAAAGATATTACTACTTTAATTAATATTAATAGTAATGTTATTCCAAGTGTACCTGGACAATATGAAGTTACATATGAATTAAATATTAATAATAAAATTAAGTCAGTAACTAGAAAAGTTAATATAATTGATTTAAAAGTTGAAGAAGATATTGATTTATCTAATTTAGAAATTAACTTATTAGTAAATTGTGATGATTATAGTCATACAATATTACCAAGTGGAGCAAAAGAATATTCAAAAGATATTAGTTATAGTTTTTCTGATATTGGTGTATATGAATTTGAAGTTGTATTAAAAAGTGGTTCTCGTAAGAAATATAGTGTTGATATAACAACTATTGATAATGAAGGACCTACTGGTACTTGTGTTGTTAATTATGATGATAATAAAACAACTATTATCGTAAATGCAACTGATAAGTCTGGTATAGAAAAATATTCATATAATGGATTAGATTTCTATAATAATACAACAACAATTAATTCTATAGCTACAAATGTAACAGTAAGAGTTTATGATAAAATGAGAAATTATACTGATATTAAATGCAAAGCAGAATTAAGTGAAGGATTTAGAAAAATAGATATTGATGATACTGGACATGTTAAAAATAAAAAGGGTTGGATAAAATGTAATAGTAATACTACTCAAGCTAGTCAAGAACTTGATAATATAGTAAAAAGTTATGGTTATAAAACAAGAGCTGCTGTTGCATCAGCTGCTACATACTTAGCTAATTATGAATATAATATTCCTTATTTCTGGGGTGGTAAAACAGGTAAAATAGGAATTGATCCTACTTGGGGATGTAATAAGAGTCATAAAACAGATCATAATTGTTCTAAACCAGTAGCTTCTGATAGATCAGTTTGTGAATATGGACTTGATTGTGGTGGTCTTGTTAAATGGTCTTTTCTTCAAGCTGGTTTTGATGCAGATACTGTACGAGGAGAAGATATTGTAACTCTTCGTTGGGGTAAATTTAATCCAAAAGAACATTTATATAAATTTAATAGTAATAATATGGCTTATATTAATCAAATAAAACCAGGTGATATCGTTCATAAACCAGGTCATGTAGCTTTAGTAATTGGAGTAGAAAAAGATACATTACAAGTAGCAGAAATGACTGGACCAGTAATTATTACCATTATTAAAAAATCAAATGGTGCATCAATAAATAGACAAAGTAGTTTCACAGAATTCGTATTAATGGAAGATTATTTTAAAATGTATGGAAGTTCATAAAAAAATGTGATATATTAGATTAAGAGATTCAAGGAGGACTATGAAAGAAGTAATCTTAAATCACCCTATGATTAAACACAAAATTTCCATTTTAAGGAATGAAAAGACTAGTACAAAGGAGTTTAGAGAGCTAATTAGTGAAATAGCAATGCTTTTATGTTATGAAGCACTTAAAGATGCTAAAACATATGAGAAAGAAATTAAAACACCAATTACTACTACAACAGGAGAAAAAGTTGATGAAAATAATTATGCTTTCGTACCAATTCTAAGAGCTGGTATGGGAATGGTTGATGGTGTACTTAAATTAATGCCAAATGCAAAGATTGGACATATTGGTTTATATCGTAATGAAGAAACATTAGAACCAGTTAAATATTACTGTAAATTACCTAAAAATGTTGAAGATAAAGAAGTAATATTACTTGATCCAATGTTAGCTACTGGTGGTAGTGGTTCAGCTGCTATTGAATTATTAAAAAGGGATGGAGTTAAAAAGATTAAATTCTTATGTGTTATTGCTGCTCCATGTGGAATTGAAAGAATACAAAAGGATCATCCAGATGTTGAGATATTCTGTGCTCAACTAGATGAAAAATTAAATGATATTGGATATATTGTCCCAGGACTTGGAGATGCCGGGGATAGAATATATGGTACAAAATAGGAAAGGAGAATTATGAAAAATTTACTTAAAGAATTTGGAGATTTTATCAAAAAAGGTAATGTACTTGATTTAGCAGTTGCAGTTGTTATTGGTGCTGCTTTTACTGGAATAGTTACTAGTATTGTTGAGTATTTAATTAATCCACTTATTGGTATGATATGTGGAGGTATTAATTTAAAAGCATCTCTAGTTGTTAGTGTTGGTGATGCAACATTCCATTTCGGAGCAGTAATTCAAGCTGTTATTGAATTCTTAATCATTGCATTATGTGTATTCTTAATAGTTAAGTTAATCAATAAATTAATGAGCTTTAAGAAGAAACCTGAACCAAAAGAAGAAGCTCCTGCTAAACCAGAAGATATTGTTCTTCTTGAAGAAATTCGTGATTTATTAAAGAAACATAAATAATAAAAAAAATAGTTTCGTTTGAAACTATTTTTTATTTTAATAATAATCCCGCAATCATTGATCCAATCATAATTATTAATAATGATATTGCAAATATCTTTGCAGCAAGATTCTTCTTCTTTTTACTTTTATTCTTCATTAAAACACCTCAATGTAATCATTATATTATATTTTACTTATAATTGCAAATGTTTTTATTATTATAATTTGACTTTATATAAGAAATATGGTATAATACTAAACGATTTTTATGCGATGGGGGGTTGCTAAAAATTATTAAGACTCATTGCGATTTTTTTGAGTCTTTTTTTGGGGGATTTTATGAAAAACGTAGAAAGATATATAATTAAACTACAAGAACAATTTTTCCAAGCTACTGGAATGAGAGCGGATGTAGCTAATGGAACAAATATTAAAGAATTTAAAGATTGGATAAAAGTACGTCAAAATATTGGTGAAGAATACGTAAACTTTTTAGAGTACTTACAATTTGATTTTAAAGAAGCCTATTGTGTAGAAGTAGAAAAAGGTCGTTTTGATTCAATTGTTAAACCATTTGAAACAACTATTCTTACACCATATTATAATATGCCTGGAGTAGATGACAGTCGTATTTTACCAGGTAATTTTGGTGTAATGAATTATTCACCATATATCTTCCCTGAAATGTTTACTTCAACTGGTATTCATATGATGAATCCAGAATCATTTCGTGTTTTCATGACCCAAAATATTTATACCTTATCGCAAATAGCTGGTTGGGAAGATTTACATAATTCTGGCGAATATAATATTATTTGTGGAGCTTATGGTAGTCTATGGGATAAAGACTCTGAAGGTAAAGTACAACAATTAAGATATTTAAAAAGAAAATTAACTGGTGAAGATATTACTGCTGAATACGCTGTAAGTAATGATAGATATTATTTTGCTATCGGTTCAAAAAGAAAAGTAAAGAAATACGAAAAAACAAAATAATCGTAATATAAAGGGGTTTATTATGAATTTAAATGTTAAGATTTGCTTTATTCCAAAGAAAATTAAAGAAAATGTTAGTATTGACTGTATTGATTATGTACTTAATGATGGTGAAGATTATGGATTGGAATTATATATTCATGGTGATGAACCATTTGAAGAATCTATAAAACCAGAAAAACTTATTAAATTATTAAAAGAAGAATATAAAGATTGTCTTAAAGATAAAGAGACTTTTAAATATACTATAGAAGCAATAGATAAGTTTTTAGAACAAGATTTAACTACAATTAAAGATCATATTTATGGTATTACAGTAGAATGTGATCCAAAAGCCGTAGAATATTTAAAAAGAAATGAATCGTTAAAAAGATATACATTATATATTGATGGTATATTTGATATAAATCATGAAGATTATGATGCAGTCTATGAAATATTTAAAGATTATCCAGATGCAAATTTACTTGTTGATGGTAATAATACTATGATTACATTAGATCAATATGGTAAAACAGTTGAAGCGATTGATAAAATAGTAGACTTTATTAAAAAACAAAATGTAAGTCCATTAGAACAATGTATGTTAGCTTATGACTTAGTACGTGATCGTGTTTATAAAGAAGAAGATAAAAACGAGTCATACGAAACATCACGTGATTTAACATCAGTATTATTCGGAGATAAAATAGTTTGTGCAGGTTTTGCTAATGTTTTTAAAATAGTATTAACTAATTTAGGAATAAAAAATGAATTGTATGATATAACTCGTAAAGATAATAAAACACAAGGTCATCGAAGAAATATAGCTTATGTTAAAGATGATAAATATGAAGCTGAAGGTGTATTTTATTTTGATACAACTTGGGATTGTAAAAACGATGAAAATGATATAAGTTATTTAAATTCTTATCGTTTCTTTGCAAAACAAAAAGATGAAATTGAATCATATAGTGATAAATATGTTGATACAACATTCTCTTGTTTTGAAGAAGGTACAGTATTTGAATTTGAAGAAATAGTTGAAGAAAAAGGATTAAGAGGCGTTCCTAAAGAAATGATAAATTCACTAAATAAAGTATCAAAATTTGTTGATGATGTAGAAGTTATTAGTCCTTTATATATTTTAGGTATTGAACATCCGGAAGTAATGCCTGATCGATCTGATCGATTTGATTTAGAAAAAGCCATGGAAAGATTAATTCGATATAATGAATTATTCTTCGAAAGTTGGCTTGATTTAGATAAATTAATTGATATATGGTTGAAAGTAAGAAGTATTGAAAATAAAATAGATAGTGTAAAATATCCACTTGATCGAGATACTTTAAAGAAAGTTTTATTTCATTCATATTGGGATCCAAAGATCGTTCAATTCTTTAGATTTAGACGTAATTTTGGAATAACTGATCCAAATCATAAGTTTAGTATAACTCAAGGTGATTTGGATAAAACTATTGATAAAAATGGTTATGATAAAAAACTTCAAAAGATAATAGAAACACAATAAATATACTTCTATTGAAATATATATAATTATATGATATTATTAATGTGTAAGTGATAAACTTACATAAAATAAAAAAGGAACACTTAATTTGAGATGTTGAGTGTTGCCATATTTGGTCAATCACCTAACAAGACATATGTTAGGTGATTCTTTTTTTATAAAACTATTTATACAATAATCCTATAAGTAAAAGGATAATTACGATCAATAAAAAAATAAGTATATCTCTTTTTGACATATTATCAATCCTCCTTTCACAATGAAACGAGGCAATCACCCAACTAATTAAGTGTTCATAAATCATTTTATTACAATGTTATGTTATTATTCAATAGATAATAGTAAATAATTAAAAAAATATCTACATGTCCATTTATTGACTTTAATATACAATAATGATATTATTTAATTAGAATAGGAGAGTATATGGAAGATAATAACATTGATTTTGAAAGTATGATAAAGAAAGCTACTTCTACAAGAGATATGAATAAAATAATATTTACTACGGATGAAGATGAAAATATTTTATTTGAAATAGTAGCTAGTTTTAAAAGTAAAGCTAATAAAAAGATTTACTATGTAATGACAGATAATACTAAGAATAATAAAGGTGAATTAAATATTTCAATATTCTATATTAACTATGATGAAAGTAAACCTGAACCAAGTGAAAGTCCTGAAACATTTTATCCAGTTATTGATGATAATGAATTAAATATGGTATATGACTCTTTTGCAAATATACCGGAGTTTGCATAGGAGGAATATATGGAAAGAGAAGTAAAACCAGTTAATGATTTAGAGTTATTAACCGTTAATAAAGAATTAATTAAAACAGAAAAACATAATGGATTTGCGATTAAAAAAAATAAATTCTTAATGAAAGTTAAAAATATACCAGCAAATGCTTATAAATTAGCTGTTGTTGGTTTAGCAGCTATATCAGAAACTGTACCAGAATTTATTAATAAAATACCAGGTGTTAAATATGTAGCAGGACTTTTGGTAGATGGAGCTAAAATATATGCAACCGATCAAACATTCGAAGTAATCTTTAATAAATTAATTGTACCATATTATCATTTAGTAGAAGGTAGCGATGCATATAAATCATTATGGTACGAATTTACTAATTCACAAGGAGCTTATTATAGTACATCAGTTTTAATTAGAACAGTAGCTTTATTTATTATGGAACATCCTGGATTAGTTATAGCTGGTGGTGCAGTATTAGCAGGTCTTGCATATACCATTGTTAAAGCTATTGGTAAAGGTGTAGTAAATAGAATAAAATATAATAAAATGAATGATAAAGAAAAAGAAATATATCGTTTATTAAAAGATATTTTAAAACATGCTAGAAAAATTAAAAGTACGGAAAATGGTAAGATATTAGTAAATGATTTAAAAATTACTATTGATATCATTGATCATTTAAGTGATTATCCACATGTTCAAGATAAAATATTACTTATTCTTGAAGAATTAAAGAAAGCTCTTGATAGTAAAAATAATTCTAATTTTGAAAAATATCGTTTAGAGTTAGAAACATTAGTCTTTGATTTTGAAAAAGAAAATGGTGATGTACTATTTGAAAGAATGAAATTAATTGAAGATAGTGAAGCCAATATTAAAGGTAGTAAATAATAATAAAATCTTTTGTATCATATTGATATAAAAGATTTTTTTAGTATAATAAGGTTAGGTGAAATTATGGATGAATTATTAAATAAATATTCAGATTGTGATTCTTTTTCTTTAACTCATAGTTTATATCGTAATAAAATAATTATTACAGAAGAAGAATTTAATGGAGCAATTAATAAAATATTAGAAAAAGATAAGAAAGAATTAAAAAATAAATATAAAAGATATCAAGATTGGTTAATTGATTCACCATCATTTAATAAAATATATTCGGATATCGTAAACGAATGTTATGAATATAGTAAGCATTCAAAATGTGCAAGTTTTATTGTTGATGAGGTTGGTAGAAATACTAAATATGGTGAACAATATCAAAATTATTTTTATCAATTTTATATGAATGTTGGTATGACAATTGATCGTGAAAATGATAAAGAAATTTATTTTGATAAAAGAAAATATCAACCAATTGATATATTACCAAAAGAATTAAGAAATAATTTATTATATTATGAAGTTTCATTTTATAATAATGTAACAGTAAGTAGACAATTGATGATTAATTATTACTTTAAATTAAATGATGAAACAAAAAACTATTTATTAAAATATAAAAACATTTATGATTTAGATGATTTACAAGATTTAGCTATTTATAAAAATAATAAATTAAAATATTATTCTTGTACTCATGAAAGATTTGACTCATTAGACAAATAAAAAATATTAAAATACTTTACTTTAATATTTTTTTTATTTACAATTATAATAGGTGGTATTATGAAAGGTAGATTAAATAAAAATAATAAATTTAATTATATTACCATTTTTATAATAATTGGTCTTGTTTTAATAATAGTTTATTTTTTAATGAAAAACAATGTTTTTAAAGATAAATACACTAGAATAGAAGAAGAATTAGTTTTATTATCAAAAGAATATGTTGCCAATAATAATATTAATACCACAAGAGAAATATATTTTGATATAAATAAATTAAATTATAAATTAGATAATGAATGTAGTATAACTAGTGGTGTTATATATGATGGTGAAAACTATTTACCTAATTTAATATGTAATGAATATAAAAGTGATGTTATTAAAACAAATAAAGAAATGAAAGAATATATTACATTAAATGGTGATGAAGTAGTTATATTACCAAAAGGAATAGATTATTATGATCCAGGTTATATATCTAATGATTCAGTAATGGTAGCAGGTAATGTTGGTACTGAAGAAGGGGTTTATAATATTTATTATAAAACTAAAAATAGTAATCATTTAGTTCTTCGAAAAGTAATAATAATTGATAATTCAAATATTAAAAATTTATATCCAACTATTTCATTAAATGGTGATGAAGTAATATATTTAGTAGATGGATCAATATATAATGAATTAGGGGTTATTGGTAATGATAGTGTTGATGGTAATATATCTAATAAAGTTAAAATAGATGGTAATGTAAATACTAATCAAGTTGGTGAATATAAACTAACTTATGTATTAACTAATTCACGAGGTTATAGTAATACAATTACCAGAAAAGTTAATATAATTAGTGGTGAAAGTGATTTAGTAGTTGATTATACTTTATCACCAGCTAATTTAACTAATGGTGATGTAACTATTAAATTAAGTATTAGTGATGATTATAATAAAATAATATATCCAGATGGATCGGAGACTAGTGATTTAACTTATACAGTTAGTGAATCAGGTACTTATAAAATATCTATTTATGATATGTATGATAGATTAATTGAAAAAGAAATAGTTGTTGATAATATTGATAAAACTATTCCACAAGGAACATGTAATGCAACATTGACTTTTGATGGAACAGAGATTAAGGTAAATATAACTACTGCAAGAGAAATAAGTTCATATGAATATTTTATTGATGGTGTTTCATCTAATAAAACACAAACTAATACATATATTAGTAAAGTAATTAAACCAAGTAATATTAAAGTAATAATAACCGATAGTATAAATAATAAAAATGAAATAATTTGTACAAAAGATGATAAAATAACTAGAAAAATGACTACGGATGAAAATGGTAAGAATTGCTTAGAAGGAACAGTATGTTATGTACAAGGACATTATGCAAGTAGTTATTATCGATATTGTTCAATTAATGATAATCCTAATGCTTGTGGTGGTATTGGTAAAAATGGTTGTTCAATTACATCAACATCTAATGCCATAGCGGCTATGGGTGTTAGAAGCAAAAATGGTGAATTATATAATCCATGGACAGTATGGGAAGAATTATACCCAATAAATAAAAGTACTGGTCAATGTGATGGTGGTTGTTCAGCTTGGACTAGAATGAGAGAAGCTATAGAAAATGCAGGACTTTCTTCAAGTAAACCAGATCATATTACTAAAGACACTCTTTCAAAGATGATTAAACATTTAAAGAAAGGTTATCCAATTATAGTTTGGGCTAAACCAGGTGGATTTACGGACGGAAAACACTATATGGCTTTAATTGGAGTTAGAGAAGATAATTATGTATTCTTAACTGATTCAGCAGCTAGAAGTGGTACTAAGAAGTTTTATTATAAAGGAAAACAATATTATGCAGATACATGGATAGATCCAAATGATTTAATAACTGGTGAAGTAAAAGAATATGTCTTAGTTGGACCAAAAGGAATGTTTCTACCTGTATCTCAAAATAAATAATTATAAAATACTTTACTTTAATTAATATTTTATTTAAAATAATAATAGGTGGTGTTATATGAATACTAATAATAGTAATCAAAAAAATACTAATTATATTCCTATTATTATTTTTATAATCATGGCCTTAATAATATCTTATTTTCTAGTATTTAAGAATTTATTTAAAAATAAATATGAAAAGATGGAAGATGAGATGGTATCATTAGCCAAAGATTATGTATTAAATAATAATATAACTACGACAAGAGAAATATACTTTGATGTAAATAAACTAAATTATAATTTAGATAAAGATTGTAGTATAACTAGTGGTGTTATCTATGATGGTGATAGTTTCTTACCATATTTAGTTTGTAATGAATATAAAAGTAAAGTTATTGAAAATAATAAAGAAGTAGAAAAATATATTACTTTAAAAGGTGATGAAGTATTAGTAATAGCTAAAGGTATGGGTTATTATGATCCTGGTTATACTAGTAATGATATGGTAGTTACAGTAGGTAATGTTGGTACTGAAGAAGGTGTTTATAATATCTACTATAAAACTAAAAATAGTAATAGTATGGCTAATAGAAAAGTAATTATTGTAAATAACCAAGAAATAAGAAATTTATTTCCAACAATTACTTTAAATGGTGAAGAAGTAATATATTTAGTTCAAGGTAATAGTTATAATGAACTAGGGGTAATAGGTAAAGATAGTGTTGATGGTACAATATCTAATAAAGTTATTATCGATGGTAAAGTAGATAGTAATCAAGTTGGTGAATATAAATTAACTTATGTATTAACTAATTCAAGAGGTTTTAGTAACGCAGTATCAAGAAAAGTTAATGTTATTGATAAAGAAAGTGATTTAGTTGTTGATTATACTTTATCACCAGAAACTATTACTAACGAAGATGTAACTATTAAATTAAGTTTTAGTGATGAATTTAATAAAATAATATATCCAGATAATACCGAAGGAACTAATAATACATATATAGTTAATGAATCAGGTACTTATAAGTTTTCTATTTATGATAAATATGATCGTATTATTAATAAAGAAATAACTGTTGATAATATTGATAAAGTATTACCACAAGGTACTTGTAATGCAGTTATGAAATTTGATAAAACTGAAATTAGTGTTAATATAACTAATAATAAAGAAATTAGTTCTTATGAATATATAGTTGATGGTACATCATCTAATAAAACCCAAACTAAGACTTATACAAGTAGTAAGATAAAACCAAGTACAGTTAAAGTAATAATAATTGATAGTGTTAATAATAAAAATGAAATAACATGTTCTAAAGAAGATAAATTAACAAGAAATATTGTTACTGATGAAAAAGGTAAGAATTGTTTAGAAGGAATGTCTTGTTATATTCAGTTTAATTATGGTAGTAGTAAGTATCCATATTGTTCAATGAGTAATAACCCTAATTCATGTGGTGGTATAGGTAGAAATGGTTGTTCAATTACAGCTACTTCAATGGCAATAGCAGCGATGGGATTAAAGAGTAAAGATGGTAAGCCATATAATCCATGGACAGTTTGGGAAGACTTTTATCCAATTAATAAACATACAGGTCAATGTAATGGAGGTTGTTCTGGTTGGACAAGAATAAGAGATGCAGTAGTAAACGCAGGTTTATCAGCTCCTAAAAAAGTAACTAATGTAACAAGAGATAATTTACAAATGATGAAAGAACATTTAAAAAAAGGTTATCCAGTTATTATAAGAGCATCAGCAGGACCATTTACTAAGAAAGGTCATTATATGGCAATACTTGGTATTAGAGAAGATGGTTATGTATTCTTATCAGATTCAGCTAACTATAAAGGAATAAATAAAGCAACATATAAAGGACAAAAGTATTATGTTGATACATGGATTAATCCAGAAGATTTAGTAACTGGTAATTGTAGTGAATTCTTACTAGTTGGACCAGCTGGTTTATATGAAGGAAAGTAAAGTACTTTCCTTTTTTTATAATAATTCTTTACTTTAATAATATTTTTATTTACAATAATAATAGGAGAGATATATGAATAATAAATCTAAAAATATAATAATATTTATTTTAGTAGTAATTATTTTAATTATTTCTTATTTTTTAGTATTTAAAGATTTATTTAAAGATCGATATTCTAAGATGGAAGATAATCTAATATCCTTAGCTAAAGATTATATAAATAGTAATAATATAACTATTAATAAAGAAATATATCTTGATTCTATAAAACTAAAATATAATTTAGATGATGATTGTAATAAAACTAGTGGTGTTATATATGATGGATCTAATTATATTGTTAATTTAGTATGTAAAGAATATAAAAGTAATGTTATAAAAACAAATAATGAAATTAAAGAATATATTACTTTAAAAGGTGATGAAGTTATAATACTTGCGAAAGGTATGAAATATTATGAACCTGGGTTTATAACAAATGATATGGTTACAACAGTAGGTGAAGTTGGCACAGAAGAAGGAGTTTATACCATTAACTATAAATTAAAAAATAGTAATAATATGGCGGTTCGCAAAGTAATAATTATTGATAATCAAGAAATAAGAAATTTATTTCCAACTATTATTTTAAATGGTGATGAAGTAGTATATATTGTTGAAGGTAATAACTTTACTGATGAAAAAGTATCAGCTTATGATAATATTGATGGTAATATAACTAATAATGTCAAAATAGATAATACTATTGATACAAATAAAATAGGTGAATATAAAATAATATATACAATAACTAATTCAAGAGGTTATAGTAATAGTATTACAAGAAAAGTTAATGTAATTAGTTCAGAAAGTGATTTAAACGTAGATTATACTTTATCACAAGAATCGATGACTAATGAAGAAGTAATAATTAAATTAAGTGTATCTGATGAATTTAATAAAATTGTTTATCCAGATAACTCTGAAGGAGAGAATTTAACTTATACAGTAAATGAATCAGGTACTTATAAATTTATTATTTATGATAAATATAATAGACAAATTATTAAAGAAATAGAAATAACTAATATCGATAAAACTATTCCACAAGGTACTTGTACAGCAACACTTTATTATAATAAAACAGAAGTTGTTGTTAATATAACAACATCAAGAGAAATAAGTTCTTATGAATATTTTATTGATAATGTATCAAGTAAAGAATTACAAACTAATACATACACTAATAGTAAAGTTAATCCAACAAATATTAAAGTTAAAGTAAAAGATAGTATTAATAATCAAAATGAAATAACTTGTACTAAAGTAAATAAATTAACAAGAAATATTGTAACTAATGAAAAAGGAAAGAATTGTCTAGAAGGAATGACTTGTTATTTACAAGGTGAATGGGGTAGTAGAAATTATCCATATTGTTCAATGGCTGATAAAAAAGATGGTAGTCCTAATAATACATGTAATGGTATACCTGGTAGTGGTTGTTCTATAACATCAGCTACTAATGCCATAGCAGCTATGGGTATTAAAAGTAAAAATGGTGAATTATATAATCCATGGACTGTATATGATGAATTATATCCAGTAAATAAGAAAACTGGTAAATGTGGTGGAGGTTGTTCAGGATGGGAGCGAATTCGTGATGCAATTGTAGCAGCAGGATTAACAGCACCTAAAACAATAACTAGATTAAAACAAGATACATTACATATGATAACAGATAATTTAAAGAAAGGTTATCCAGTAATAATACATGCAAATGGTCACCCTTATTCAAAGAGTAAAGGTCATTATTTAACGATAATTGGTATTAGAGAAGATGGTTATATCTTTGTAACTGATTCTGATAATACACAAGGTATTAATAAAGCAACATATAATGGCAAACAATACTATGTAGATACATGGATTGATCCACAAGACTTAATAACTGGTAATATCGATGAATTCTTATTAGTAGGAGCTCCAGGTGTATATGAAGGAAAATTACGATAATTTTCCTTTTCTTTATATCAAAAATAAGATATAATTACTTTGGTGATATTATGGATAGAATTAGTAAAGTAATAGCAAATTCAGGTTATACATCAAGAAGAAATGCAGATAAATTAATAACTGATGGTAAAGTATTAATTAATGGAGAAAAAGCAGTATTAGGTCAAAAAGTAAGTAATGATGATATTATTACTATTGATGGTAAAATAATTGAAAAAGATTCTCATAATTATGAATATTATATATTAAATAAACCAAGAGGTGTTATATCAACAAGTAGTGATGAAAAGGGAAGAAAAACAGTAATTGATTTAATAGATACTAATACAAGAATATATCCTGTTGGAAGACTTGATTATGACACTACAGGAGCTATTATATTAACAAATGATGGAGAATTAACTAATAAACTAATTCACCCTAAAAACAAGGTAGATAAGGTTTATTTAGCTAAAATAAAGGGTATTATAACTGGTACTGATATTCATAAACTAGAAAATGGAGTTAAAATAGATAATTATAAAACTTCACCAGCAAGAGTTAAATTAAAATCTTTTGATAAAAAAACAAATACTTCTATGGTCTTATTGACCATACATGAAGGTCATAATCACCAAGTAAAGAAAATGTTTGAAGTAATAGGTTTTGATGTAATTAAACTAACTAGATTATCATTTGCAGGTATTGATGTTAAATCACTAAAAAGTGGTGAATATCGAAAATTATCTTTAAAAGAAGTACAAAAGTTATATTCTTTAGTAAAATAAGTATAAATAACTAGTTTTTCTTGTATTATTCCACTATATATGGTGAAATCTTAATGTTATTGGTTATATAACCAATTTTTTTACGAAATGCACTATTTTACATCAAAGTTATGTAATTGGAAGAACTGGACAGTTTACTGATGTATTAATAGATAGTATTGGTATTATAATTGGTTGTATCTTTATAAGTATTATTTATAATAAATATAAAAAGAAGTTAGTTTAAATTGAAGTGAACCCCAAATAGTTCACAAAAATAAAAAGAAGATTTAGAGTTTTTTCTAAATCTTTTTTGATTTTATTCTAGAAGTGTTGTAAAATAATATCCAATCTTCAACAAGTGCTTGGTATTCTTGTATTGAAGATATA
>JAEEGL012780136.1_pt1 | contig 17120 bp, 22 predicted proteins | sample 9134231 | NCBI WGS metagenome assembly JAEEGL01 (sample SAMN16246548, study PRJNA631951) | gut metagenome | biome: gut microbiome; feature: rumen; material: fiber-attached | host: Bos | place: Iran: Karaj | collected 2018-10
CCAGCGTAAGAGCCTCCGGAGATACTTCCAGAATGGTTTTGTCGCCAAAAGTAGTAGTTTTCACCAGCTTCTCGGAACCGGGGATCTTGTAATACTCGGTCGTGTCCGGTCCCAGCTGGAACATAGGTGCGTATTTGAATTGTAAACTCATTTTGATATAGCTTTATTCTTTTATAACCTAATGATTTATAATACCATACGCCCCATATGGACGTATTCAACATGCTTTCGGGTTCGTTTTTATACGACTTGCCATCTTGCATATCAGTACAAAGATAGTGATTCTTAGTGAGCAGGCAAAAAGAAATATTTGGTTATAAATGATTTTTTCTCGGCTAATGCATTGGTAATTAACTTTATATCAATCTTACATTATATCAGTTCGATTTATCGCGTAATTCTCTATGTGTCAGTGACTTAAGTGAAGATTTCCCAGTTTTTTTGTTATTTGTTAAGAGGGAGTTATTATATTTGTACCGTTAACAATGTAAAACACTATGTATCAGATATTTACAAACTCAAAAACAACAAAAAGATGAAACGTATCATGAACGTCCTGAAGAACGAAATCTTCAACCTCTACAACACCATCAACAACCTCGTTAAGAAGGTTACGGCCAGTCAGGAAACTTACCTCAAAGACCGCACTAACGAAACCCAGTTCAGCAACTGGTCGGAGACGGTCAAAGACCTGCAGAAAGCCGAGTCCGACATGCGATATCTCCGCAGTGCATACGCAACCATCTGCAACGCCTGTGAGGTCGAGCCGATGACCGTTGAGGAGATTGTCGCTGAGAAGAACGGCAAGGCTGTGAAGAAGGCCGAGCGTAAAGAACGCAAGGCTGCGGTCAACAAAGACGAGAACACAGATGGAGAAGCCAAGTAGACAACAACAATCCTGCTGCATTTGCCATCGGCCAATAGACGGTTATACACACAACGCCGCTCCATTGGCCGATGGTGTTTGTTGTGAGAAGTGCAATGCGGGATTAGTTATCCCATATAGGATTGCCCTTCAAGGAATCGTGATTATCCGGTAGTATTATGGGTATCGTATTGGAAAACTGGACAATCGAAGAACAGACCGGATATAAGCCGCTCACAACGTTCTACACGGATTTCAGTATAGCGGACAAGTTTGGAGTAAACGGCATCAAGTCCACTTACGAAAACGCTTTCCGTAGCTGGAAATCCAACTATAAGTATATTACCGAACTGGCTATGGTTTTGAACTGGAAATGCTGGCGGTGGTATCAAGTGAATGACGAGTATTCCCGTCTTTATACTGATCTATTCCACAAGCTGGACGAGTGGATAATGGACAATCTGAAAGGGGAAGAACTCGACTATTACATTCAAACGACTGATTAAATATGGAAACCAAGTTAATAAGTAGCCCGGCCGTTGCCGTTGAAATGATGCAGACCAGATTTAACACCATTGACCACGAAGAACTGTGGGGAATATTTGTAGGGTTGAGGAACGAACAGGTCGCGTGCAAACTACTTTCTCGTGGAGGCTGGACAAGTACGACAATTGACCTGCGACAGATATTCTCCATCGCTCTTGAAAACAAGGCGGTAGGTATTATCCTTTTCCACAACCATCTGTCCGACAGCCCGAAGCCGAGCGTATCCGATATGACTGTCACGGATAGGATTAGAACGGCTGCAAGGATTCTGGAAATCTCACTCGTTGACCACATTATCATCGCAGGGAATCAGTACTTCTCTTTTGCCGATGAAGTAATACGAACCATCAAACGAAACAACCAATGAAAGTAGGAGACAAAGTACGTATTATCCGTATGGACGATAACGGAGGGAAGGACTGGCAAGCCTCTAGAATGAACGGAGTTGAGGGGGTAATAGATTATATAGACGATGCTGGTCAGGTTCATCTAGAAGGACATGGATTGGCATTAATTCCCGGTGTGGACGAATTCATTGTTCTTGACTAATATTCACTCTCCCGGCCTATGCTTGCTATTGGTCTCTGTCTGAGACACTTGGAAAATCTTCCAGAGGCCGGGAGAGTTTTTTATCAAAAAAAGTGTAGAAAAAAATGAATTTTGGGACAAACGTTCCTATATTATGTATGAGTTTACAAAGTTTATTGAACATGATTGATAAACAGTTCTGCTGTGAAGCACAACTGTTTTTCTTTTATATCATCCAGTATGGAGAAGTGGTATCATAGCATTCAAGACTGGCACAGGTTCGCAGATGCCGTTGCCGATCTCGTTGAGGATTATATCAAATACAGTTCGGAAATTGACGAAGACGATGGTATATATGTCGATGAAGATGACAATGTGTCCTTAATTAACCGTCATGATGCCCCTAATGAAGCCGATTTCCATAGCATATTGATTTTATTGGACATGTCGGAAGGGATGCCAGAGGTCAATTATGAGGCTATTCAGGTATTGACGGACAAATATATCTTCGTCCGGTAAAAAAAGTTGTCCGAAACAATGAATTTATTTCTGCAATGTTCCGATATTAAGTATAGAATTTCTGTCAGTGTGGTTCTCACACGATAAAGTGCGGTTCTCGCACGATACTCATAGGTTTTTTAGATATAATTTTTCGGATGAGTGTACGACCGAGGTACACTCATCCTTTTTATTATTTTATCTTATCCCAATCCTTGTCCCACATATACTCGTTATCAAGTGGGAGATATTCGTAATCCACCCTCCATCCGCCATGCCGACCTCGACTGGAAGAAGTGTGGTCGGAATCATTCTTAATGACCATTTCCTCTGCGTCATAAAGGTCAATGCCTTTCTTCCTTGATAACTTGACCGCTTTATACTTCGTAACGATATCTCGTTCGTTTTTTCTCCACCATTTGAACTTTCTGTTGCAGGCAATCATATCCTCTATCATCTTCTCGAAGGTGACATTCTCCTTTCGTGACAGACAGTAGGCTTCTCGCCATACCTTCAATTCTTCCACAAGCTCAACAGGGAGGTTGAGGGGTTTGTACTTCTTCTCTCTCATAGATGCAAAGTTAAAACAACTTTTGCTATTACGAAGAAATTTGTTGAAAAATCTTCATGGTTTCTAGCCACATAGAAATACGATTTTGAAAAAATATTCCACTTTTTTCGGAAACCCTCACTGGACATTCTCAATTGGTTAACGTCACTGAGTTGTGATGCTGTTAAACATTTAAAAATTCAAAATCATGAAAAAATTAATCAACAAAAAAACTGGTGAAGTGGCTTATCTCAATGAAGAGAACCAAACTATCTACTTCTCAAAAACCAAAACCACTCACAATGCAACCATTATTACTAATCCTAAAAATGACAAAATCACAAAAATCATTGCTTCTGAACAAACTGTTTCAGTATCCAAATCTGAACTTAAACACAAATCCAAACCCCAATCTACTCCTAAATCCAAAACCTCTATTAACACCCATAACAATAAAATCTCCACACCGGAATTAGAATTCATTTACAACCCCAACTATTCAATCCTTTTCCCTGAAACGGAATACTTTGAAGAACTCCCCGAATCAACCGATTCTTTCCCTGAAATATCCTATCAAATTTCAGCATAGAACACATTTAACCATTACTACAAAAAATAATTAAAACCTCACGATGTACAGGTCAATCGTTTTAAAACAATGGAAGAAAAGAATTGTATTACACTTGAGGTTTATTCAATGTCAGACATGATTAATCTCTTTAAACTCACGTCTCAGTTATGTTCTGGTGATGAACAGGTGCTCTGTATCCAAAATCTTACGGATGACATTGTGGTTGAAATGCACTGGATTGAACAAAAGTATGATTGGATGATGGAAGATGAATGGATGTGTCCTGTTGTGCAGTTGATTTACCTCTATCACACGTTTCGAGGTGATGATACTTGCTGGGAGTTCAAATCTAATACTGGTGGGAGTTTTTCTGATAGTGATATAGAAAAGATTTCTGCAGAGATCCAATCTTTTTGCGAAGAATAATAAGGCTTGTCGGGGTGCTGGCCTTCAATAGCACCCCCATTTTATAAATCATTAAAACACAAATAAATATGCATACAAATATTAACAAATCATTCGAGAATATGAACAAGAACAAGAACAATAATGATGACTTCATCAAGGAGATTATTCTTAATGTGCCTCATCGTGATATGGCCACAGTTGCAGAAGGACTAAAAGACTCCTACATGGTAGACCCTACGGCAATTATCCTAAATGACGAAGCGTACAACATCCAGTTGGTGATTATGTGGATGCCGAGGAAATGTAGTGAAACAAATGACATGTGTTTCATGGATCACCATGTAATCTGGCTGTACCATAAAAATGAGAAGGTTTGTGAATGGGCGGATGGCAAGACCGTAGACGAATACAAATCTGTTACTATTGACTTTAGGAAAATTCAATATCGTATCAATAGAATCGTAGAAAAGGACATACAAGAGGTTCGTCACAGCGATGTTGACATCTACAAACCAATGGTGCAATACTGGATGACTGGACAAATGGTAATGACTCCACTTGTTCCTATTCCCGAAGAATCACTACTTGAGGCTTTCCAGGGTACTAGCCTTCAATAGCACCCGTTTAATAACTAAATAATAATTAGAAAATGAATAATTACAAAGAATTCAAAGACAAAGAATTAGAAAAGATAGTAGATGCATTTAACAACGAATGTCGGGATTATCTCTACAAACAATTAGCAGAACATGGTGAGAACTGGGTATGGGGAATTCTATTAGTTGATTTCCTTAATCTATACAAAGAGTTCCGGACGGATGGATACAGAGAATCCGTTGAGGCATTAATAACGTGTATACCAGATAATTCAAGAAAACAAATTGTAGGTCTCATTAGACCTGAATATTTATGGGAATATTTTGATAGAACGTTGATTGACAGGATAATAAGTAATGATTTTCCGAGCCGATTCGCATTGGGGGAGAAGATAGTCTGAACCGACTGACATAATGTAGATTCATCCTCAACGATAGTCCAACTATCCTGTAACCTGTTTGAAGAAGCCGACTGATGGTATTATCAGTCGGCTTCTTCCGTTATATCAGGTTATCAATACACATATCCAGTAAACTAATTATGACGATTTGTCTTATATTTTATATAATATTTTAGAGATATGAAATCAATTAGTTTACAGGACAAAATTATGACGGCTTGTGCAATACTTTGGCTCAAGCATCTATTAACTTTGTCGTCATGATGATTACGTATTATTGTTATACCGCTGAAGAAGCACTGAAGAAAGCTAAGCAAGCCGGGAAAAGACCTGGCTATTTATATGGTGGAATTAAATTGAAGTCAGGGAAAAGAGGCTTCGCCATCTACCAAGAAGGAAAGATTATAGAACAGTATTTGATTATCGGAACAAATCAAAGACGATTTACTTATTAAGTCAGTCGTCTATGTCTAGTACTCTATTATAACAGAACACGGCCAACTTTCTACCTATGAATACAATCATTACACTTTTATTATACGGGAATAATAAATAACTTTGGATAGGATTTATGCGAGTATCAATCTTCAAGAATATACTCTGTGGTGTTCCTCAAGAGACCTCTCTTGAGCAAATTTTCCATATCATCAAGTCAAGCGAGAAACTACGTGAGCTTACAGAGAAAGCCCGCAGCTATTCTTCTAAGGGCGACAGGGAATCTTTGAGCAAGATGAAGAGGAACAGATTTCCCGCTTTTGCTCCTGCTGCTACGATGCTGGGAGGTAAGGGGCGAGAGAATCTTGTGACATTAACAGGAATCTGTTTCTTTGATATTGACCATCTGTCAGACAAACAGATGGCCGAAATTGAAAATGTCTTACGGGAAGATGAGCACGTTCTGATGCTTTCGCATTCTGTATCCGGTCAAGGACTACACATTCTTGTAAAATACTCCTTGAAGCATGACGACTATTTTCAAATTGTATTAACACCCAAAAGGATGAATGTAATCTATGGGTCGGTGTTCAAATCGTTGGCGAAGCATTATAAGGGATTGTTGGGGGTGACCATAGACAAAAGTGGGATAAATGCGGAGCGGCTATGTCTTGTGTCATACGATGAGGACATCTATATAAACTACTCGCCCAAGCCGTTTGTCCTGAAATATGAAACACAACAATCAGGGCATTATCCCAAACTCTTTGAAATACTTTCAGTATAGGAATGAAAACGGGTGTTTGTAATTACACTATAGAAGCAAGAACCGGAGAAAATGATAAACTCTGTGAGTATGTTGCTGTCAATCTGGACAATAGATTGAAATGACTCGGGGTATTATTAAAACGTTTTACGGTATATCAAAGTCTTCCGGGCATCTGTTTTTCTTTTTGAAGGGTGGAGAAAAAAAGGTAACTTTGTAGAATAATATAGTGGGCTGATGAAGCAAAAAGCCCTAATTTGAGATTTATGTATGAACACAGAGGATATTTATATAGAACAAGGTTTATTCGATAACTTTCTTGACGATGTAGATGATACCAAATCTTCTACATTTCAGGACAATATGAAACTCCCCATTCACCGTTGGTATCGCTATACTGCTGGTTTTTCCGCATCATGGGTAGGAAAGCTTATTGAAGAAGAGAAGGCAAATGGGAGAAAGAATATTATCGACCCTTTCGTCGGGTCCGGAACTGTTGTGGTCGAGAGTGGATTTCATGATGTTAACGCCTATGGTATTGAATCCCATCCATATGTATTTAAGATAGCTCAAGCCAAATTGCAATGGAGAGAATTTGACAAAGGGGAACTAATCTCTCAATGCCTCGCAGTATTGGCGAGTGCTAAGAAGAAAACAGTGGGGGACATAAATTATCCGGAACTTGTAACCAAGTGTTACCCCAAAGAGACATTGCAGAAACTAGAGTCGCTTAAGTTGGCATGTTTAGAATTAGAAGATGATAAGATTCAGAATTTCGTATGGTTTGTAATTACATCCATTTTGCGTTCTGTATCTCCAGTTGGCACGGCTCAATGGCAATATGTGCTGCCCAATAAGACTAAAGCAAAAGTGCTTGACCCATACGAGGCGTATTTGCTAAAAATCAAAGAAATTGAACATGATATTGCATGCTCAGAAAACAAATTGAGCGAGAAGTCGGCTTTGGCTATTTTTCAGGAAGATGCCAGGAACATTACCTCTATTCCAAAGGGTTGGGGCGATTTGGTCATTACCTCTCCACCCTATGCTAATAATTACGATTATGCTGATGCTCTAAGGTTGGAGATGTGCTTTTGGAATGACATCAAAGGATGGAAGGATCTACAAAGTAAAGTACGCGTAAATTTGATTAGAGCATGTACTCAACATGTGGGTAATCAGAAAGAGGAAATACGAAACATATTGGATTCAGAGTTATTATCTCCGATTGCCGACGAATTAAAGGAAAAATACGAATTACTTGACAAAGAGAAAGAGAATCATGGAGGTAAAAAGAACTATCACCTTATGATTACAGCTTATTTCTATGACTTGGCAAATGTTTTCCGTTCGTTATATGAAGTAACGAGTGAGAATTGTAAGATGTGTTTTGTAATAGGTGATTCAGCTCCTTATGGAGTATATATTCCAGTTGATGAATGGTTAGGTAAATTGGCTGTCGCCGCTGGTTTTAAAGATTACTCTTTTGAGAAGTTGAGAGACCGAAATGTTAAGTGGAAGAATCGAAAGCATCGTGTTCCACTTAAAGAAGGAAGATTATGGATAAATAAATGATATTATGGCAGAATCTCCATCACATATTCTTGGCGAATTAATTGGAAATTTCTTTGAGGGTGCAATGAAAAAACCCATAGAGAAGTTTTCAAAAGAAAACAATTTGTATTTTGACACAATTGGGGAACGTAGGGCAAGAAAGGGGAAGAAGATTACTTGGGAAGACGCAGACGGGAATCATCATGACCTTGATTATGTTCTTGAGCGGAATGGAACAGAGGACAGGATTGGATTACCTGTCGCTTTTATTGAATTAGCTTGGAGACGGTACACAAAGCATTCCAAAAACAAGGCACAGGAAATCTCAGGAGCAATTAACCCTATTGTTGAGAGGTTTAGAAGGACACAGCCATTCAAAGGCGCAATTTTAAGTGGAGAGTTTACCAACAACTCACTTGAGCAACTAAGAAGTCAAGGTTTTTCCGTACTATATGTTCCTTTCAATGACTTAGTTTCTTCTTTTAAGGCTAATGGCTTAAACATCTTCTTTGATGAAGAGACGAGTGAGCAAGCACTTAGTAGGATAGTTGATAGATGGAAAGCGACACCGGATGCTGTCCTTGGAGAGATACGAGATGATCTTCTTGAGAGATGTTCCGATAGGATTACGGCATTTATTGATGAGCTTTCAACAAGCGTAAACAGAAGAATAGAGAGTATACATATTCTGCCGTTGCATGGGTCGAGTGTGTTATTACCTTCTGTTGATTCTGCCATAAAGTTTATTAATGAGTATGCTTCATTACCACCGGATGCTGAACTGCAATATTTTGAAATCATTGTTAGATATACTAATGGGTCGCACATTGACTGTCATTTCAAGAACAAACAACAAACGATAGATTTCTTAAACATGATAAGTTGATAGAATCAGTTTTGTTTCCTCGAAGTTCGTTGTGCCCCTCATTGTTTGATTACACTGGGCAGAGTTTATTATAGTTATCTAATCTTGGCCAAATCGTATACCGACAAACAGTTCACAAAAGACTTCAAGGAATTGGCCGCAATCATTACAAAACGATTGCAATTGGCCGACAGCACAGAAGAAGTCCAGAACGAGCTATCCATGCTTGAGGGTCTTGCCACGAACAAGAATGCCCCGGCAGCAGCAAAAACCGTCTATGGTCTTGCCTATTTGATGGAGGGCAAGCCGTGGTATGATTTTAAGAAAGGATTTGATGCTGTCAAGGAGGGAGCAGATGCGGCACAGGAGAACGAATCCTTCTGCTGGTTCATCCTCGGTTCGTTATACCTCAACGGTAAACCCGATCTATCGAAGGATATCGTATCGGCAAAGTATTGGATTAAGAAAGCCGTTGATGCAGGTAATAAAGAAGCGGAGTTCATATACGAACTGAATTGGGGGGATAACCCTTCCGGTTTCAAAGAGTATATGATGGAAAAGATAGAGAAGGATTACGACCGTACCCAGAAACTAAAAAGATGGCTGCCGATTGTCCTAACCCTGATTGTTGTCGGATTAATTATTTGGATTCTGGTTTAATAGACAGTAATGGGTTTGAGTTTCAAGTACCCGATTGGCTTACGCTTGAAATAGAAATATACATAAAGGAAGTTGTCAACTCGTTTATATGATGCAGTAAGAAACTTTTGTTGTTCCGGATCGGTTAGGGTTTCAAAAAACTGCATGTTGTTGAAATAGAAAGATGGTCTAAGACCAGTGATTGCCGCACTCTCGCTAATGGTTTCGGTTAAAGTTTTCATGTTTTTGTTTAATAATAAAGCGATTTTCTGAATTTATTTCGAGAAGTTTCTATATTATTATATATAAAGTAATTACAGGTTAGGGACTGCAATGAAATTGGACATAGAAGATTCGTCTTTCGCTATAAAGTTTTCGTGCAAGCCCCGCCCCTGTATATTGCCCTAACAATATATGGGGGCTTGGTTTATGGCGAAGATTCTGTTTAATAAAGGCTGGAAATACACGAAAGGAGGAGCGACTATGGAAGTGGTTGCTCTCTCAGATGTTGTTGTCACCGAAACCGATAAAGATAACCTTCCTTGGCTTCAACTATTCGATACTGGTTATCGTGTCACTACCGACAGTCTTGACTGGTCAGGTTGGAATGGTTGCGTCTATTCCGACATAGATTCCAAGCACTATTACAACGAGTGCAGGCAGTTTGATGCGGATAAGTTGAAAAACGGACTGCATGATTATCTCCTGATTAACTACAACCTCAACTATCTCGGAATGCAAACATCGAATTCTGGGACAGGATATCATATCCTGTTCTATTTCGATGTAGAAAAGAGCGAGGAGAACTTCAAGAAATGCGCACAGAGAGTCAAGGAGATAGTGTCCGAGGCGTTCGCAAACATCGGAGCAAAGGAGATATTTGAGTGGCCGAAGGTGGCGGACAGGTGTTCGGCAAGTCCATATCAAGGTATGTATCTCACGGCCAAACCGTGGCTATGGGGTAATTCCGACCAACCCGGCTTCGGTTCATTTGAGGATATCGAAACCTACGAACTGGAGAAAGAGAGAATCAAGGTGTCAGATGTACAAGCGGATGGTTCCGAGTTGTTCAAGCTAAAATCTGTCAAACTGGTTGATAAAATCGGTTATAAAGACCATCATCAACGATGGGCAATATACGATGCCCTAATAGCGGTGTTCAAAGACAAGGAGAAGATTGATGCGGAGTGGGCGAAGATTGCGAACATTCTGCCGGAAAAGAACAACCATACACACGACTTCTATCTGGACGAGCCAAGACGAAATCGCTGGTTTGAAAGATATAGGACGGGAGATTATGTCAAGGTGTCAAGGCTGGAAGAATTCGGTTACCGTTTCAAGAAGGTATTTGTCCCGAAGGAAATTGACCTGTATAATGCCGACTTGGTATATGAACTGGAAGATGACCAGCATCTGACCGATATAGACATTGATTGGGACAAGAATAGGTGCAACCACGTATTTGCCGGATGCGGTTTCGGAAAGACATTCATGGCAAAGGAATTTACCAACTCTGGCAAAAGGACTTGCTTCATAAGTCCGATGACCAGCATCAACAAGGATTCTTTTGACAAGGAGGACGCAAAGCACTGGCTGATAGTCGATGCCAACCACACGGATGAAGTCGAGCATGTCTGCGGTAATGTCCAGAACGCCTTGGCTAGCAGATGGAGTATCTGCACGACTTGGGAATCCTTCTGGTTGTATGAAATGTGGAAATACGACTTTGAGTATTTCGTGGTGGACGAGATCCATACTTTGTACATGTACGACTATCGTCTGGAAAGTATAGCCCACATCAAGGATGCCCTCAATAGGATAGAAGGAATCCGTATTCTGATGACTGGAACACCATCTTATGAGGTTGAGGAATTCGACTGCAAGAAGATACAGGTGAACAAAAGAGCGAAGAAAGTCAAGGCGGACATTGTTTTCTATTACGATTGCGAGAAGGGGTATGTGTATAACGATATGAGGGACTGGATTAACGAATCCCCGGACAACATAGTACTGTTATTCCGTGATGGAACGAACTATCAGACGGAAGAAGATTTGAAGTACTATGGTATTGAATGCGATGTGTTCAACAAGCAGTATACCGAGACCGTCAATTTCGTCCTCAACAACCAGACTGTCAGAAAGCAAGTAACGGTATTCAGCGTTTACGGACAAGCCGGTATTAATCTGTATATCGATACCGAAAAGAAGGCCAGAGTCTATATAATGAATGACAGTTCACTTGGCATCATACAATACGCAAATAGGGTAAGAAATAAGGAGGTCATTGACAAGGTGGTCATTCCGTACAAGTATTCCAAACTCAACAACAACATTAAAGACTTGGATACAAACATCGACTACGAATTTGCCAGGACCAAAGTAGATATGATTAATTCGAACAGTGTCAGATATGATTTCTTTGATGACCGATATAAAAAACTGTTCGAAGTCAGATACGGGATGATACCCGAAGTGTTGGACAAACTTGACGATAAATATGCCCTCAACGAAAGACGATATAAGGCATATAAGCTAGTTAAAAACGTCCAGAAGTATGAAAGTCAGATGCAGCTGATATATAACCGACTTTCGACCAACTACTTTGATGTAAGCTATATATATCCGGATGCGGATGTGCCGCTAGCGAAGCATTCCCAGCTTCGTCAGGACAGGTTCAGTGGTCAGATGGTAAGGTTTGACTGGAACATGGTTCAGGAGACAAGGGATGGTGTTCTGTGGGTCAAACCGACAGAGGAATTCAACAAGGTCGTTACAGGTGATTTAAAGACCGTCATCGAGGACATCATCAATAGAATATATAAACAGAACGACAAGAACAAGGAGAAAACCGAAGCCGAGTTCAAGTCAATAGTACAAGAGTTTGTTAGAAGGACAGGCGGGATTACAAAAGCCGATATAGTCCAGTATGACGAGTTTCTGGTACTGATAGATAATTACGGACAGTATATTGACGTGGAGTTTCTGGAGAACATGACCAAGGATGACTGGAACCCGTTTAAAGATGCGGCCAGATATACAAGGTCACTGTATAACGAGACGATAGATTGGAAAACTGCGGCGAGGGAGGTTTATGGCAACTTGAAGAAGTTGTCGAGAATCGTTTATAATTATCTCGATGTTTTCATGTTCCAGCAGAAGGTGACGGACAAGATGGAGATTCCAGACGATGAGATAACACGGATGATTGAGGAGTATCTGAGAAAGACTTATATAAGAAAAAAGAAGAAGGGTGGCCCGGTTATAGTCGATGGTGTCAGATACGGTTCGATCAAGGAAGCGATGCACAAGACAGGGCTTTCTCGCAGTACAATTTGGCGCAAGATGAAACAGTCGGCGCAAGTAGATGCTGGCGGCGGAGCTTGGAGGGGTGAAACAATTAGCACAAATTAGACAAATAGTATATATAATACAATTTGTCAAAAAACACATAATTGTTTCATAAATACAAAAATGTGTGGAATTGGGCTGAATGTCTCACGACAAAGAAGTGAACAGAAACGGAAAGGGATGGGCAATAATGTTCAAAAACAATCGTTTCTGACAGAAATGAAATAGCACAACAGGGATTGTTGTGCTAACTTATTAATAATCATATTGTTTAGTCTTGAAATAATATTCATTAATTATATTTTTGAATATATGTAAGACATTATCAGTATCCGGGATTCTGCGAGACATCGTTATTCTCAACAACGTCTGCAGGAATTGGCAATAGAAGTTGATAATCAGAACATCCAGTAATCTTTTGAGCTTGGTTTGTTCTTGTTAACATTTGCCAATGACCAAATGACGTTCCTAACGTTTCCCATTTTTCGTTCAACTGTTCTGTTTGACCTAAAGCCTCTTCGAGTAGTAATTGAACGGTTGTTTTTGTAATGAGTTCAATTGGTTCAGGAATTACAAAGGTCGAGAGAGGGTCTGTATTTAATAATGAGCAGGCCGTCTCTCCGCCATCAAATTGTTGTTTAGCTTTATTTAATAACTCTTTTGCTGCCTCTTTATTGTTACGAGATAATTCAACGATAGAATGCAACGTCAAGATTGCCGCCCTGTTTAGATATCCTTCGGGAATTGTCCCATTAATCTTGATTGCCTTTGAAAAATCGGAAACGGCAGATGAGAATAACTTAGTCGAATTATATACATCAACTGCCTGAGTATAATCCTCTTGTGGTAATGTATAAAAGGGAACACTACCCCATAGTGATGCCATTTGACAGGTTATTAATCCTCTGATAGCGGAGAACTGGCAAATATAGTAGTCAGAATTAGCGGGAGAACTAATGGGAATATAATACAATGCGATTGCACAATCTCTGACAACTTTATATGCTTGAATCCAAAGTGTTTTAATGGCTGATGCCTTTGGAGACAGATCTGTAAAATTGCCATTACAGATTCTCCCTTCAATTTCTAATTCTTGCTTAATAAAGGAGTATAAATGAAAGTTGGCTTCGGCTAATTTACCCTTTGTATAATCTTCTTGGCGGAACGCTGTTTTATATGAGGCTACCCCTTCTTCATCAGGTTCTTCGTTTGGTATTTTATTGCACGCGACTAAGGCTAATAACCCAAATATTATTGCAATCTTCTTCATCATATATGTAGTAATAACCAATTCATTGACAAAGATAATATAAATCCGTGACTTACTTTTAATAAGTTGTCAATGACTATATGATGCACATCTTCTTCAATCTCTTGTGCATGCCTTGCTTTGAGATTCCGTAGTCATCAGCACATTCTTGAATTGTGTGGTAATTCTTGCCGTTATACGAGAATATTTTCTTGCCTGTTCCTTTCGGCCTTCCAACGGGTTTCTTGGTTCTGTACTGGTTGATGATCTGTCGTGCTTGTTTGTCCAATATACCGATAATGGAATCTGTCGAATTCTCGTTATTCGCGGAATCGAGGAATTCCTGCAGGTAACCGACCCATTTGCGAATGTCGGTATCATCATTCTGTCTATCATTGAACTGTTCTTTATGCTTAATTAGACAGATGTAGTTCAGCATATAGGTTTCGGTCTTGTTCATCAACGAGCAGCAGGTATTATATAACCTGTTTACTTCGTCCTGATATCCGTCATCGTTGCCGTTACTTGCAATCTCAATACAAGTCAATATCATTTCTCGTTTTTGATTAACCTTTTGCATCAACTTGTCGAAGTAGTCAGGGGTATTTCGTCTTAAGGCATTGTATATCAGATTCTTTTCGTCTTTCGTCATGGCGACCATAATTATATTTATATATAATAATAAGGCTTTAATCGAATTATGTAAACCGCGAATACCGTCCAGATGCAGCTTGTTCTCTATTAGTCGGTTTACAATAAGTTTAGATAAAATAAAAAAGAATCGGTTTCCCGATTCCTTCCACATCATCTGATAATAACAGTTTACGAGAAGTCCAAGCAGTCGTAGGTATTCAACAGTTCTTCTTGCCTCAATCCAAGATATCTTCTCGTTACATTCACGCTACTGTGATTAAACAGTTCGGACAGCTTGATTAAGGCCATCTCGCTGTTCTCACCAGCCATCTCTACCACTTTTCGACCGAAGCACTTTCTTAAGCTATGGTTGCTGAAATGGTCAATGTCCTTGACCTTGTACTGGTCTTTAATTTCTTTTAAGACCACGTTTAGCCGTTGTGTACTGAATACGGTATGTTTCTGAGAAAGGAAGCAGGGAGAATTGATGTCCCGGATTCCCAAAGCCATATAACATTTCTTGATATGGTTTTGGAAGTCGGGGTTAATCTTGATTGTCCTGTTCTTCTGGGTTTTCTGTTCTACGATGGAGAAGGTGTTACCATTCATCAGCATAGCCCATGTAAGTCGTTTCGTATCGCTTACACGCAGTCCGAAGAATGCTCCGCAGCCGATGTATAGACTCATCGTGTAGTTCTTGTCTCGATAGAGTTTGCGGACGAGGGAAAGCATCGTATCCCAGGGAAGGTAATCACTTGTCGAATGATGTGTAGTTGTCGTATTCATCTTTGTACTGTTTTGTTAGTACAAATTTAATAACTCCCCACGACAACTAAAAATATTTCTTATTGTAATTTCTTGAATATCAGATAATTGTGATTTATCGGCAGGGCTGGACTACTTGTCTTTGTATGGTCTAACAAACCTTTCTAAGTAATCGAAACTGATTTCATTCCCAAGTACATCATAAGCCTTTTTGGACATTGATTTCAAGGTTACAAAATCCACATTCATGTCAAAGTAAAGTATCGAAAGCTCATAAACACCCCAATCGTCGGTAGGTTTTACGGTCACCTTTTCAACATACTTATGTATTAGTTCAGACCGTAGTTCGTCCGAAGGATTATCAAGTGGCGTTTCGGTGGTTTCTTTTAGTACTTTTATTTTTTCTGAGATTACCCTTGCCTCAAACATCTTCGAAAGAAAGGCTTCTTCTAACTCGGCCTTTTCTTCTTCAAATCGGTTAATAAGAATATCTCCATTTCTTTCGGACATCTTCCCAGCCACAATTCTTTCATTAGCTCGGATGATGGATTCATCTAGTTCATCAATTCTTTTGCGGTTATGCTTGATGACGCTTAACAGGGTTCTATGATTTTCCGAAAGTCTTTTTATTGCTTCATCGTTCGTCAACGGATTGTTCATTTCAATATATTGCTTCGTGAAATTCCAAACCAACGAATCGACCAAGTTAATAGGAACGGTTATCTGATATTTATTCCCCGACACATCATTTCTAACAAAACGATAAGAATTGGCAACGCTCTTGCCTGTAAGATGATTGCCATATTGATCAACAAGGATATCAGAGCAGTAATAGATATGTTTCCCTGTTACCTTAACAGAAGCATTCTTGCGGCTATTATGTTTGTCAAGTCTTATTGCAGCTTCTTCAAATATATCTTTACTAACGATAGCGGGATAAACGTTATCAACAATCTTTCCTCTATATACCGGATGCTCACCAATATATGCCCTGTTCTTCAACATCGAGCCAATCGTTGATACCGCTGTCTCCATCGTATGTCCAGTTCTGCAAGTATTAAGTTCTCCCGTCTCATTTAATAACCTCGCAATCTTTACAGTTGAAAGACCTTGATTGACATACATGTCGAAGATTTTAATGATAACATCTCTTTGTTCCGGTATAACAAAGATGTCATGTGTGTCGGGGTCAAAAGAATAGCCGAAAGGCAAAAATCCACCAGCCCATTTACCTGCATTCTTCTTCCTTATTTTCCCTTCTTTAAAACGCTCGATTTTTATGGCCATTTCGGATTCAGCTATCGAACCGAACAAAGAGAACATAATATTCGCAGTCTGTGATAGCTTCCCTTTATCATCAAGCAACTTCATGTAGGGGTTGCAGATGATTAGTTGAACTTGTCTTTGGATAAGCTTATCCCTGACACTGTACAAGACATCGGGTCTGCGAGCAATACGACTCAGTTCACGACAAATAACACACTCTATTGGATGTGTGTCAAGTATGTTATATAGTTCTTGAATTGAGCGTCTTTCGGATTCGGCGAACTTAATTGCAGATTCGGTTCGTTGAATGGGGATGATTTCATCATCAGTGTACCCATTCCTATATGCTTCCGCATATAGTTCTTTTGTCTGCTCGTCAGCAGACTGTCGTGCCGATGAAACCCTTGAAAATATGCAGCATTTCTTCATTTGTACCGTAATCTGGTACAAATATAATAATTATTTTTGAAGCTGTATCAAACTATAATTATAATTATTGAATTCTGCCATATTGAGTTAAATGTAAAGATTTCTGACATGATCGGCCACTTCTTCCAGCAGCCATTTGGGGGTGGAGGTAGCGCCGCAGACACCCACGCTCTGGCCGTCGGTGAACCAGGAAAGGTCCAGCTCGCAG
>JAEEGL013718847.1_pt1 | contig 17120 bp, 15 predicted proteins | sample 9134231 | NCBI WGS metagenome assembly JAEEGL01 (sample SAMN16246548, study PRJNA631951) | gut metagenome | biome: gut microbiome; feature: rumen; material: fiber-attached | host: Bos | place: Iran: Karaj | collected 2018-10
CAAGCTGCACCGCGATTTCGTGGAGAAGTTCAGATACGCCAAGGTCTGGGGCAAGTCGGTCAAGCACGATGCCCAGCGTGTGGGTCTCAATCACAGGCTTCACGACGGCGATATCCTCTCGATTGCGGTAAGGGCGTAATTACACGCTTTTCGGATACCCTTTTTTGACAAACCCGTATCCCCACCTGCCCTTTTACCGTTTTCCCCTTTTACCCGATATTACACTTAAGCAAAAGAAGATATATACATAAAGCCTACATCTTGACCATGAAACGTTTTCTATTAGTTGGAATGGTTCTTGTTATTGCTGCCGTCGTATTGTCGGCAGGATGTACGGGCAGCGGAAATGCTCCGGCACAGTCGCCTGCGTCGGGAACGGCGGCACCTTCCCAGACCGCACCGGGATTTTCGCTTACGCCCACACCTGTGGACAGTGTCCCGAGTTATCTTAAGATGGTCTGCGATGCCGAGAAAGATCCGCTCAATGCCAAGATTACGGTTATCTCACGCGGCGGCGACGGACTTTACATGTGTAAGGGTCTTGATGTGACGGCTTATCTCTCGACAGGCGAAATACTGACGAATTCGATGCAACCCGATGTAGGCAAGGAGCTGAAGCTCGACGGCACACAGGGCACTGACAGAATTGTTGTCGTCGCACACTACGATAACGGCGATTCCTACAAGATCTTTGATGATGTTCTCGAATACAGGAAGAGAACGACCAATCAATAATCTTTTTTAACCGTTTTAGGTGTAATTTCATAATTCGGCGATTTTAAGCGCAAAAAAGTAAATAGTATTTTGTAAAAGGCAGTTTTGCCTTAATTTGTTTATTTGCCGGTTTTGTTTATTTTGCTGCTTTGCTCAGTTTTTGCCCGCGGAGTCGAGGTATCTGCCTATGAGGTTTTTCGCGGTCTGCGAGGCTTTCATGCAGATCTCTTCTTCGCTTGGGATAAAGCCGTCATACATGAGGACGCGGCCGTTGCAGAACACGGTGTCGACGGCATTGGAGTTTGCGGAGTAGACGATATTCGAGTTCGTGTTGTAGAGCGGCGTCATGCAGGAGACGTTTGTCCTGAAGAGGACAATGTCTGCGGGGTTTCCGACCTTGAGGCTGCCGCCGCCGAATCCGAGCGCTTTCATTCCGGCGGAGGTCGCCATCTTTACTGCTTCGTGAACGGGGAGGACGGTGTCGGAGTTCCAGTAGAATTTCTGCAAAAGTGTCGCGGTCTTCATCTCCTCGAGGATGTCGAGGTTGTTGTTCGATGAGCAGCCGTCTGTGCCGAGGGTAACGTTAACGCCGCTGTCCATGAGTTTCTGATACGGCATTGCCCTGTTTACGGCAAGTTTCATGTTCGAGCAGGGGTTGTGCGAGACGGAGACACCGCGTTTGCCGAGGAGCTCGCAGTCGGCATCGTCGAGCCAGCAGCAGTGTGCGGCGACCGTTCTTTCCGAGAGGCATCCGCAGTCGTCGAGGAGTTTTGCGGGACGCACGCCGTTTGCCTCAATGCAGTCCTTTACTTCTTTTTCGGTCTCGCAGAGGTGGGTGTGGAGCATTATGTTCTTTTCTTTCGAGAATTCGGCGCACCATTTGAGTCCTTCTTTCGAGACGGTGTAGGGTGCGTGGGGTCCGACCGCGGCTTTAATCCGCGGGTTTTTCATGCCGCTTATGTGTTTGCAGAGGGCTTCGGTAGCCTTAATCTCGGATTCGCGTTTTTCTTCGCTGCCGAAATCGATGAATCCGTGGGAGAGGACGCCTTTTATTCCCATCTCGTCTACGGCTTTTGCCGCCATGTCCATGAAGAAGTACATGTCGTTGAAGGCGACGGTTCCCGACTTTATCATCTCGATACAGGCGAGTTTTGTGCCCCAGTAGACGTCGTCGCCGGTGAGGTGCGCTTCCAGCGGCCATATCTTCTCGGAGAGCCATTCCTGCAGGTGCATGTCGTCGGCATATCCGCGGAGGAGGGCCATTGCCGCATGTCCGTGGGTGTTGGCGAATGCGGGCGATGCCGCCGTTGCCGTAGCGTCGATTATGAATTCGGGTTCGCCGCATTTTCCGGAGTATTTTTCGGATATCTCCTCTATGAGTCCGGTTTCGCCGATGTAGATGTCCTGTTTTCTGCCGTCGATCAGAGTTCCTTTTATGAGCGAGGGTTTCTGATCGCCAAATATATCGTATTCACGATAGTCCCCGTCTTCTGTCATGAATACTTCTTGGCGTTGTATTTATAAAAAGTTGGCAGGTATTGGCAATGTTTTCGGCAGAGTTTTCGAAAATGGTTTTGTATTTATTTTTGTATTTATTGTATTGTTTTTCATCCGAGGATGTCGATGACGGTTCTTATCATGCGGTTGGTCTTTTCCACATTGTCTTTTGAGGTTTTAAGGATGCTTTCGTATGAGATTTCATCCTTGCAGAGTCCGTTGCAGTAGTTGTCGACCATGCAGACGGCGGCGAAGGGGATGCCCAGTTCGTTTGCTATCGCGGCTTCGCCGGCGACGGTCATGCCGACGATGTCGCCCGCGTTTACGAGGTTCTTTATCTCCGCGACCGTCTCGAATCTGGGTCCGCGGGTCTGGACGTAGGTGCCGCCGACTATGGTTTCGGGGACGGCGTCATGTATCTTTGCGATGAGTTCGCGGTCGATTGCGGGTGCGACGTGCCCGATTGCGTTGTTGTGAATGGTCGGTATCTGCGAGGGGCTGTAGTAGTCGTCGGGAAGGACGATTGATCCGACGGGGTATTCTTTTTTGAGCGAGCCTACGGAGCCGAAGGCTATTATTCTGTCGACGCCGGCGATTGCCATTGCCGAGAGCAGTGCGGGGTGGTTGATTCTGTGCGGCGGCGTCGAGAACTGATGCCGCATTACTATCGCTATGTCGCCGAGCCAGACTTCCGCGGGTCCGTAAGGCGTTGCGATTGTTGTTTTGTCAAGCGGCGGTATCTCTGCGTGAAAAAGACCTGTTCCTCCTATTATTCCCAGCATATTCAAATCCCGTATTGTTTCCATTTAGTTTTGTCGCTGATTCATTATTTATGATGCTGTTATGCCATGCCGGTTATACGGGTCGGCATTGCGGACTTCGTTTTGGACTGCATTGGACGGTCATTCCGCTGCATCACAGCCGCATTCCCACGGGCATTCCCCGCATCCCCGACGCATCCGCATTGTCACGGTAATTCCCGCAATCCTAACAAAACAGTTATGGTTATGATGAACTCATTTATCTTTAATGGGTATTTTTCAGATTGCAGGTGAAGAACTGATTAAAGCAGGCGAATGCAGCGATATCTGCCTGAAGAGATGTCTGGATATGCTGACCGTGGATAATGTCAATCCGCGGGTTACGGTTGAGATTACGGCATCGGTTCTGCCGAACGAATGGGGAATTTTCTGCGGGCTCGGCGATGCCCTGAATCTTCTGGAGGGTATCGATATCGATGTCTATGCAATGCCCGAAGGGAGCATGTTCTATTCGGGAGAGCCGGTTATGCGGATTACGGGCAATTATCTTGATTTCGCAAGGTTCGAGACGGCATTGCTCGGTTTTCTGAATCAGGCGTCGGGAACGGCGACGGCGGCGGCGTTCATTAAGCTGTGTGCGGAGAAGGTTCCGGTCTATTCCCTGTGTGCGGGAAGGGTTCATCCGGCGATTGTCGCCGCTGTCGAGCGTGCGGCATGGATCGGTGGCTTTGACGGGGTTAACAGCGCAGTTGCGCCGGCGGGTATTCCGCATATCGATGTGATGCCGCATAACTTCGTGATGTGCCATTCCAACCTGAACAATGCCGGAAATGCGTTCGAGAGGTATATGCCGGCGGAGGTCTCGCGGGTGATGGTCTGCGGCACCGTCGGGGATGTGAAGCATGACGCGATTGCGGCGGCAAAGGCGGGTGCGGCTGCGGTGAGGCTGGAGATGCGGGAGAACAGCGGCAGTGTCCGCCGTCTTATCGAGGAACTCCGCTGGGAACTGGATATCAACGGCTTTACGGAGGTCGGCATCTTCCTTTCGGGAGATATGAGCCCCGAGGATGTCTCGAATCTGAATGACTGCGTGGATGCGTTCGGCATCGGCGGTGCTCTCGCGAATGCGCCTGCGATTGACTTTTCGTTCGATATCGTGGAGATCGACGGCATTCCGGTCTCGCGTTGCGGGAATAAGAGCGGGGCTAAGGAGGTCTACGAGTATGAGGACGGCAGCCATATTCTCCTGCCGCTTTCGTCGCAGCCGCCGGAGGAGGTGCGGTGCATGACCCGTATCTTCATCAAGAGCGGTCAGATTCTCAATGTTCCCGATATGCAGAAGTCACGCGCCAGAGTGCTCTCGACGCTGGGTAAATTCGTGTGAGTTTCCGCGTTATAGGTCGTTTTAGGTTGTTTTCGGGCGCTTCAGGTCGTTTTAGCGAAGACGCCGAAATGATTGAAACTGAATGAGAAACAAAAAAAACAAAAAAACAAAACCAAACAAAAAAACACAAAAAAACAAAAACAAACAAAAAAACAAAAAGAACAAAAAAACAAAAAAAACGAAAAAAACAAAAATAAAAAAATAATTTTCTGCCGTTTATCTCGTGTATTCGCCGATGATGTAGTTCATGTCGGCACCTTCGAGGATTGCGTCCTTGAGGTTGGCGCCTGTGAGGTCTGCGCATTTGAGATCGGCGTAGCTTAAGTCCGCTCCCGTGAGATCGGCGTTTCTGAGGATGGCGTAGTCCAGTTTGGCGCCGACGAGGTCGGCTCCCGAGAGGTCTGCCCCCGTGAGGTCGGCAAGGGTCATCTTTGCGCCGTGGAGGTCGGCTCTTCTGAGGTCTGCGCCGGCGAATTTCGTCTTGTATGCGTTTATCTTGGCAAGGTCGGCGCCTTCGAGCGATACGCCGGAGTAGTCAAGATATGACATGGACTGCGATGTGTAGCCCTGTACTGCCGCGGTGTCCTGGGACGGGCAGCTGACGGGCTGTATGCTTCCCATATAGAGCAGGACGTTTAAAATTATTGATATTACAAGGATTACGGAGACAATTATCAGCCGTTGCAGTATTTTTCTCGCTTCTTCTTCCATGTTTCTCCCCGATATTTCTTCTATAATTCACTGATCTGAAAAGAGATATACATTTTCTCTTGTGTTTTGTCCCGCGAGTCCGCGGTAACGGGCTTTGTTGCCGTTTATCCGCCGGCAACGTGCGGTAACGGTGTCCGTATTTCCGCAGGCGGTGTATTATCGCTGTATTATCTGTAAGGTAAGTATCTCATATTATACAGTCATTTTGCCCGCGGGATTGAAGTCGGATTTTGGAGTCGGATTCGGATTCGTGTGGTCATAGGAGAAGGGTGAGGGCTATGCAGACGGCTATCGGTATGGTGAGGTTGTCGTCGACGGGAGAGATGAGCTCGGTTATGCCTGCGATTACGGCTGTGACGGCGGCTGTGACGGGCGGTATCGGAAGGAAGAGATACAGTGCGAGGAATCCGCAGATTATGCCGCTGAGTGAGCCTTCCAGTGATTTGTGCTTGTAAATCCGTGTTTTTCCGAAGTTTATGCCGACTATGGTCGAGACGCCGTCGAGGAAGGAGAGCACGAGCACGGAGGCGACGACGTATTCCTTCTGGAAGAGGAGGAGACAGATGAAGGTGCCGATGAAGAAGAGTATGGTTCCTTTTCCGGGGAAGACGCCTTCGCGTTCGAGTCCGGCGACTATGGGGGAGAAGAGGGGGATGTATTTTCCTTTGTATATTGCCGCGGATATGCAGAGCGAGAGGAGAATTACGACTCCGAGAACCGCGGTTGCGGTGATTCGGTCGGCAAAGTATATGAAGAGGGCTATTATTATGCCGAAGAAGATGTGTGCGGATTTTCTGTATTCTTCTCTCATTTTGACTGTCCCGATTATGTTCGCCGTGTATTTACGCCGTGTATTTACGCCGTGTTTTTAATTATATGTTCTCTCATTATATGTTCTCTCGGGAGTTAACGGTTATCGGTTCGCGGATCGGTTTGCGGCATTTATCAGCCGCTATCATCCCCGACGCCATTTATCGCCGTCGCCATTCACCCGCCGTCAAAGCGGGTTTTCATCTCCGCGATTGGCAATACAAAAACAAATTCTTTTATCCTACAGCGTCAAATTATAATAGCACACTTTTGCGGGCAAGTAGATCAGTGGGAGATCGCTACCTTGGCATGGTAGAGGCCGCGGGTTCAATTCCCGCTTTGTCCATCTAACTTTTGATTTTATGTTACCTTTTAGCAAACAATAACTAATTATTTATCAGTTGATTATATATCTGAGATTAAAAGCATAGATTATCAACCCACGCGCATTATTAGTCACGCGCTTAGTACCTTTTATTTCAAGTTTTTAAACTGAAAATTAAAGTGCTTAATGCTACAATATTTTCATATCCATATTGGGGAATTGCAAATGACAAACCACAAGATTGTATTTATTGACTAGTATAGCAAGTATCCAGTATTCCTAAAATATCAATGAACGTGGAATTCCGCAAAATTTGCTTATAATATTTACCTAATAATTTGGTGGAATAGTATTCTACATTTATTCATGTAAACAGGCGAAAAAAAGATAATTGTGAACACGGAAGTTATAGATGTATAAAGAGGAAATAGATCGGTTAAATGTAAAGGAGAAAAAATGAACGATTACCCTTATATGTTATCTAACAATAAAATCCCGCAGATTGTAAGCAAAATTCAACAAGCAGCTCGTCCTAAAAAATTTACAATTGATTTCTTGAAATCATTAGGTTTTTCAAGTACCAATGATCGCGCATTTATACCTCTATCGAAAAAATTAGGTTTTTTAATGGATGATGGAACTCCGACTTCATTATATGATCAATTAAAAGATTCTACTTTAACGGCAAAAGTGTTAGCTTCACAAATTAAGATATTATATTCAGATTTATTCGAGATAAATACTGAAATTCAAAGTGCGTCTGAAAATGAAATAAAAGGCGCAATCAGCAGAGTAACAGGTAAAGACGAAGATGGTGTTACTCGTATTTATAATACTTTTAAAGCGTTGTGCGCATCAGCTGATTTCAATGATACTACAAATAGCACCCCTATACCTGAAAAAAAAGATGAATCTCTTAACACTCCCTCAATTTCATCGGTATCTAAAAAGAGCGAATTTCACTATAATATTCAAATTCACTTGCCTGCAACAACGGACATATCTGTTTACAATGCAATTTTTAAGAGTTTGAAAGATAACCTTTTGATATAACGATATAATATGAATTCCAACAAGTTTAAAGAATTTATTTTTAATGGATTAATGCTCCAAGATGATTTTCATTCCTTAGAAAAGGAGGGCATTTCTGTCAGAGAATCTGGAGATATCTTCCAGGCTAGTCAAGCCCTTGAGGTAGACTTTAGTCCGAAAATATGGCATAATGCAATTTGTATGTCATTAGTGTATCAATCAATATTTTGTATTGAAAACACATTAAGAAACTTTATTGTCGAGCGCATGTCTGAACGTCATGGATTGGATTGGTGGACTGAAAAAGTTTCTAAGAAAATAAAAGATGATGTTGATAGATTAAAAGTAAAAGAGGAAAAGAATAAGTTTTTTTCAAGTCGTTCTGATTCAGAAATAGGTTATACGATGTTAGGCAATTTGGGACAGATTATAATTAATAATTGGGATGATTTTAGTGACATTATACCAAGTCAAGCGTGGCTAACGTCAAGAATGGATGACTTAGAAATGGCAAGGAATATTGTAATGCATACTGGTGTTTTACCGCAAATTGAAATTGAAAGAATCACAAGTATAGTAAGGGATATATTGCGACAAATAGGTTAAATTTGATTTAGGTCACTAATACTCAATAAAGAATTCCAAATTATCTAAATTTGAACTTTTTGTATGTGCTTAACTATAGTGCAATGTATTCAGTTGATTAATTAATTTCAAATTAATTGTTTCAAATACGGGCTAATTCAATCGATTTCTCGTTTATTTGTTGTGGCACGTTAACATGTTTTATGATGTTAATCATATGCGTTTATCGGGTGCGGATTATTGTCAATTTACAGCGGGTTATTTTTCCCAAAAGTAGAGTTTTATTGTTTAATGTAACCTTTCGGCATATAAGATCCCTGCAAGTTCAACGGATCTGTTAAATATACATTACATGATTCATTCGGCATCCCGTATCTTTCCGCTGATATGAAGCGGATGTTTTCGAAGCGCCTGTTTCAAAGGAAATGTATTATATTTTGTTTTTTATGAATATGTTTATTTATTTAATGATATGGAATTAACATAAGTATTTTGTAAAATAAAGTTCAAACACTTTTTGTTAAATCTAACTAAAAATGTACTTAAAATAACAAATTTTATATTCAATCAAAATAACCCATTACTGAAACAGGTAAAAATTATGGATGTTAAGTTTGTTACTACTACCTGCCCGTACTGCGGTGGAGGTTGTTCGTTCAACCTGGTAGTGAAAGACGGCAAAATCATTGACACACAGCCGTCTCAGCGCTCACCGGTTAACCAGGGTAAGATGTGTCCGAAGGGAGTTTTCGGATTTGAGTTCATTACTTCCCCGGACCGTCTTACGACACCTCTTGTAAAGGACAAAGCAACAGGAAAACAGCGCCCTGCAACCTGGGACGAGGCTCTCACGGTTATTGCAGAGAACTTCAAGAAATACAAGCCTGATGAGATGGCGGTTATCTCATCGGCACGTTGCTGTAACGAAGACAACTACGCAATGCAGAAGTTTGCACGTGTAGTTCTCCACACTCCGAACATTGATCACTGTGCACGTCTCTGCCACGCTCCGACCGTAGCGGGACTTGCAGCCGTCTTCGGATCAGGTGCATCAACGAACTCATTCAATGATCTTGCAATCGCGGACCTTGTCTTCATCATCGGTTCAAACAACTTTGAGGCACACCCGATTGTCGCACGCAGAATCATGGAGGGTAAGAGGAGAGGCGCAAAGATTATCGTCTGCGACCCGCGTAACACCCCGACGGCAAGACACGCCGACCTTCACATTCAGCACTTCCCCGGAACCGATATCCAGTTACTCAACTGTATGATGAAATACATCATCGAGCACGACTGGATCGACAAGGAATTCGTGGAGAACAGAACAAAGGGCTACGAAGACCTCAAGAAGTGCGTTACACAGGACAAGTACAGCGTCGAGAACACCGCAAAGGTCTGCGGCGTCCCGGCAGAGAGCATCATGCAGGCAATCAACTGGCTCCACGAGTGCCAGCACAAGACCGCATTCGTTCACTGTCTCGGTATCACCCAGCACACGGTCGGTGTCGACAACGTAAGATCAATCGCATTCATCCAGACTATTTTAGGAAACATCGGTAAGCCCGGTTGCGGAGTCAACGCACTTCGCGGTCAGAACAATGTCCAGGGTTCCTGCGACATGGGCGCACTTCCGAACGTTTACGCCGGTTATCTCAAGGTCACCGACCCCGCTGCGGCAAAGAAGGTTGCGGAGTACTGGGGCGTTGACGAGGTTCCGAACGGAAAGCTCGGACTTCACATCCCCGAGATGCTCGAGACTCTCGAAGAGCACCCCGACAAGTTAAAGTGTCTCTACCTCCTCGGTGAGAACCCGGTTATCTCCGACCCGAACTCAAAGGCTGTCGAGAAGTCGATGGAGAACTGTGAGTTCTTAGTGGTTCAGGATATCTTCCAGACCGAGACCAGTAAATACGCAGATGTCGTATTACCCGGCTCCTGCTTCGCAGAGGAAGACGGAACACAGACGAACGCGGAACGCCGTGTTCAGAGATTCAGAAAGGCGGCAGACGCACCCGGAGAGTCCAAGCTTGACTGGGAGATCATCAAGATGATCGCCGAGAAGATGGGCTACGGCAAATACTTCACATGGGAGACCAGCGAGGACGTATTCGACGAGATGCGTAAGATTACACCTCAGTATGCAGGTATCACCTATGCAAAGCTCGAGGGTGACGGTATCCAGTGGCCGTGCCCGACCGAGGAGAGCAAGGGAACCGCAATCCTTCACGTCAAGGAGTTCGCAGGTATGCCCGAGGGCAAGGCACAGCTTGCGGCAATCGAGCACCGTGCTCCCGCGGAAGTTGTCGACGGCGAGTACCCGCTGTGGCTCACGACCGGTGCAACAATCTGGCACTGGCCGAGCGGCTCAATGACACGCAGATGCAAGCAGCTCGACAAGGACTGTCCGACGGCATGGCTTGAGATTTCACCGGCAGATGCCGCAAAATATGGTCTGGTCGATGAAGAGAAGGTTACGCTTTACAGCCGCCGCGGAGAGGTTAATGTTAACGTGCGCATTACTCCCAACATCAAGGAAGGAGTTCTGTTCATGCCGTTCCACTTCATTGAGGCACGTGCAAACTTAGTTACGAACACGGCATACGACCCAGTATCGAGGACACCCGAGTTTAAGGTCTGCGCAGTCAACATTAAGAAATTGGAGGCCTGAGCATGTCGGCAAAAGGTGACACGTTTTATGCATGGACAAAGTCCAGCGATATAAAGGGAGAGTGCGGCGGTGCCGTAATCTCCATCCTCAAGTATGCTCTTGAGAACAAGATCGTCGATATGGTTCTTACGGTCCGCAAGGGTGTGGATATCTACGATCCCTTACCGGCGTTCATTACCGACCCTGCAGAGCTTGCATCCTGTGCGGGTTCACTGCACTGCGGTACCCTGCTTCTCCCGAAGCTTATCAAGAAGTACCTCGACGGCGCAAGAAACATGAAGATCGCGGTTACCGTCAAGGGCTGCGACGCAAAGGCAATGTATGAGCTCGGCAAGCGTAACCAGATCAACATGGACAACATCTTCATGATCGGTCTGAACTGCGGTGGAAGCGTTTCTCCGCAGGTTGCACGCAAGATGATTGCCGAGAAGTACGGCATCGACCCCGACGACGTTGTCAAGGAAGAGATTGACAAGGGTCAGTTCATTGTCATTACAAAGGACGGACAGCACAAGGGTATCTCAATCGACGAGCTTGAAGAGGCCGGTCTCGGACGCCGTCCGAACTGCCAGCGCTGCGAGACAAAGATCCCGCGTCAGGCGGATATCGTCTGCGGTAACTGGGGTGTTGTCGGCGATAAGGCAGGCAAGGCAACCTTTGTAGAGATCTGCTCGTCCAAGGGTGCAAAGCTCTTTGACGGCGCTGTAAGTGCAGGCGCAATCGATACCTGTGCTCCGGACGCGAAGGGTCTTGCAATCAGAAGCAAGATCGAGAACGTCATGATTAACCTCGGCAAGAAGCACCAGGAGAAGCAGTTTGCTTCCCTCGGAAGCGGTGCAAAGCGCCTCGGTTTCATCAAGGGCGAAGCGTCAAGATGCATTAAGTGTTACAACTGTATCGAGCAGTGCCCGATCTGTTACTGTAACGAGTGTTCGACGAAGAAGCCTCACCTTGTCCGCCCGGGTCTTATTCCGCCGGACTTTATGTTCCACTTAATCCGTTTCGCACACGTTTCGGACTCCTGTGTTAACTGCGGTCAGTGTCAGGAGTTATGTCCGATGGATATCCCGAATGCACTGGTCATGCATTCGCTTCAGGTTGAGATGCAGAATCTCTTCGGATATGTCCCCGGATATGACATGCAGTTACCTGTCCTTGCGTTTGTCGAGGAAGCAGCCGAGAGGAAGCGCCTTGCTGATACCGGCAGCGACCAGATATTCAATATCTTCACTGACAACGAAGAATAAATACCCAAATTTTATTTTTATATCTGAAAATTACGCCCAAAACAATATCCCCTCCCCCAATTTTCTTTTTTGGTTTCTCCGGTGTCCGTTATTCCGATGTAAGCGGGGGGCGTTTATGTAAAAGCGATTTGTAAGTTATTTTGAAGTGATGAATTGATTTTGTAAAAAAAAGTGTCAGTAGACGGCTTTTGTGCCGTAGACGCGTTTTATCTTTCTGGCGTAGGCTTTCCAGCCTTCTTTGCGCATCATGGCGCCGTTTCTGAGTTTGATGTGGGTGACTTTGTATCTGTACTGTCCGCTCCTGTAGGTTTCGCCGATTACGATGTCGTCTTCGCCGCCGTATTCGACGTAGAGGGGTATGGTTGCCCTGCCGTCGTGGTAGGAGACTTTGAGTATGACGCGGTCGACGACTCTTGCCCAGATTGTGCCGATGTCGGATGCCTGTGCGTTGCCGACTCTTTTGTCGTCGATTTCGATTGAGGAGACTTCGACGCCAAGGGATTCGCCGTCTTCGGTCTCGGCGACGAGGAGGTCGCCTACGGAGATTCTTTCGTCTTCGGTGAGTTCTATTGTGCCTTTCATCGAGTCTCTTTCTATGCTGATGATTGCCTTTACGCGGATCTCTCTGGGTTCGGGTTCTCTGGTTATGTTGTGGATGCTGCCGCATTCAAGGCATTTTACGAGCAGTTTGCCCGGCGATTCTTTTAGTATTTCGTGTTCCGTGTCCTCGTTGCAGGTGGGACAGAAGAATTCGGTTTCTTCCATATTCATTCCTTAGTAATAAGTAATTTGAAGAGATATAATCTACCTATGTTTGCACTGCGGGTGCGGTGTTTCGGGTGTGTTTGAGCGTGTCCGGTGATTGTGTTTTGAGTGCCTGCGAGAGGCTTGTCTGCCGCGGGAATGAGAATGTGCTTTCGAGGCATAAGAGTACGTTTGAGGTTACGAAGGAGGAGCATCTTACGAAGGCGGGGGACTGTATTATTGCGGTCTGCAGCGATAAGGGTGCGGCGGATCTGTCGCCGGAGTTTAAGAGGGTGCTTGCGAACGACGGTGCGGAGCTGACGACGGTTTTGTCAATCGGCGGTCTTACGCATACGATTCATTCTTTCGGGTCGTCGGAGATGACGTTTACGAATGCGACGGATCTTGTCTGGCGCAGGAGCGGTTTTGTCTGCCCGAGGACGGTGGGGATTTTCTCGGATACGACGGCGGCGATGATTCCGCGCGGGATTGTGGAGTTGCTGCGCGAGGGGGGCGTTATGACGGTTACGATGACGGCGGTGTTCAATCCTGAAGTTCGGTCACTTTCAGTTCCGCCTCTTCGAGAATTTTTTCACAGTTCTTCATGATGGCGATGCCTTTTTCGTAGAGTGCCATGCTTTCTTCGAGGTCGGCGTCGCCGTTCTCGATTTTTTCGATGATCTCTTTCAGTTCGTTTATCAGGTCTTCGTATTTGCGTGTCATTTTTTCTCCGTGATTTTTGTTACTTTTGCGTCGGCGGTGCCGTCGGCGAGCTCGATGCTGATTTCCGTGTCGATTTTCAGGTCTTTGACGGTTCGGATTATGTGTCCGCCGGCGGTTACCATGCAGTATCCTTTTTTGAGGGGGAGTTTGGGGTTGCCGAGTTCGAGTCCGGTTTTAAGGAGGTTGAGCTCGTTTCTTTCGTTTCTGAGTTTCTGTGTGATGGCGTTGCGGAGTCTCAATGCGAGTTGTGCGGCGGTTTCCTGCCGTGTGTTGATTATTTTTGCGAGTCTGTTGGGACGAAGGCGCAGTCTCAGGTTTTCAAGTTCGGCGTGCTCTTTTTCGAATCGGGTTTCGAGCGAGTTGACGAGGTTTTTCTTAAGGTATGCGAGTTCTTTGAGGAGTTCGGCGATGTCGGGGACGGCGAGTTCGGCGGCGGCGGAGGGTGTGGGTGCGCTGATGTCGGCGGCGAAGTCGCAGAGGGTGGTGTCAATCTGGTGTCCGACGGCGCTGATGATTGGGGTTTTGCAGTTGTAGACTGCCATGACGACTTCCGGGTGGTTGAATTCGAAGAGGTCTTCGAAGCTGCCGCCGCCGCGTCCGACTATGATGACGTCGACCATGCCGTCGATTCTGCGGATTGCCTGGGCTATCTCGGTGTGTGCGTTGTCGCCCTGTACGGCGGCGGGGGAGAGGATGATTTCGACGGGGAAGCGTCTTGAGATGATGTTTTCGATGTCGCGTCTTGCGGCGCCGCCTGCGGCTGTAACCACGCCTACTTTTTCGGGGAATTTGGGGATGGGTTTTTTGTGGTCGTCGTCGAAGATGCCTTCTCTGTAGAGCTGTTCCTTCCATTTTGCGACGAGGAGGTGTTTGTCGCCCTGTCCGCAGGGGACGATCTCGCGGGCTATGAACTGGTATTTGCCGTGCGGCTCGTAGACTTCGACGGAGCCGTAGAGTCTTACCCTGTCGCCGTTTTTCGGTTCGAAGCCGAGTTCGCGTGCGTAGGATTTCCACATTGCGGCTTGTATGACGTAGGTTTCTCCTCTTTTGATCTCGGCGAGCGAGAAGTAGAGGTGTCCGGATGGGTGTGGTCGGTGGTTTGTGATCTCGCCTTCGACCCAGAGGTCTTTGAGTGCGTCGATGTCGAGGAGCCGGCTGATTACCGAGGATATCTCGGATACGGTCTTTATCCTGTCGCGGTCGTCTGTGAGGTCATATGCGGTTTCGTCTTTCGACTGCTCCGCGTATTGCAGCGGGGTTTTCGCTTTTGCCGTCCGCGACGTTTTGGATCGTGCCTCTTTTTTTCCGTTTTCCACCGCGTCGCCGGTTCCGAACCAATCCATTACAGAGTATCTGTTCTCGGATAAAATTAAGGTTGGGGAAGGGTTGAGGTGCCTGTTTGAGGTCACAATCCGTGACCTCAAAGTCCGTTCATGATGATGGCGGGCTGGCGGCGTAAGTTTCGGGATGCGGCGATTCATGGACTCACGATATGGGGATTTGAGTCGGTGACAATTTGTCACCAACTGAAAATATTGATGAATTTTCTTCAGATTGGTAAATGAGTGTGCAGGGATTGATATTTGTGTTTTTACGTTACGGAAATTATTATATATGGGACATTGTGGTGACGCGTCCCCACAATGTCTGATATTTATACTTTGCATAGGTGCGGAGCAACTGTCCGGAAATTCCGAACAATTCAAACCGGCAGTATATTTCCGTTTGAAAGATCGTTAAATTTTATCGGGCGAAGATCCCTGTTCCGTATCGGAAATAATTATCCAGCGCCCTGCTTTTTTACCGCCTTTGCGTTCAATTAAGGACATTTTTTTCATCATTAAGATGTGCTTTTGAACGGCGGATTCATTGATATTCAGTTTCCCTGCTAATTCGGTTCGGGTTATGGATGGATTTTCTCTTATCAGTTCCAGGATCTCGGACTGTCTGTCCGAAATCATCTCTTTCGGATAATCCGTTATTTCTTTTTGACTGCCTGAAATGTCCTTCAGATCGCCTTTCATGTTACCCGTTACTTCATTTTTACCGGCTTTTGCAAATTTAAGAACAACGCGGATATAGTTGTCGGCGATTACGAAGACCTCTTTTCCGTAGGCTTTCAGGATTCGCGGGACTCCCGAGCCGAGTTGTTCGACGATATCCAAATCACGGAAGACCCGCATGAGTTCGGGGTTTCTGGGGTAGGAGCGTCCGGCAAAGAAATCTTCTTCGGTTACTCCGTAAGGCAGTCCTCCGTTTGAGGTTATCTCGGCGCGGTCGGAGAAGAATTCTATTTTGGGCGCGGCATTGTTGGAATAGTCATTGTGAATGAGGGCGTTGAGAACCGCTTCACGGAGTGCCACTTTGTCTATCAGATTTCTTTCTATCCTTCTTCTCGGAGTTATTTTCGTGAAGGTGATATTTTCCGCCGTCAGCCTGTCCATCAGTCGCTCGAATGATTTTATGAGGCAGTAGTCACCCATTAATTCGTTTGATATGAGGTCAACGCGGGTGGTGTCCGCGTATTTTGCGAACATTATTGAGTTTCTGTTTTCGTCGGCTAACAGGTATGCTGCATAGTTCGGTTTGCCGTCATATGTTGTGAGGTTTAATGAGTCGAGGAATCTGTCGTTTAAGGTTTTGCCCTTTTCCTGATAGTATATTTTGAGCTGCTGGAATGTGAGGTCGACAACCGGCGATGGGATGTTTTTAAGGCTGTTTCTTACACGTTTTGAAAATATCATCTCGATTTGAGCGACGGGGATGGGTTCGGTTGAACTGCCGACACGTTTGAAGCAGCCTTTCGGCGTCATGCCGTATTTGTTTAGGTAGAACGGTTTTTCCCATCCCGAAAGTATTGTAAGGACGACGATGTGTTTTTTGTTCAGTTCTTCGACGGTTATTGAGCAGTATTCAAGCGCGTGCTCAGAGATGTTGTTTTTGATGCGGTCTTTGAGTTTTAACTGCAGGTCGTCAGGGTCGGCTATGCCGGTTGTGTTTCCGTTGTCGTCAATGCCGAAGTAGATTTTTCCGCCGTCGGTGTTCAGGAAGGCGATGACCTCTTTTTCCAGCTTGTCGGCAGCGGGCAGTTCGCGCTTGTATTCCGTTTTGTCTGATTCGGGACTCATTTTACAATTTCTCTTTTTACGGAAAGTGTTGTGTCTGTCTATTACGGCAAAATCTATCCTGCCGCATTCGTATGCATCTTATTGATCATATGTCTTTTACTAAAATAACCCTTTTGACCACCTATAATTTTGTGAAAGAACCCTTATGACCACCTGTTTTTTCTTTTGACCACCTTATTGACTGCCTGTTTAATGCAAAAACAGCCTGTATTGGCGTTTTTTTGTCTTTTGACCACCCGCAATTTTATGAAAATAACCCTTTTGACCACCTGTAATTTTGCAAAATAGCCCTTATGACCACCTGTTTTTTCTTTTGACCACCTGTAAAATTCTTTTGACCACCTTATTGACCACCTGTTCAGCCCGAAAACAGCCTGTATTGGCGTTTTTTTGTCTTTTGACCACCCGCAATTTTATGAAAATAACCCTTTTGACCACCTGTAATTTCGCAAAATAACCCTTATGACCACCTGTTTTTTCTTTTGACCACCTCATCGGTTCGTGAGGGTGCAGGCAGTTGTACGGAAATTCCGGCAGGTTCAAAGGAGATGAAGGTTGCAGGGTCAACCCGTGACAAATTGTCATGGGTTGTTTGTGATCACAATTTGTGATCTCAAATGCCGGTTGGTTACAAACTGTAACCAACTTAAGATACTGAATCAGAGTCGGTCGGAGAGTGAGGAGATTATAGGATATTGCATCATCAATCTTTTATACAATGAATTGTGCAGACACTGTCCGCACAATTTGAATGAGGTCAAACCTGAGAGTAATTGCAATTATATGCG
>JAEEGL017389666.1_pt1 | contig 17120 bp, 8 predicted proteins | sample 9134231 | NCBI WGS metagenome assembly JAEEGL01 (sample SAMN16246548, study PRJNA631951) | gut metagenome | biome: gut microbiome; feature: rumen; material: fiber-attached | host: Bos | place: Iran: Karaj | collected 2018-10
AGTCTTATTGATCTTCAAATCATAGCCGTCATTTGGAACAGAATTGATGCCACGTTCCACGATGCCGTTCACCGTTAGCGACCACGACTCAATCTTGCTCGTGGATTTGATGCCGGCATTCAGTGTATATCGTTTATCCGTAGTGGTGGGTTTGAAAGCCAACCAGTCAATAGTGGCAATGTTCGAATTTTGAGTACCATTCTTGCCCTCCAATTCGGCGACTTTCTTTTTCGACTTCTCATTTCCTTGTTCGGCAGACTTCTTATACCACTTGAGAGCCTCAGTTTCGTTCTTGGCAACGCCATAACCATTCTCATACAGGTATGCCAACCAATTCTGGCTTATTGCCGACCCCTGCTCAGCAGACTTCTTATACCATTTAAAGGCTTCATTCTGATTTTTGGCAACTCCTTTGCCATATAAGGTTAGATAACCCAGATTAGCTTGTGCGTTAGCATGTCCTTGCTCTGCCGCTTTCCTATACCATTTACAAGCTTCCGCATAATCTTGGGTTACACCAAGACCATGATCGTACATATAACCTAAGTTGAACTGTCCAGACCTATAGTTTTGTTCTGCCGCTTTCCTATACCACTTCAAAGCCTCGGCATAATTTTGGGTTACACCATAACCTTTTTGGTACATATAACCTAACCAATCTTGTCCGCTTGCGTACCCCTGTTCAGCTGATTTCTTGAAATACTTGAATGCCTCGGCATAGTCTTTCGTCACGCCGTTTCCATTGTAGTATTTAAGTCCCATATCAAAATAATTAGGACTCTGCGATACTGATTGTTTCGGCGATACAGACTGTCTTGTAGATACCGCTTGTTGAGCAAAAATGGATGTTAGATTCAACAAGAACAAGCAAGACAGGAAAAGAAGAAACTTAACTTTCATATCACATCTTATTTATGGTACAAAGTTAGAAAATAATATTAGGAAGTAGTACGATATTTAAAGAACTTCGCTATTTTTAACCAATTTTTACAATCGTCGTATCTACTCAGCGAGCAAACGAAGAATGGTCAGAAGAAAAAGTTACCCAGCCATGGTAACTACCCTGAGGTAACTCTTGGAGTAACCACAACCATAAAAAAAAGAACGAATGTTCACCAATTGGCGTTATACACATGGTGAACATTCGTTTTGACAGAGAGGATGTGGGTTATTTGTGGAGGTTCTGATAGGCTTGCTCCACGCTGCTGATGACACTGCTGATGTTGGTGTCCACCTTGTCATAGCTAGTAGCCACTCCATTAGTGGTCAGGGTCAGGGTCGACCCGCTAACCTTATAGGTAACCTGTTGGGTCTGGCCGTTAACCGTCATGGTCAGGGTGCCATTAGATGCCACGTAGGTTCCCGAGAAACTGGCCTTCTCAATGTCGGAAACAGTACCGCTGTTATTCAGGTCCTGACCTGAAATAGCATAGTCGACACCGGAGAAACTGCCGTTGGAACTGAAGATGAGACGTTCGATGAACATGTAGGTACCATCGCTGGCAAACTCCACGGTAGCCCAGTCACCCACTATACCGCCGGTGCTGCTACCGTTTCCATTGGCATCATCATCGCCACAAGAACTCAGTGTGAACATTGTCATTGCTGCCAGAACGGCAACCATCATCATAAAATACTTTTTCATACTCTTTTATTATTATTAATGAGAAATACAGGTGCAAATCCAACACTCTTTTACCTGACGACAACTTTCTTGCCATTCACAATATACAGGCCCTTGGTAGTGGGCTGGGCTACGCGCTGGCCACTCAGATTGTAGAAAACATTATCGTTTCTCTTTTGACCTTTATCAGTTAGCGTAGCACTAATGTCCGTGGCAGTGGCCTCCTTCAGCGTACAGAAGGTGAAGTAGGTCGGTTCGTCGTACTTGGCAGCATCGTTGGATTTCAGATACTTACCCGTGCCGACATTCTTCATCGACCATCCCTTGCCGTCCACATATTCGAGCGTCCACACGGCACCATTGGCAATATCATAACCTCTTTGGCCGTTCAGTCCGTTGATGAAGCAGCAATCACCGGTTTCAGCCTGTGAGTTCAGATAGGCAGTAGTACCTGCCACCTGATAATCGTTACCATCAGGGGTGACGAGCTTCAAGGAACGTCCACCGGTGATTTTCGAGAGTTTGAACAGGTAGCCCTCATTGGATATGTCGAAAGCATTATCGAAAGCGGCATAGCTCAGGAGCTGGTCATACTGGCAATAGAATGCTTTCTGTTCTTCCTCGTTGACGATGGCAAAGGTCTTGCCTGCCAAGACTGTCAAGTCACCAGTCAGGCGCTCGTCAATAGTATAATGTTTGGTGTAAGTCTCAGGATGATTCATCACGTCAAGGACTTTCTCGGCATAGCGTTTGCCGAACGTGCGATAGCCCGCAGCCGAGAAGTGCCAGGGGTCGGTACCGTTGCCGGGAATATCCTTGGCGGAAACCACATGACCGGTAGGAATGACTTCAGGAATCTTTGCTACCACCGTGTTATGCCACGAGCAACCGCCACCCATGTCCTCATACTCCGTCTCACCGACATAGATGTGTACATCGGAAGCTCTGAGGCCGAGGTCCTTCAGCATGTCTCTGTAGATTTTCTTCACCATGCCAGGCCACTTGGAGTCACCGTTGTTCGACTCCCCCTGATGCAGCAGGATGCCCTTGATGACACCCACCTTCTGAGCTTTCTTGGCCATCTCGATAATACGTCCGTAGGGGTTACCGCCGTAGTAGTTCCTGGCCAACTGAGCCCACCACTCGTTATAGTTATCCTTCATCTTCTGCTCATACAGGTCCTTGTCGAACATCTCAATAGGACTGCCGCCCATGGCAACGGCAATGACGCCAATCTTCTTGTCAGGAAGTTCCTTCACCATCGTACGACCGAAATAGTCAGAAGGACCTAACTTCCCTACAGGGCTGACAATAGGGCACTCTGCCTTATACCAGTTGCCAAGGGTACGCTTGGGATTGTCGAAGTTACACGTAGCCAACATCTGGAAACGCGGGTCCACATTACCCACATCCTGAGCCTCCCACTGGGCATTTCCCTCCATGTTCGACTGACCGAAACAAATGTAGATGTAATAATTAGGGTCGACCTCAGCCTTGGCCCCGATGACTGATGCAAACAGTATCAAACCTGTCAATAAACACTTAGTAAAATTACGTTTCATCTTATTAATTCCTAATTACTAATTCCAAATTCCGAATTTCTCACTTCTCATTTCTCATTTTTCAGTTCCTCCTCATATCCTGCTCTCACGAATACAGGAATACACTCCTTGAAAGCCTGCGTGGTAACCGTCTGACCGCCGTCATAATGCAGCCCCGTGCGGGCATCCGTCCATCCGCCTTTGTTCTTAGGCAGATAGGTCTTCCACTCTGTGACACCAGGTTCGGTTATCGGGCTGATGAGCAGCGACGGACCGAACATATACTCGTACTTCTGTTGCAGGGCCTCAGGGTCGTCGGCAAAGTCGAACACCAACGGGCGCATCAGCGTATAGCCCTCCTTGGCCACGCGCTCGGCACATGCCTCAATATAGGGACGCAGCTTCTCGCGCTCCTTCAGACTGGTTGCAATTATCCGCTTGGCCTCCTCGCCGTAGTTCCACGGCTCGGTATTGCTCATATAGCCGTGTACACGCATCAGGGGCAGATAGACGCTGGTCTGTATCCAACGCAGCATACGCTCGATATACTCCTGATTGGTGTACTGGTTGCCGGGACGGAAGAAACCGCCAGCATCGTACGTCCACCAGGGCACACCTGCAGCCTGCACGCCCAAGCCAGCCACTATCTGCCGACGGAACGTTTCCCAGTCGTTACCCACATCACCGCTCCACAAGGCCGAGCCATAGCGCTGGATGCCAGGGAAGCCGCAGCGGGTGAGGATGAAGACCCCTCCCGACCTCCCCTGCTTAGAAGCCCCCTCCAACCTTCCCTGTTGAGGGGAGGCTATTGGTTCTCCCCCTAAACAGGGGGAGTCAGAGAGGGTCTGCAGTCCTTCATACACCGTCTTGTTGACCAGCAGGGGATAGACGTTACGAACCTGTTCCCCACTCCACCGGCCATTGTTGACACGACGGCCCACAAGGTCGTCGTTCTCAGGCTCGGTAGCATCCTGCCACCACGCATCAATGCCTAAGGGCACCAGTCGATCGCGGAAATTCTTCCAATACGATGCTGCAGCCTCGGGATTGAAGAAGTCTATCCAGTCGGTGCCGGGGATGTAATAGTTATCGCGCACCATCTGGCGGCCCACCTCCGAGTTCTTGTCAATCTTCGACCACACGCTGACCATCAGCCGGATGCCCATCTGGTGCAACTCGTCGGTCAGCGCCTTGGGGTCGGGATAAAACTCTTCGTCGAAACGCATCGAGTTCCAGCCGTACTTGCCCCAGTACTGCCAGTCCTGTACAATCATGCTGATGGGCATGTCCTCCTGCTTGAAGCGACGGGCCGTCTGCAGGATTTCATCAGAGCTATGGAAACGCTCACGACAGTGGATATAGCCTAAGGCCCACTTAGGTATCAGCGGACACTCGCCTGTCAGTTCGCGATAGGTGGCGATGATTTCGTCGGCAGAACCGACGAAAACAGTATAGTCAACGGCGGTGGCAACGGGCGAACGGAACACCGTCCGGTCCTGCACCTTGTCGTAATACAGTACGGGCTTGTCGTCCTTCGTCAACTCTGCCGACAGCGTATGGCGACCCTGCTCTAAGTGCACAATCTTCGATGCCGTCGGCGGCAGCCACAGGTTCTGCATCTCGATGACCGTCTGGCCGTCGATACACAGGTTATGGCGACGGGCCATCTTCTGACCCACATCCAACAACAGCGCATAGTCGCCAGCCTCAGCGACATCAATCGTAGCCTCGAAGATATGACGCTCGCGCACTTCCCTTCTGTTGCCCTCAGTGGTCGTCACGTCGACCACGTCAGACTTCTTACTTCTTACATCAGACTTCTCCAGGCGGACACTTTGGCCGCATGGATTATACTCCGTCAGACCGTAGTTGTTCCACAAAATGCCATAGCCCTTGCTCGATATGAGCATGGGCAGACTGATCTGCGTATTCACTTGTGTCAGACGGCGCGACAGGCCACGCACATTGCTGTAGCCGTCCTGAAACTGGCCCAGCCCGAACAGACACTCGTCCTTGTCGGTCGCAAATGCCAGCGTAGCCTCTCCGTCATGAAAACGGTGGCAAGTGGCCGTAAACACGCCCTTGCCACCCTTATCCCTAATAACAATCTGTTGACGTTTGTCATCAACCTTTACCTTCACATCACGGCTCTTCACCGAGCCATGCTTGACATAAAGCCAGTCAGGCAGATCACTCGCCTGCTGCTGTCCCTCGACATATTGGATGCGGACGGCATTACGTGCCACCGTCTGCACAGTCAGCCGGCCATTACCGAAAGACTGCTGGGCATAGCAGTTTTCAGCCAACGACCCTCGTAACGCCACACTCTCTAAGAGAGCACACCCCACAACTAACACCCATATTTTACGACCAAACAGTTTCATGCTGCAAAATTACAGCTTTTTCCTGAAACTCCTTTTGCAGCATGTAACATATACTTTACTTTTTCTGCTTCAAGTTGGTTCGATCTTAACTTGAACACAAAAACCGCGAGTTAACTCGATTGATAGAAAAACACTTCATTAATGAAAATCGTCCATTTCATTAATGAATTTGATTGATTTCATTAATGTACATGTTTTTGCGAGTTAACGACATAAGACGTCGGATGTAAGAAACGATAAGCACGGAGTATTTTGAAATAAGGCAGGGTTATTGCGGAATATGGGCAGAGTATTGGTAAAATTCTCGAAAGAATTCGACAGTTACTCTTGGAGTCATCGAGAATACTTTCGTAGTAACAAAAAATACTTTCGGAGTATTGAAAAATACTCCAAGAGTATTTGGAAATACTTTCGGAGTATTGATTGCTGAAGTGATTGAATAAAGAATCGCATGCGAAGTACGTCTCGCATGCGATTCTTTATTATTCTTTGGCATTCCTGCCTGTCTACGTGATGTCTATGACTTAGAAAGCGAAGATTCCCAGCATGGGAATAATTCATTCCCAGTGTGGGAATAATTCATTCCCATGCTGGGAATCCCCGGCAAGCCGAGACCTGCGACCGTTAAACTACGTGGTAAAAACATACAGGGTTACGTAGTGATTAAAGCGCATGCTGTCCTCACGACGTGTGACATGCTCGTGTAGAGTCCTTAATATTTTATCGCGTTTTGCAAGTATATTGCCAGTTTTTAGTGTAAAATATAGTTAAATTTACGACTTAATATCACAATATCACACGTTAACCTCTTGATTATCAGTTAGTATGATATTGTGATATTAATATTATAAAAAAAACATATTGGATATTCACAAGAATTATCCACGCTTTTCAAGTGTATTTCCTGTGTAATTAATTGTTTTTCAGTGTCAGCGTCCAAGTATTGCCAGAAACCGTGGAACTTAAGTGCTCGAATGAACTCTCCGTAGTGGCATTGGACACGCCGTCGATGGTCACCGTGCCACAGGTGATATCTGTTGAACCGCCTGCACCGATGTGGGAGGCAGTATCAACACCTCTTGTGGCTTCCACGCTGCTCACATCCGAGGTAATGGTAATACTGCCACACTCAGAATACGATTGGCTTGTTCCGATGCCAGACGTTTTACCCGTAGCATTGACTGAGCCGCCACTGATGGTGATGTCACCACAGACACTTTTGCCCTTAGTAGTACCAAGACCAGTACCTATACCCGTACCACTTGTACTGCTTGAGGCAATGACCGAGCCGCCACTGATGATGATGTCACCACAGGTACTTTTACCCGTACTAGCACAACCGCCACTACCGATGCCCGCAGCCTTTGTACCGCCTTTGGCTGTGACTGTGCCACCGCTTATAATAATGGTGCCGCAGGTGCCATTATTGCCGCTACCGATACCCGCAGAATAACTACCACCCGTAGCTGTGACTTTGCCGCCGCTGATGGTAATATTGCCGCAAGTACCACCCTTACTGCTGCCGATGCCCGCACCAGTGCCTGTGTTTTTGCCGACTTTGGCGGTGATGTCGCCGCCCTGAATTTCAATGTTGCCACAGGTGCCATCGCTGGCACTGCCGATGCCTGCTGCATTGCCGGAACCACCAGAGTGAGAACTGGCAGTGAGTTGACCCGTGCCCTTAATGATGAGCGTTGTGCCTTTGGGACCTACCTGGATGCCAGGTCTATATCTATAAAATCCCGTCACCGTATTCGTCGTGCCTTCAGCCAGAATAATGGTGGCATCTCCCTCACAGGTGAGACCCGCCCATGATTTAAGGTTATTGTCCACACCGTTGATGGTCACATCGCTGAGTGTCACTGTGGCTCCATCGGCGATGGAGATCTTGTAGGGCTGCGAACTGCCATCGAGCGTCCCCGTCAGGACAGCACCGTCATTCAGCGTCATGTTGGCGCTGGCATTGTTCAAGTTGATTACGCGCTTCATCTTCGCCGTAATCTCATAGTACTTGCCGTTTGAGAACGGGAAGCCTGTCTTGGTCAGCACATAAGTGTCAGTACCGACGGTGGCGGTAAGGGTAATGGTGAGAAGATTCTTAATAGTCGCTTGTTGATTTATAAGCAATGGGTATGCTGCCACAATATCTGCCACTTTGTCGGGGATGGCGAGATAGAGAATACCATCACCATTCGCCGAGTAGGTGGCTTCGGGAATGGTTAAACTATTCTCATACGGGAGGTTAGCCGTCAATATCGGAGACAATGCCGTGTACTGCTCTGAATTGGCAGCCTGTAATGCAGCCAGAGCAGTAGCCGAGACATCAACCTTCACATACAGCTGAGTGGGGCTGAGCTTAGTATTACCAGTGTTGTCATCCTTGTCTAAGAGCGTGAACTTCGCAATGGCCTGCTGGCTCTGGAACGTTGTGGTGCCATCGACACGAATCTGTTCGTTATCGACACTGGCCACGGTAACGTCGGCTGTGGCATAGTCGAAGTTTGCAGCAATGTCGGCAAGCGTGCCAATCTGTCCTCCGTAGCTAATGTCTCCGCTCTTGGGGAACTGAAGGGTCAACACTTCATTTGGTTCGATGGTGATGTCCGTAATCTTGCCACTCAGATTGGCCGTGACCGAGTTGGCATCGGGTTTAAGCGAGCCAGTAGCCCAATCAGTGCCTTTCTTCACATAGACGTTCTCCGTAGTAGCCCAAGTAGGTGTAAGCGTCGATCCTGTGAGAGTGAGCGCACGTGTTGTGGCATCACCGCCACTTTTCGTGGACTGAATGGACATAGTATACATACCTGTCGGCTTAATGGGTTGCAGGTTCTCGGTGATGCTGTCCTCGCTTGACGAGCAGGCTACGAATGTGGCCGATGCAACGAGCAGGACAACCAGGCTGAAATTCTTCAATCCTATAGTTTTTAAATTCTTCATAGTCAGGTCCTCCTTATTCCCAAGTATCTTCTTCTGCATCGCCATAGCCGTTGCGCGAAGCTCCTAAACTGCCACTCAACGCAAGGATGTGGCATTGATGTTGTAAATATACGACACGCGTCGTCGGTCTCTCGTAAAGTTTCATATTCATTATTGTTTAAAGTTTATATAGTTAATTCATCTTTCGTAAACCTTCGGCATCAGAGATGTTCGCCCATTTCCGAGGCCTCCTGGTCTTTGTCGTCCAACTTAAAGAGCATGAAGTGGGGTTTCTCGGCAGTGCAGGGTTCCCAATTCAAGCTGTTAGCATTTGGCTCTTGGCCATTAGCTGCCGAATCACCATTGGGGTCACCGTACTTGGCGAAGTTGGTCCAGGCAGTCAGCATCTTATCGGCCAATGCCCAGTCGCCCTGCGTCCAGGGACGCCAGCAGCAATCCAACGTCTTGAAGACAAACCACAGGTCGCTGGAGTGGAAAGCGCCTTTCAAACGGTCGGTAATCTCGGGATGCTTGCCATCGTCGGGCAACGGACGGGCGAATTCGTAGGCCCACGCCTTGGCACCCTTCTCCTGACGAACCTTACAGAACTCGGCGATGCCAGGCCCCATGGTACCCAGGTCGTTCAGCGTATAGCCAATCATATAGGGCACGTCGGCAATGCTCCCCTCACGGGCAGCCTCGTCGAAGGACTTCAGCGACACATAGCCGTCGATGATGGGACGCTCCATCACGTAGACATCGCTTTTATTGACCATATTGTAGATGGTGGTCAGCGTGTAGAGAATCTCAGTAGACGCAGCACGCAGCTTGGCCAGATTGGTCAGGCCAGCCCAGTCCATCACCTTCTTGGTCTCGGCCTCAGCCTCCTTCAGCGTAGGATTATAGGTAAAGAACTTGGCCATCGGCGTGGCAGGCTTGGCAGCCTCGCCATCCTTCGGCGGCACATTCAGGCCTCCGCCACTCATGATGATGGCCTTGTGGAACAGGCCACGGGCCAGCGGCGACTCGCAGAGCGTGCGGACACTGCCCGCTCCGGCACTCTGTCCGAAGATGGTGACATTGTCGGGGTCGCCACCAAACTGGGCGATATTCTGCTTGATCCACTTCAACGACTGGATCTGGTCGAGGATGCCGTAGTTGCCGGAAACGCCATGAGGGCTCTCAGCCGACAGCTCACCGTATGGCATGAAGCCGAAGATGCCCAAGCGGTAGTTGATGGTGACCAGTACCACATCCTTCAAGGCCCACTCGCGTCCGTCGAACTCAGGTTCAGAGCCCCAGCCTTCGCGATAGCCGCCACCATGAATCCACAAGGCTACAGGCAGCTTCTTGTCTGTCTGACCAGCAGCCTTGGTAAAGACATTCAGATAGAGGCAGTCCTCGCTATAGGGCGCCTCGTCGCCATAACCCCACTCGGAGGTGTAGTAGCCAGGATAGTGGACGGCCTGATAGCCGGGATGTCCGTACTTGTCGCACATGCGGATGCCCTCCCACGCCACGACAGGCTGTGGTTCCTTCCAGCGCAGGTCACCAATGGGTGCAGCTGCATACGGAATGCCTTTGTAGGCGTAATACGTGGTTGTGGCACCGTTATCGGAGGGAAAGAAACACGTCACGCCAGAAATCTGACCACCCTCCACGGTGAGTACGGGACATTCGCCACCCCCTCCATTGGAAGAGCAGCCCATCAGCAATGCCACGAATGGCAGTAATAAGAATAGCTTTTTCATTTTTAAAAGTTTAGAGTTTAGAGCAATCATTCAATGGTTATATCAGAGAAATAATATTCGCGCAAGGGTTTATGGATGCTGTCGCCAACGAGTGTCAGCTGGTCCTCCAAGCGGATGTCGGCTGACGAAGCACCAATCTTGACGAGATACTTGCCAGGCGACACGTTCCACTGACGCTTGCTGCCCTCACGAGAGTAGAAGCCCAACTGCTCGGTATAGAGCTTGACACGGACGGTCTTGCTCTGACGGGGCTCCAACGAGACACGGGCGAAGCCTTGGAGTTTTAGAGGTGAGAGGTGAGAGGTGAGAGGTGAGTCTGGTGCTGGCGAGAGGTATATCTGCGCAATCTCCGTGGCGGCGACCTTACCCGTATTCTTCACCTCGAACGAGAGGTTGACGAAAGGCTCACTGGTACGTTTGCCATCCTCAACAGCTAAATGTTTGTACTCGAAAGTGGTGTAGCTCAGGCCGTAGCCGAAAGGCCATTGTAATTTACTATTTGACAATTGATTATCTGACAATTGAGAATAGCTGTAGCAGATGGGTTCGTTGAGTTCTACGGCAGGATAGCTGACGGCGAGTTTGGCAGATGGGGAGACGTTGCCAAAGAGGATGTCGGCAACGGCATGGCCGCCCTCTTCGCCCGGATACCAGGCCTGAATGACGGCAGCACAGCGTTCGGCAAGCCCGGAGATGACCTGCGCACGACCGCCGAAGACGACCAAAACAACAGGTTTGCCAGTAGCTAACAGTTCTTCGACATACTGTTCCTGCTTGCCGGGCAGACGGAGTCCCTGACGGTCGCGGTTCTCACCACACAGCATCACATTCTCGCCCACGGCAGCAATGATGACATCGGCAGAGTCGGCCATGGCGAGGGCCTCTTCCTTGTTGGCCTCCTCGCCAGAATCGACCTTACGATGCAAAAGGGGATATTCCCAAGAACGCTTGTCGCCGACATGCGAGAATTTGGTCTCTATCTCTTCCGTCCAGTCGCAACCACGGCTATACAACAGTGTGTCACCCTCAGGCAGACGGTCGCGCATACCCTCTAAAAGGGTGACGACATGAGGATGGTCGAGGTCGGTCTCCACCCTCTTCCAGAAATACGTCATAGCAGGGAATGAGTAGTCGCCGCACATAGCCCACATGGTGTTGGCATTGGGGCCGGTGAGCAGGATTTTCAGAGGTGAGAGGTGAGAGGTAAGAGGTAAGAGATTGCTATCGTTCTGTAATAAGACGATGGACTGTGTGGCCATCTCGTAGGAAGTCTGTCGCTCTTCGGGTGTATCGAGCTTGATGTCGCCCTTGGCATAGAGGTAAGGTTTCTTGTCGAACAGGCCACAGCGGTACTTGTAGCGCAGCACATTCTTGACGGCACGCTCCAGCACCTCCGGCTTGACCAGTCCCTGTTCAATAGCTTCCGGAAGATATTTGAAGTTGGCACCAAAAGGGAAGTCGACATCACAACCGCCATTGATGGCAGCAGCAGCTTTCATTACCTCTGGTGCGGTGGCCAATTTTTCACTATTCACTTTTCCCTTTTCACTTGCCAAAAGCAGCTGGTCAATGGCCGTATAGTCGCTGACCACCATGCCGTCGAAGCCTAAATAACCACGCAGGATGTCGTTCAGAATGGTACTGTCTGCTACACAGGTAACCGGTGCGTTAGCCATGGCATGATAGCCCGGCATCACGGCACGGCTGCCTGCCAGACGGATCATGGCCTCGTGGGGCATCAGGATATCCTCCATCAGTTCCTGCTCAGGTGCATCGCCGCCACCGCCATAGCCGAGATAGTGCTTGGAACAGGCACCGACACCTTCACGCAAGTCACCCTTCTGGAGACCACGTACAAAGGCGACACCCATGGCTGCCGAAAGGTAGGCATCCTCGCCGTACGACTCCTCCAAACGGTTGAAGCTTGGGTTACGGCAGACGTCAACCATCGGCGACAGCGACAGCACGCCACCCATCTTACGCATGGTAGTTGCGGTCTGGCGTGTCTTCACTTCAGCCAGTTCGGTATTAAACGAACAGGCTTGACCTATCTGTTGCGGATAAATGGTAGCACCACGCGTGTTGATGCCCGACAACACCTCTTCATGGAACAAGGCAGGAATACCATTAGGCGTCTTCGTCATCAACCACTCCTGAACGGCAGCCACACGGTCGCGCAGCACGTTGGGTTCCATCTGCTTCTGACTGGCATACTGCGAGAAATGGCCGATACCATTCGGTATCAGCTTACGGCACTGGTTGGTATCTAATCGGTCCTCCTGATCGAAGAGGTCGTCCATATACATGCTTTGCAACTGGGCGATACGCTCGTCTTGGGACATCCGTTCGTAAAGTGCGTTAATGTGCTGTTCCATATCCATATCGTTAGGTTTCTGGTGGCAGGCAGCCAACAAGACCACCAAGACCAGCAGGAGTAATTTACAATTTGACAATTTATCAAGTAATTTACAATTTGACAATTTATCAAGTAATTTACAATTTGACAATTTACAATTTACCATTTATTTGTCAATTTTTCGATTTACCGATTTATTATTTCCTTTTTACTTTTTTACCTTTTTACCTTTATCACAAAGCCGCCACGAGGCTTGCAGGCTATCTGCTTGGGCAACTTAGTCGGATGCGTTATCGACCACGGTTCGCCATCGGCAAAGAGAGTGATGTGTTTACCCTTGACAAAACCAAGGGGAACAGTGAGTGTACGCTCGCTATCGGTGCCATTGATGCCTGCCACATACCACGTGTTGCCACTGCGGCGGGCCAGTACGGCACTCTCGCCGGGATAGCCGCTGACGTAGCGCGTCTCGTCCCATACGGTAGGCAGCTGGCCCAAAAAGTCCTGCACCTCCTGGGGCTGAGAGAGAAAACTCTCAGGACGGTCGGCCAGATGCTGAAGGGCACTCTCGTAGAGCACGGTGAGTGCCAACTCGTGGGCATGCGTCGTGATATGCGGATGCTGCGAGTCGCTGAAGGCACAAGGGGTATAGTCCATCGGACCAATGACATTACGGGTAAAGGGCAGTGTGGCGTTGTGGCAGGCGGCACGGTTCGTAAAGTGAGGCACATTGTTGTACCACTCGGCCCCATAGACGCCCTCCGTCGATAGCAGATTGGGATAGGTACGCTGCCAACCGCGAGGGATGGGAGCTCCGTGAAAGTTGACTAACAGATGATGACGGGCAGCACTCTCCAACAAGTCCTGACAGTAGTCCATATTCGCCTGATTGTCGCCGCTGAAGAAGTCGATCTTCACGCCTGCCACACCGATTTTCTCGCACCAGGCAAACTCCTTCTCACGATCTTCGGGCTTATTCAGGCGGTACTTCGGACCTGGGGCACCATTCACCCACCCTACTGACGAGTTGTACCAGATGATTGGCTTGATACCCTTGGCAATAGCGTAGGCTACTGCATCCTCGATGGTTTTGCCCTCGTTGCTGGCCACCTTGTCCATCTCGTCCCACTCGGCATCGATGAGCACGTAGGGCAGACGGAGTGCGACGGCCATGTCTACATATTTCTTGATGATGTTATAGTCGTTGGAACCGTGATTGTTAGCCCAATAGATCCACGACACCACACCGGGCTTAATCCAACTGGTATCGTCGAGTTTGGAAGGTTCGCTGACATCAGTCACCAGCGTCGACTGTACGATATCGGCCAGCTTACCGATGATAACCACACGCCAAGGGGTATGCCAGTCGCCGGAGAGCAGCAGGTCGTTCTGGTCTTGTACCACACGGAACTTCTCACCATCGTTAAAGAGGCTCGAAGCACTCTGCCGACGCTCGATGTTAGCCTCAGTAATCAGCGCAAACACCGACTCACCTCTCACATCTTTCTTCTCACCTCTCACCTCTAAAAGAAGCGGATAGCCCCAATGCGTATTGATGTCTTTCTGTTCCATCGCACCACCAAAGCCACCCAGCTTTTTCACGTTGGCAGTAGTCGTCATCGGGAAAAAGCCTTCGTAGCCGTCGCTCCATTGCTGCATCCAACGCTTCGTACCCTCTGGAATGATATAGGCCGTCTGTTCCTCGGGATGTTTCTGATTCTGCAACCCCGTGTATTCATAACGGAAAGCGATGCCGCCGTTATACATACGGAGCACCAGATTGCCGCTATGGTATTCATTAGCCTCGTTGGTGCAATGCAACCGCTTGCCAGCCAGCATCTGATAATCGGCCTTCACTTTGCGGACAAACGTCAGCGAAGCGTCTCTGTTCAGCACGTCCGCTACTTGGATTACCTGCTTATTTTGATAGCTGACAGTCAGCGTCGTTCCGTTTGTCACTGCTGTCAGCTTACCATTAGGCGATGTTACCTTTGCCACAGCGAGCAAAGGAAACATCAGACCTATGAATAACATCAAATTTCGATTAATATTCATCTATCAACGATTAATTGATCAAGAAAATCTTCTCTTTACCCTTGTAGGTTGCCTTTACCGTAGCACGGCCAGCAATCACTGGGCTAATCTCGAACTTAACGCCTTTAGGAGCATCGCAGGTAGCCTGTACCTTAGAGCCAGCCTTCAGTGGCGCATAGAGCTGATAGTGGTTGCACTCAGTATAACCATTGGCATTGGTAGACATAACAGGCTGTGCAGGGATGTTCAGCTTCTTACCATCGGCAGTAATAGTAACCTGAGGAACTAAAGGAGCAAGATGGTCGGCCCCTTTTGTGAAACTGATACCATGAAGGTCGAAAAGTCCCTGAGGCCGCTGGGGCTGTTGCGGACCGCGACGTCCCCAAGGTCCTTGCTGTTGTTCAAGCTGCTTCACCTCAGGACCATCGGCCACGAGATAGATGGCATGCTTGCCAGTGAGCCCCTCAACAGCAGAAACCGCTGCGTAATACGTAGTAGTCTGATGTGCTGCGTTGGCAGGCACATCAATCACACCAATCTCCTGTCCCTTCCAAGGATCATCGAGCTTGACATGAATCTTGAACGCACCCTTCCCACTTGGTGTCAGATAAACGCCAAAGGTCGTGTTATCACCCTTCTTGGTACCCTCGAAAGCCTTACAGCCCTTGGTGTCCTGAGCCAGACCACCGAAGCCGAAGTACTTGAAGCCGATGATACCGCCGTTCTGAATACCGGCCAGGTCCATCGAGTTGTTCCACACGTCGTGGTTGTCCTGCATATACTGACCGCTGTTCGGGCCGTACATGAAGCAGGCGAGACCAGCCGAGTAGTAGGCGTAGGGAGGCAGACCGAATATCTGGAAGCCCTCGCTGGTCACCTCGGCACCTGTGTACTCGTTGCCGTCGGCAGCCTTCGCTGTCCATTCGTTACCCTTCACGAAGGGATCATAGCCAGTAATGCGCACTTTGCCGCCTTTGGCCACAGGTTTCTTGTCCCACGTAATCTTCACGGGAGCCACCATCGCCTGACGGGCATTGCCGAAGCCACGCGGCGGACGATGATAGAACACGTACCACTGTCCGTTGATTTCCTGCAGCGAACCGTGGGTGTTGTGACCGGCATTGGTGGTAATCAGCTTGCCACCGTCCTCGCCAACAACGACGCCACGCGAGTCGACCAGCACACCGCCTGAGCGCCAGGGGCCGAGGGGTGAGTCGCCGTAGGCATAGCGCAGGGCCGAGTTGGTGTTGCCCAGGCCGTACTCCTTGCCAGAGTAGCCGCTGAACACCATCACATACTTGTTGCCCACCTGACGGATGGACGAAGCCTCGAAGAAGTTGAAGTCCAGCGGGTTCTGTCCCTCGTAGAGAGCCTTGTACTCACTGCCTGCACGGTCGAGCAGGCGGCCGTCGGCGCTGCTGGCAGGGATGAACGGGTCAATGGGTTCTGTGCCCTCGCGCTTCGAATACATCGTCTTCTGGTCGAGTTCCACAGCCGTAGAGTGCTGGAAGCCGTAGAACACATAGGCACGGTAGCCGGTGTCGTAGTCCTTGTCCTTCTTGTCGGTGATGTTCTCAATGAACACCGAGGGGTCGAAGTCGATGAGCGAGCCGGGCAGGCACTGGGTGCCGTCCTCCGTCAGATTCACGGGTGTAAAGGGACCGTTGGGACGATCGCCCTTGCACACCATCGGCGTACGGCGCCAGCCGCGGCTGTGGGGATAGAGCCAGTAGGTCTTCTTGCCTGTGGCGCGGTCAGTTGTGCAGACCAGGTCAGGGGCATACATCGTGTCCCATTGTCCGCTGACGAACCACTTGAAGATGGAACCCTCGTCACGCCATTGCGAGAGGTCTTCCACTGGTGCCGACCACATGCGGATGTCGGGGCCGCAGTAGGCTGTTCCCGTCACGTCGTGCGAACCGATGATGTAGGCACGCAGCTTACCGGGCTGGTCGGGGTCTTCAAACACGCGGGGCTCGCCGTCGGGCAAGTGCTCCCACAGAGGCAGGTACGGATTCTGTGCACTGGCCGTCATTGTCGCAGCCAGCAACAGCAGGTTAAGGAATTGTTTCTTCATAATTGTGTATAGAATTGTATTTGTTGTATAATCAAAATAGTACATTGTACATCGTTTATTTCTTCTCAATTCTCAGCACCGGAGCTATCTCGTTGCAGGGCTTCGGCAGCTGCACCACCAGACCCTCAGCCGTCTGGCGGGCCTTCAGCTTGCCGTAACCTAAGAGCTGGACGCTGCTGATGCTCTTCTTGTAGTCCTTGTTGCCCTTGGCTAACGACTTGATGACCAGCTGGCCGTCCTCGGGCCATCCCATTGCCGTGACGTACAGGTACTTCTTCGTCTGGTTGAAGCGAACATCGCGGTAGTCCATGCCGGCAAACTGCCCGTCGTTGAAGCCCTGCGCATTGATCTTGATATCCTTGTCGGCCACGGGACCCTCGCCGAACTTCACCCACGGACGGGTGCCGAAGATGCTCTCGCCGTTGACGCTCATCCAG
>JAEEGL011148750.1_pt1 | contig 17119 bp, 14 predicted proteins | sample 9134231 | NCBI WGS metagenome assembly JAEEGL01 (sample SAMN16246548, study PRJNA631951) | gut metagenome | biome: gut microbiome; feature: rumen; material: fiber-attached | host: Bos | place: Iran: Karaj | collected 2018-10
AACTGGACCGGTTTATTGTCGGCCAGGATGAAGCCAAGAAAGCCGTGGCAATCGCGCTGCGGAACAGATACCGCAGAAGCAGAGTGGATGAAAGCCTGCGGGACGAAATCATTCCGAAAAACATTCTGATGATCGGACCGACCGGCGTGGGAAAAACAGAAATTGCGCGGCGGCTGGCGAAACTTGTGAATGCGCCTTTCATTAAAGTCGAAGCGACAAAATTCACGGAAGTCGGATATGTGGGCCGGGATGTGGAAAGCATTATTCGCGACCTGACGGAAAACGCTGTCCGCATGGTACGGAAAGAGCATGAGGAAAAAGTACTTCCGAGGGCCCGGGTGCTGGCGGAAGAGAGGCTTTCCGAACTCCTGGCGCACCCGAAGAAAAAGAGCGCCGGGAATCCTCTCGATTTTCTTCTCGGAAAACAGAAGGAACAGCAGGCAACAAGCGAAGAAACCACCGAGCTTGCCAGAAAGAAGGAGGAAATCCGCCAGCAGCTTCTGCGCGGTGAAATCGAGGATACGGAGCTTGAAATTGAGGTGGAAGAAGAAGCTCCCACCCTGGAACTCGGAGGATCCAGCATCAGCCTCGGCGATATGATGGGCAATATGATGCCCAGGAAAACCAGAATGCGGCATGTCAAGGTGAAGGAAGCCAGAAAGATCCTTACGGATGAGGAAGCGGCCAAGCTGATCGACAACGACGCCGTACAGGAAGAAGCTGTCAGGCGTACGGAACAGAACGGAATCGTGTTTATCGACGAGATCGACAAGATCGCCGGCAGCAAGGCGGGAAACGGACCGGACGTCAGCCGGGAAGGCGTTCAGCGTGATATCCTTCCGATCGTTGAAGGATGTACGGTTACAACAAAATACGGCGCGGTCCGCACGGACTATATGCTGTTTATCGCCGCGGGTGCATTCCATGTCAGCAAGGTTTCCGACCTGATTCCCGAACTGCAGGGCCGTTTTCCCGTGCATGTACAGCTCCACAGCCTGACAAGGGAAGATTTCAGGCAGATTCTCACAATCCCCGAGAATGCGCTGACAAAACAGTATCATGCGCTGCTGGAGGTTGACCGGGTTCTGCTGAAGTTTGAAGAAAGCGCGATTGATTCCATTGCCGAGGCTGCATGCGCCGCCAATGAAAACGCCGAGGATATCGGTGCAAGACGCCTGCATGCTGTCTTTGAACAGCTGCTTGAGGATATCTCCTTCAACGCGGGGGATGAAAACATGCCGCCCTTTGAGCTGGTCATCGACAGAAAATATGTGGAAGATCATCTGAAGGATGAAAACAAACCTGCCGACATACGGAAATACATTCTTTAAACGATTGCCGGAACCGGCTGTCATTGCGAACCGTCCGGGATATGTTATAATGAATCCAACGAGAGAACTGGGGGAGGACTGTATATGATACGAACCATCGGAATGATCGGTGCGGGCAACATGGGTTCTGCGATTCTCCGCGGGATTGTCGAGGCGGAATATGTCCGGGCCTCGCAGATTATTGCATTTGACACGAACCGGAAACGGATGAGGGAACTGGAAGAGGATCTTCCCGGCGTCATTACGGCCTCCGACTGCCTGGAGGTTGCCGAACAGGCGGATCTGATCATTCTTGCCGTGAAACCGATCTTTGTAAAAGACGTAATCAGCGAAATCCGCAACGAAGTCCGCGGAAAAGCAGTCCTCAGCATTGCAGCCGGATGGACGGTGGAAATGCTTTCAAAGGAGCTTCAGGGTACCGGCGCCGCCTATATGCGGGTGATGCCGAACACCCCTGCGCTTGTCGGCGAAGGAATGACAGCGCTGTGCGACGAATCAACCTTCTCCAAGGAAGACTTTGATTTTGTGAAGGGTATTTTCGATTCAATCGGAAAAACCAGGATTCTTCCGGAACGCCTTTTTGACGGCGTCGTTGCCCTGAGCGGCAGCAGTCCCGCCTATGTATACATGATGATTGAAGCCATGGCAGACGCAGCTGTAAAGGAAGGGATTCCGCGGGTCCACGCGTATGAAATGGCTGCGCAGAGCGTTCTGGGCAGCGCCCTGATGGTTCTTTCCACGGGAACGCATCCCGCAGCGCTGAAAGACGCTGTCTGTTCACCCGGTGGAACGACGATCGAGGCTGTTGAAGAACTGGAGCGCAAGGGATTCCGTTCGGCGATTATGGACGCGATGAAAGCATGCGCTGACAAGAGCCGCGAAATGTCTTCCAAATGACGTCAGGGAGCTGTTTCTATGAATGAGAACCTCAAGTGTGTGAATATTTATACAGACGGTGCCTGCAGCGGTAATCCGGGACCCGGCGGCTGGGGGGCCATCCTTGAATTCGGCCCTCACCGCAAGGAACTGAGCGGATACATGGCCGGAACCACCAACAACCGGATGGAGCTTTTCGCCGCGATCAGCGCCCTCGGAGCGCTGAAGGAGCCGTGCAACGTCAAGCTTTATTCCGACAGCAATTATCTGGTTCAGGCCTTTAACGACCACTGGATCGACAACTGGATGAAAAACGGCTGGAAAACAAGCGGGGGTTCAAAGGTCGAAAACCAGGATCTCTGGTTCATTCTGAATGCCCAGACCCGGAAGCATCACGTGGAGTTCATCAAGGTCAAAGGACATGCGGATCATCCCGAGAACAACCGGTGCGATGAGCTGGCACGGGAAGCCGTGAAGGAACTGATGGAAATTGAAGCCAGGGCCCGGGAGGCTTCCGGACAGCAGGGGAGCGAATAAAAGGATAACAGCGCGGTTTTCCGAGGGAAAAGCCGCGCTGTTTCATATGACAGGCGCAGCGGTGAAGAACAGGCTGCGCTATTGACAAACACGTATGGGAGCGCATATAATCACATAGTACTATTCGCTAAACCATAGTTTTATGAATAGTTGAACCTATATCCGGCATCCGGATCAAAGAGACCCGGATAAAGGGTTTCGGAGGTGACCAGCCTGTGGCGAATCCTGTCAATCAGTACCGGGAAGAATCTGACGCGAAACGAATCATACAGATCCGCGCCATTATCCGTGATCTTCCTCAGGCCTGTTCTGATTTCATTCGCTCGATCGCAGTAACGACGAGTACGCTCACCCGTCTGGCTTATGCCATTGATTTGAGAACTTTTTTCCGTTTTCTCCAATCCGAACGTGTTGCATTTTCAGACAAAAAGCTGACGCTGCTTACAGACCAGGATCTTGAAAAACTCACACAGAGCGATCTCACCGCCTATACTGAGTATCTGACATATTATTTTAAATCAGACGATGATTCGGTACCTAACAAAGCGTATGTAAATCACGAGCTTTCCATCAAGCGCAAATTGTGTTCCGTACGTTCGTTCTATGATTATCTTTTCAAAAACCAAAGAATCACATCCAACGTAACGGAGCTTGTTCCCCTTCCCAAAATCCATGAAAAGCCTATTATCCGCCTTTCAAAGGATGAGCTTGTTCGTATTCTGAGCACGGCCCAGTCCGGCGAACAGATGTCAAAGGGTCAGCAGAAATACCAGAAAATCACGGCGAAACGGGATTTTGCCCTTCTGTCACTGGTTCTCAGCACAGGAATACGTGTCAGCGAGTGCGTCGGAATGAATCTGAATGATGTTGATTTTGAAAACAACGCTTTTGTTGTCACCAGAAAAGGCGGCAACCAGGTTGTGCTGTATTTCTCCCCCGAAGTCGCCGACGCGCTTGCGGATTATGTGGAAGAACGCAAAAACGTGGAAACGCTGCCCGGACACGAGGACGCTTTGTTTCTGAGCCTCCAGCGTAAGCGTATCACGCAGCGCGCCGTGCAGAACCTTGTCAAGAAATATGCCGCGATCGCAGCGCCGCTCAAGACAAAAATCAGCCCGCACAAACTGAGAAGCACTTATGCGACCAACCTGTACAATGAGACCGGCGATATTTATCTTGTGGCTGATGTGCTGGGCCATTCATCCGTGGATACAACGCGCAAACACTATGCGGACATGACTGACGCCCGCAGAAGAATGGCGGCAGAACATGTTCATCTCCCCGGGGATCCGGATTTCAAGGCGGATTAATCCATCAGTCTGCGGATTCCCTCTGTCAGTCTGCGGATATCGGCATTGGAAGCCTGTTCCATTCCGTCCGCATATTTTTTGAGGTCCTGTACCGCATTCATCAGGTCCCTGTACGGAGAATCTTTTTTCCGTACTGAAGGTTCAGTATTTACGGGAGAAGCCTGCTTTTTCCGGACAGGATCGGTCAGGCGGATCCATTCACCTTTCAGAAGGTCAAACTCGGAACCGGAATACGGGGCCATTGCCTGAAGCCCGTAATTGCCGGAGAGTTCCCTTGCGAAACCTTCACATGAATCATCATCACCGTGATTCACAAAAACATAGGAAGGCATCACCTCACAGGACAGCAGCCATCCAAGCAGTCCTTCCCTGTCGGCGTGACCGGATATTCCCTGCAGGAGCCTGATTTCGGCACCGGTATCAATCTCTTCACCGAAAATCTTTACGGTCTTCGCTCCGTCGTATATAATCCGTCCGAGTGTGCCCGCAGCCTGGTATCCTGCAAAAAGAACCGTGTTTTTTTCATTCCACAGGTTGTGCTTCAGATGATGCCGGATCCGTCCGCCTTCGCACATGCCCCCGGACGCAATGATCACCTTTGTTTCTGTATTTGTGTTCAGCGCCTTGGATTCATCCGAGGATACTGTGGTATGCAGGCCGTCAAACCAAATCGGATTGGTTCCTTCCTTCATGATGCGCAAAGCATCCTCGTCCAGGCATTCAGATGAGCACTGGAGAAAAACAGCAGTTGCTTCATTGGCCAGCGGGCTGTCCACATAAACCGGAAAATCATGATATTCCGGCAGAAGTTTTTTCTGCTTTATTTCCCTGAAAAAATACAGCAGCTCCTGCGTACGGCCGACTGCAAAGGAAGGAATCAGTACGGTTCCGCCCCTTCTGAAAGTGTTTTTCAGTATGTCGACAAGCACAGGAATCGGGTCGCCCGTTCCTTCGTGATTCCTTGTCCCGTATGTGGATTCAATCAGCAGGTAATCCGCCTCTGTACGGGGCTGCGGATCCCGGATAATCGGCTGGTTCAGGTTTCCGACATCCCCGCTGCAAATAAGCTTCCTGCCTGTTCCGTTTTCGGACAGGTAAAACTCAATATATGAAGATCCAAGCAGATGGCCCGCGTCTCTGAAGCATACGTTCAGACCCTCATCCACCATAATCATCTGGTTGTAGCTGCATGGAATGAAGCGCTTCATGACGTTTGCCGCATCTTCGGCTGTATACAGCGGCTGCACTTCTTCCCTTCCCGCTCGCAGGTTCTTTTTTGTTTCGTATGCGGCATCTGTTTCCTGTATATGGGCGCTGTCGGCCAGCATGATGGAACAGAGGTTCTCCGTTTCCGCGGTAGCATAGATTTTCCCGGTAAAGCCGTTTTTTACAAGCAGCGGCAGCAGCCCGGAATGGTCGATGTGCGCATGGGTCAGGAATACATATTCAATCCGGGAGACGGAAACGGGCATTTCTGCTTCCTCATAAGGGTTCTCTCCCTGTTCCATTCCGTAGTCAACAAGAAAATAACGTCCCGCATTCCACTCCACAAGCGTTTTGCTTCCGGTTACCTGGTGCGCCGCCCCGATAAATGTAATTTTCATGTTGCACACTCTCTTATAAGAATAGATTTGATTTTGCCGGGAATGAACAATATAATGTTTACGGAAGATTTTCCGGTAAATTTCCGGCAGCTGATTCATCCTCCAGCCGGATACCGTCGATTACAATTCCGCGGAATTCGGCATCGCCCTGGATGCATTTCATGCAGTTGTCGCAGATTTTTTCCGGATCCAGATCGCAACGGTCGCATTCTCCGCAACCGATGCATTCCCTGTCATACAGCACGCATGAACGAACCATTGACGTGACCTCCTTATGGATAAATTATACATCCATCGAAAAAGTGCGGTCAAGTACAGGACGAACCGGTTTGCTGAAAAGAAACAGAAGGAGAAACGGAATGAGTATTGTGATTCTGACCCCCGGAAAGGAAAAACGGGTCTATACAAGGCATCCGTGGATATTCCGGAGCGATATTGACCGCACGGAAGGTACGGTACAGCCGGGTGACATCGTGGATGTCAGGAGCTTCAGGGACAGGTTTCTCGCAAAAGCATTCTATAACCCCCAAAGCCAGATTGCTCTGCGCATAATGAGTTACCGGGATGAACCCATTGACCGTGATTTTATTTTCAGGCGTGTTCATGAGGCGGTTGAATACAGGAGGACTTTTGCAGACCTGAAAAGCTGCAGGCTGATTTTTGCTGAAAGCGACAGACTCCCGGCGCTGATTGCAGACGCCTTCGGCGATGTTCTGGTCATCCAGTGCCTGGCGCTTGGGATGGAACAATTCAAAAAAGACGTTGTGGATGCGCTCGTTCATGAAATTCATCCCCGCGGTATATGGGAAAGAAACGATGTTCCTGTGCGAAAACTGGAAGGTCTTGAAATGACCACCGGTCTTCTTTACGGTGAAGTACCCGACCTGGTGGAAATATCGGAAAACGGCGTACGTTTTCTTGTGGATGTCAAGGAAGGACAGAAAACCGGATTCTTTCTGGACCAGAAGGAAAACCGCGCGGCCATAGCGCCGTTTGTAAAAGGAAAACGTGTCCTGGATTGTTTCACGCATACAGGGTCATTTGCACTGCATGCCGGTTTTTACGGGGCTGCTGAAGTGACAGGCGTTGATATCAGCGCCTATGCCTGCGAATTCGCTGAAAAAAATGCCAGACTGAACGGGCTGGAGGAAAGGGTACGCTTTATCGAAACAAACGCCTTCGATCTTCTTGCGGAAAAAAGCCGTGCAGGCGAAAAATACGATGTTATTATCCTCGACCCGCCCGCATTCACAAAGTCCAGGTCAACGCTTGAAAACGCGATTCGCGGCTACAAGGAAATCAATCTCCGCGCAATGAAAATGATTGTTCCAGGCGGCACCCTGATTACCTGCTCATGCAGCCAGCATGTTCTTCCGGTCCAGTTCCGGAACATGGTGCAGGATGCGGCGAACGACGCGCGCGTTGTTCTGCGGCAGATTGAATTCAGAACCCAGGGCAAGGATCATCCGATCCTTCCCGCAGCGCCGGAAACGGAATACCTTAAATGCGGGATATACCAGGTTTTCTCCGTCTGACATCCGTGCCAACTGAAAAAAACCGCTTCACGCGGTTATTTTTCATATCCCAGATTTTTCAGATCGGCCGGGTTGTTTCTCCAGTCGGTCCGGATTTTAACCCACAGTTTCAGATTTACATGTGTATCAAGCAGTTTCTCAATATCTGCCCGGGCTTCTGATCCGATGGTCTGGAGCATGGAACCGTGATGTCCGATAATAATCCCCTTATGAGCATCGCGTTCGCAGTAGATTGTTGCGTGTATTTCAGTCAGGGTATCGCTGATTTTCTCAATTCCCATCATTTCAACGCCGATTCCGTGCGGCACCTCATCCCGGAGATGACGCAGGGCCTTTTCCCGGATGATCTCCGCACAGACAACACGTTCGGGCTGGTCTGTCATCATATCGTCCGGAAAATACTTCGGTCCTTCCGGCAGGTATTTCACGATGCAGCCTGTCAGTTCATCCAGACCGCTTTTTCTGCGTGCGCTGACAGGAACAATATCATTGAACCCGTATTCGGCGAATTTCGCGGTTGCGGAAAGAACCGCGTCCGGACGGACCAGATCGATCTTGTTCAGCGCGAGAATTTTCGGGACTTTGTATTTCTTCAGATCTTCAGCGAGTTCCAGATCACGGTCTGTGATATGTGACACGTCGGAAAGCATCAGAATGCAGTCCATTCCGTCCATGGCATTAGCAACGGACTGCATCATGTATTCACCGAGGCGCGTACGGGGACGATGAACGCCGGGTGTATCAAGGAAAACAATCTGATCATTTTCATGCGTAACAACCCCCATAATCCGGTTCCTGGTGGTCTGGGGACGATTGGAAACAATTGCAACCTTTTCCCCGATCATCGCGTTCATGATGGACGATTTTCCGACGTTCGGAAGTCCGATTATCGTTACGAAACCCGAATGAAAAGTGTGGCCCATAGTATGGTTTTCTCCTTTTTCTCCTGCATTTGAAATCAGGCAAATGAAAGAATCTTTTCTTCCATGTCACGCATTTTTTTCTGATCCTCATCCACGATATGATCATATCCCATCAGGTGGCAGATTCCGTGAACAAGCAGATACAGCGCTTCCCGTTCTGCGGAGTGTCCGTATTCTTCTGCCTGCGCATACAGATGAGGCACGGAAATCACGATATCGCCGAGAAAGCAGCATCCTGTTTCATCATCGAATTCCCTTTTCAGCAGGTTTTCACAGTGTCCGGCTGTGGATCCGGAAGGATAGGATACGGTCGGAAACGATAAGACATCTGTGGATTTGCGGATTCCCCGGTATTCGCTGTTAATCCTTTCGATCGCATCGTCATCGCACAGCCGTACCGTCACGGAACACGGAAGGCTGATTCCTTCATAAACAAGGCACCGGGAAGCAGCCTTTTCCATCTTTTTGAGAATGTCCTGCGGCAGTGTCTCATCTGTAAACCATTCAATGATCATTTTTGCTGTTCTCCGTTCGTTCCGGCATCAGTTGTCCCCTGCTCAGTACCGGTTGACCCGGCTTTTTTATCATTTTTGCCGGATGTATCCGGAGCAGCGCTTTTTTCAGCGGATTCTTCTGCCGGCTCCGTTTCTGTTTCTGCCGGCCTGGATGCATAATGGCTTACGATCGGATATTCGATTCTTTCATGGTAGACGCCTTTCAGAATATCGGAGAACGCTTCGCAGATCTCATCAATATCCCGAAGGGAAAGCGGCGAATCAGAAAGCTGTCCATCCTCCAGCTTGCCACGGACAAGACGTACAATAAACTGATCAATCGATTTCGGAGTGGGATCTTTCATGGATCGTACTGCCGCTTCAATCGTATCGGCAAGCATGACGATCGCGGCTTCCTTTGTATCAGGTTTCGGTCCGGTATATCTGAATTCATTGATATCAACCTGCTGCCCGTTTGAGAGCTGGAGTGCCTTATGGTAAAAATACATAACCGGAGTAACGCCGTGATGCTGCAGAATAATCTGCTGTACTTCCGGCGGGATATGTTCCTTCTGCGCCATCAGCATTCCGTCTTTTGTATGGCTGATGAGTATCGCTGCGGATACATACGGATCGGTGTGTTCATGCGGATTGTCCGCATTCTGGTTTTCCTTGAAATACATCGGACGCTTCAGTTTTCCGATATCATGATAATAAGCCCCGGCCCGTGCGAGAAAGGAATTGGCTTTGATACGTGAAGCTGCTGATTCGGCGAGATTCGCAACGATGATGGAATGATGATAGGTTCCCGGTGCTTCGATCATCAGACGCTTCATCAGGGGCTGGGATGGATTTGTCAGTTCAAGCAGCCTTGTCGGCGTGGCAAGTCTGAAAATCATCTCAAAAACCGGCTGAAGAGCGATTGCCAGCGCGCCGCTCAGTATACCGCCGCCGATTGCCCATCCGATAATGGAAAGCGTATCCAGCGTTTCCGCTGAAGTAAGGAGTTTGAAGCCGTAAATTACAGCGACGCCGATCGCGGATGAAAAAAGCCCGGACAGCAGCACGCGGGTACGCTGGGGATGACCGTTCAGGAACCATATTGTAAACATGCTTTCCGACAGAGTCATTATGGCAATCAGAATAACATCATAGAATGAAGACTGATTATTGCCGGCAACCATCGCAGAAAGAAGCATTGTCAGCGTAACAGTCAGGCTGATTCCGACCCTGTAGCCGATCAGAACCGTCGCCAGCGCGGCGCACAGTGCCGCAGGCATAATGTATATGCTGGGCAGCATATTGGATAATGCTGCAAGCGAGATGCAAAGAAGAAGAATCAGAAGAATAACAGCCATCTGCCGGACATCGGAAAGAATATTCCTCCGCAGAAGAAGCAGGGTAACCACCAGCATCATCATTGAAAGAAGAACGGATATCACTGAACCCCAATAGGAAGAATAATCAAGGGTGTCATCATTCAGCATGCCGAGCTGGCGCAGCATCTCCAGCTGATTTCTTGTGATCCTGTCTCCTTCACGTACGATGCTTTCTCCCTGAACAACAAGGACAGGTTCCACTGTTTCCATGGCGGTTGTGCGCGCCTCATCCGTTGCTTCCTGGTCAATAATCATATTTGGCTTGATACACGCGCGGAGAACCGTGGGAACAATATTCTGAATCAGGGATATATCCACTTTGATCCCGGCAAAAAGCAGAATGGACTGAATCGCGTCATTGATATTGTCTTCCCTCACCGTGGAATTCATGGTGTTTTCAACAGTGCTTGTAACTGCGGTAACCATTTCTTCAAACTGTTCATTGTCCGTACGAAGCAGTGTTACAATCTGGTTCCTGTTCAGGTTGAACTGGTCAAGCAGTCCGATTGCATAGGCAATTTCTTCTTCCGAAAAAGAATTCGGCCGTGAGGGGGATTCTGCCCTCAGTGACATGCCGAATTGCTGAATGGCGTGCAGTTCGTTGAATGAATCCCCCAGTGAACTCATTACTTCTTCCTTGACGTCCTGCTGAAAACGGTATGTGGGATCAACCAGCGCCGCCGCCGCGTTCTTTTTTTCCTGTGTGCTTACTTCATCAATGACATCTTTGGTGGCAATAATGGTATCATGTGAAATTGTGCCGACTGAAAGGGTGTATTTCTTGGGGACACAGACAACAAAGAAAAGAATCAGGATCAGAAAAAACGCGACGATATCCATCAGAATACATTTGAATGCTGCGGAACGAAGCCAGTGGAATACCGTTTCGTGCCTGGACTGCTTTATTTTGACGGAAGAAAGGCCGGGCTTTTTATCAGTCATGATGTTCCTTCCTTTCCCGAATTTCTTTTTCTGCATATGCTTCAACGATCTGCTGAACCAGTTCATGACGAACAATGTCTTTCCCGGTCAGCTGAACAATACCGATTCCGGGAATTCCCTGAAGAATCCGGATGGCTTCGTCAAGACCGGATTTTTTCCCGGGGGGAAGATCTGTCTGGGTTATGTCGCCGGTAACGATAACTTTTGAATTGAAGCCGATTCTTGTCAGAAACATCTTCATCTGTTCGGATGTGGTGTTCTGGGCTTCGTCCAGAATAATAAACGCGTCAGACAGCGTACGGCCGCGCATATATGCCAGCGGCGCGACTTCAACCGTTCCGCGTTCCAGCATGCGGGTATAGGAATCTGCCCCCATAAAATCATACATGGCATCGTACAGCGGCCGAAGGTAAGGATCAACCTTCTGTGTCAGATCCCCGGGAAGAAAGCCGAGCTTTTCTCCGGCTTCCACCGCAGGTCTGGTCAGGATAATCCTTTCGGCTTCCTTGTTTTTCAGCGCCATTACTGACAGTGCCATTGCAAGATATGTTTTTCCGGTTCCCGCAGGACCGACTGCAAAAGTCAGCGTGTTTTTGCGGATTGTATCAATATATTGCTGCTGGCCCAGCGTTTTGCAGGTAATCTGCTTTCCCCTGTGGGTGATGGCAATGACTTTTTTCAGGGATTCCTCAATACGGTCAGCATTCCCGTCTTTCACCATTGAAATCACATAACGGATTCTGAGCCTGTCCACCGCCTCATTCCGGCTGATCATACCGAAAAGAACCTGGATGGTCTGTTCTGCGATCTCAAGATGTTCTGAATCGCCCTGAATCAGAAGATGATTCCCGCGCAGGGCTATATTTACGGAGCACTCCTGTTCAATCACGGAAACATTCCGGTCATTCAGTCCGAACAGGGCAATGTATGCATCCATGGTATCTGCAGTGAGGACAATTTCCCGGGTGTCTGTCAAATCAGCACGACTTCCCTTCAGTCAAGTATTTCAGGATGATTATATGATACTTAAATTCTCCCATTTGTCAATTTTCTGCAGGTTCTTCCCCTTGAAATTCCTGTGTTTCGGGCAATATGAAGAACATGAAAAAAACACGCGGGCACAAAGGCGGTTTATTGACATCAAAATCGAATTATGATAGTATCCCTTCAATTCAATATTTAAAGGCAATGAAGGAAAGAATGTTCTCGGGAATGTTGCAGAGAGCTGTCGTTTGCTGAAAGACAGTACATGAAAGAGATCTGACTGCTTCCGGAGCCGGTTTTGTGAACAGGCATATGCTTCAGTAATGAAACCCGGATGCCCCGTAACAGGCTTTGGACTTGTCAGAGTCCGAGAGTGACTGCGTTATTTGCAGTAAAGATGGGTGGTACCGCGATATTTTCGTCCCTGAAGCAATTCTGCTTCAGGGCTATTTTTTCAGGAGGAATACTAGAAATGGACAATTCCCGAATCATCAGGATCTGTGACTGTACGCTCTGCCAGGGGGAGAAAAGCCCCGAACTCAGTTTCCGCGAGAAAATTGAGCTTTGCAGACTGCTTGACAAACTTGATATCGATCTGATTGAACTGAAGGAAATATGCCAGAAAAAGATCGACAGCCTGCTGATCCGTTCCATATCCCAGACTGTTCGGAACGCGAAGATCGCCGTTCCTGTTACATTGGAGAAAAACGGTGTTGAAACCGCCTGGAGCGCACTGAAAGATGCCTGCGATCCCAGGCTTCAGGTTTCCGCGCCGGTCAGCTCAGTGCAGATGGAATATCTTTTCCATATGAAACCCGACGCGCTGACGGATCAGATTATACAGGCCATACGCGAATGCCGTACGCATACCTCCGATGTTGAATTTATCGCCATGGACGCGACCCGGAGCGACGGGAAGTTCCTTCGCGCGCTGATTCGCAAGGCCATTGAAGCAGGTGCATCCACGGTTACGCTTTGCGATACTGCCGGTTCCATGCTGCCGGAAGAAACAGCTTCTTTTCTTTCTTCCCTTTTTGAGGACATTCCCGAATTGCACAGCATTACAGTCGGATATTCCTGCTCGGACAATCTGAATCTCGCTGATGCGTGCGCGATCTCCGCCATTCAGTGCGGCGTTCGTGAAATCAAAGCTTCCGCATTCAGGACAGACAGTATTTCCCTGAAGCATATTGTAAACATTCTGAATATCAAGCAGAAGAACTTCGATATCAGCATCCGGATGGGTGTTGAAAAACTGTTCACGCTGTCTGCGCAGATTGAAAATCTTTGCAGAACCGGACTCGGTCATTCATTCCGTACTGAAAAGACCGGGGATAATGCCCAGGGAAATATTACGGTCAATACCCATGAGTCCAGGGAATCCATATCGAAGGCAATTCTGAAAATGGGATATGAACTGACCGAAGAGGATCTTGAAAAAGTATGGCAGCGTTTCACTGCCTTGTCCGGAACCAAGGAAATGATTACGCTGAAGGAACTTGAGGCCATTGTTGCCACAGAAGCGCTGCAGGTTCCGCCGGCATATACCGATGTACAGTATGTCATTAACACCGGAAGCGGTATCGGCGCGATGTCTCATATGAAACTTTCACTCCACGGAAAACCCCTTGAGGGTATTTCCGCCGGGGACGGCGCGATTGACGCTGCGTTCAATTCCATTGAAAAAGCAACCGGCAGGCATTTTGAGCTTGATGATTTCCAGATTCAGTCCGTAACAGAAGGGCGGGAAGCTATGGGCGAAACGCTGGTACGGCTTCGTTCCGAGGGGAAAATCTATTCCGGAAAAGGAATTTCCACTGACATTGTCGGCGCCGGTATCATGGCCTATATCAATGCCCTGAATAAGATTATTTATGAGGAGGAAGAAGCGTGAATCTTGCTTTCTCAACCCGCGGATGGCGTGATAACGACTGGATGAAACAGGTTGAAGACGCCTGTGAAATGCAGTTCAGCGGTATCGAAGTATACAATCTTCACAAAATCAGTTCCCTGACCGATCGCGGAGGTCCCTTCCACAAGTACAACCGGAATGAGACAGAAAGAATGCTGCAGGAATTCGGCCTGAGAATTCCCTGCTTTGACACGTCTGTCGATATCAGCAGCCCGGATGCGGATCCCGATACAGTCCGGATGCTGTTTGAAACAGCCGGATCAATGCATGTTCCGTATGTGTCCGTTTGTGCGCTTCAGGATCATGAAGAACAGGTCCGCTGCTTTCTGAACGAAGTGCTTCCGGCCGCTGCGGAGAGAAAAGTTGCTCTGCTGATCAAGACAACGGGCATTTATGCGGATACCAGCCGGCTCCGGACCCTGATGGATGATTTTGCCTGCGACGAACTGGCTGCCCTGTGGGATATCCATCATCCGTACCGGGATTTCAATGAAACGCCGGATACAACCATCAGGAATCTGGGCGGATATGTGCGCCATGTGCATCTCCGGGATTCCAATGACGATCATTCCTACAATCTGATCGGTGAAGGAACCCTCCCTGTAGGGGAAATGATGAATGCATTGTCTTCCATTGATTACAGCGGTTTCATCTCCCTTGAATGGAAGACGGAGTGGATGGAGGATCTGACGGACCGTGAAATTATCTTCTCCCATTTTGTCAATTATATGAACCGCTTTGACAATCCGAAGGGAAAAAAGAAATCTCTGTATTTTAATTTTGACGGTACAGGTCGTTATGTCTGGAAAAAGGACGAACTGATCGATGAGACATTCGGACAGGTGCTGGACCGGATGGCTGAAGAATTTCCTGATCAGTATGCGTTTAAATACACTACGCTGAACTATACGCGCACCTATACTGAATTCCGCAATGACGTTGACCGTTTTGCGCGTGCCCTTATTTCACTCGGGGTTACTGCCGGATCCAAGGTGGCTGTCTGGGCAACCAATGTGCCTGCCTGGTATATTACCTTTTGGGCTTGCACAAGAATCGGCGCTGTTCTTGTCACCATGAACACGGCATATAAAATCCACGAGGCTGACTATCTGCTCCGGCAGAGTGATACGCATACCCTGGTCATGATTGAGAAGGCTCTGGACAGCAATTATCGTCAGATCATCAACGAGCTTTGCCCGGAAATATCCTCCTCAAGACCCGGAGAACCCCTTCACTGCAAACGTCTCCCATTTCTCAGAAATGTTATCACCGTCGATTTTGCACAGCCGGGATGCCTGACTTTCGAACAGGCCATGCGCCGCGCCGATACGGTTCCGCCGGATACGCTGCGATCCATGACTGCCCGTGTAAAACCCGACGATGTGTGCAATATGCAGTAGACTTCCGGGACAACAGGGTTCCCCAAAGGCGTTATGCTCACGCACTACAATGTTGTCAATGACGGGAAATGCATCGGCGACCGGATGGGGCTTTCCACTGCCGACAGGATGATGATCCAGGTCCCCATGTTCCACTGCTTCGGCATGGTTCTTGCCATGACGGCATCCATGACGCACGGAACCACACTGTGCCCGCTTCCCTATTTCTCCGCGAAAAACTCCCTGGCCTGCATCAATCAGGAACGTATTACCTGCTTCCATGGCGTTCCGACAATGTTTATTGCCATGTTCAACCATGAGGATTACCGGAAAACAGATTTTTCCTATATGCGCACAGGCATTATGGCCGGATCCGGATGCCCGCCTGAACTTATGAAGAGAGCTGCGCGTCCGGATGAAATGAACATGCGCGGTATTGTAAGTGTTTACGGCCAGACAGAATCCTCGCCCGGCAGCACAATGTCCACGTGGACTGATTCTCTGGAGCTCAGAACCGAAACCGTCGGGTACGCTTTCCCGCATGTTCAGTGCAAGGTCATTGATCCGGAATCCGGGGAGGAACTTCCCGACGGTCAGGACGGCGAATTCTGCTCCCGTGGATACAATATCATGAAGGGCTATTACAAAATGCCCGACGCGACAGCCGCTGCCGTTGACCGGGACGGATGGCTTCATTCCGGGGATCTTGCCAGACGGAATCCGGACGGGACTTTCCTGATCACCGGCCGCCTTAAGGACATGATTATCCGCGGAGGAGAGAACATTTACCCGAAGGAAATCGAAGAATTCATCTATACGCATCCGGATGTTGAAGATGTCCAGGTAATCGGTGTCCCGGACGCAAAATACGGTGAAGCGGTAATGGCCTGTATCATCAAAAAAGAAGACTCTTCACTGACATCCGGCGAAATGACGGAATATATCAAGAGCCATATGGCACGGCATAAAGTGCCGCAGTATATTGAATTTGTGGATCATTTTCCGCTCAATGCGGCCGGAAAAGTGCTGAAGTACAAAATGCGCGAAGAAGCTGCTGAACGCCTCGGCCTTGTAGGTGCCGCAGGCATTGATACTGCGGGAAATCCCCAAAAGTAATCATCCGTCAGATTGTTCAATTCTGTTATAAAACCGCATCCGGCATAATCAGATCAGGATACCGTAAGCAGATGTTTCATTCCCGCCGGATCCATCAATACCTTTGCGCACCCGAGAACCACGCAGTCCCTTGCGTCCTGCGCCACTCTGCACGGAATCCTGATCACGCCGGAAACAGCCTCGCTCAGTCCGTAAAGCGCAGCGGCACCGCCTGTCAGCGTTACGCCGCCCTCAAGGATATCCGAAGCCAGCTGCGGAGGCGTTCTTTCAATAACGGCCTGAATGCTTTCAATCAGATCATTTACATTGTCAATCAGGGATTCATAAATCTCATCTGAATCAATGGAAATGGTTTTCGGCAGTCCGGAAATCAGGTTTCTGCCGGTAATATCCATTGTGACTTTCGGATTCCGCCTCATTGCTCCGCCCAGGGTGATTTTTACCTGTTCAGCTGTACGTTCACCGATCAGCATATTATATTTCTTTCGCAGATAACGGATAATCGCATCATCGAAGTGATCTCCTCCGACCTGCACGGAACTGAGTACGGAAACCGTTCCGTTGCACAGAACTGCAAGATCAGTTCCGCCTGCGCTCAGGTCAGCCACCATGCTTCCGTACGAACCGAGAAAATTCAGCTGCGCTCCGAGCGCCGCGGCAATGACACGATCCAGAATCTGGGTTCTTCGAAGTCCGGCATCAAACATGGATGTAATCAGTGCCTTTTTCTCAAGTTCCTTGACGCCGCTCGGAAGAGACATGTTTGCGCGGGGCCTTTAGAAGAATTTTTTGCCGAT